>Ga0315284_10003237_pt1 | contig 23098 bp, 28 predicted proteins | sample YL17G09_16_MG_FD_203696 | JGI IMG/M metagenome (GOLD analysis project Ga0315284, IMG submission 203696) | Sediment microbial communities from Yellowstone Lake, YNP, Wyoming, USA - YL17G09_16 | ecosystem: Environmental > Aquatic > Freshwater > Lake > Sediment | place: USA: Wyoming | collected... | reverse complement strand
GCGTCGATGGACGGTCCGGGAACCGTGTTCTCGAGAGAATATCGGCATCAGTTCTGCGACAACGAGCTGATCGGCGTCGCCAAATCACGCGGTGTGTGGGCATTCGCCCGTGGAGCGCTGGTCAGGCACAACCACCCGTGTTGGGGGCATGTTGAAACGGATGCGATTTACGAGTTGGGCAACTCGTTTTTCGAACAGGACAGACTCATCTTCAACAGACGCCGTGTCATGTGGACGCGCGGAAACAGGAGGCAGCCGGCGAGTGTCGGGACGGGGTTGCCGGGCAACCCGAACGATCGTGTCGGCAAGGTTCGGCGGCACGTGCGCGGGAGCATAAGGCTGCCTTGAAGATTTCGGCTCTGATCTGCACGTTCGGAACAGCCAAGTGGGAGCATCTGGCACGTACACGAGCGCTTCCGTCCGTTGACGGACAGGGGTTCCACGAAGTGATCGTGCTGCACCTCCCCGACGCCACCCTGGCGCAGGTGCGCAACGCTGCCGCGGAGCAGGCGACAGGAGACCACCTGTGCTTCATCGACGGTGACGATCTGCTCCAACCAGGATTCCACGGTCAGGTTCAGCGTGCCGGCGGCGGCAAAGATGGCGCGCACCTGTTCACACCGTCCGTCCAGTATGTGCGCGGAGAAGGGAGTGGACAAAGGCGTGGCGAAAGAACATGGCCTGCGAAAATATGGCCAGAAATAGACATTCACGACGGAAACTGGATGATCATCGGAACGGTTGTTCCGCGAGACCTCTTTCTCGAAGTGGGAGGGTTCCGCGAATACGCCTGGTCGGAGGATTGGGCGGTCTGGGCGATGTGCATGGAAGCTGGGGCTGTTCCCGTGAAAGTTCCGGAGGCTGTCTATGTGGCGCATGTCAATCACAAGTCGCGCAACCGTTCCAGGGTTCGCGCGGAAGTTCTTTACTGGCATATGCGGATCGGACACGATCTGTGGCCAGATCTGTACGAGCAGCCAACAGAACTCGAAGACGAGAGGCAGGCGCTGGGCACCAACCATGTTCGCCGTCTGGACGGAAAATGAAGTACACGTTGGTGCTCGTCACACACGGAGACGCCCCCACGCTGGAGGAAACGCTTGCGTCGTTTGCCGACCACCTCTGCCCCTGGCCGGCATCGCTGCATGCGTTCGTTGACGGACCGGGCAGGTGGCCGGAGAGTGAGCCATTCGGGCAGTTCAGCGTTCATGGAAGCTCACGGCAACATGGATTTTGTGCAACGGTTCGGAGCGGGTGGCAGGCTGCCGCAATGTCAGAACACGATCATGTGCTGTGGCTCGAAAACGATTTCACGCTGCTGCGCAACGTCGACCTGCGCGAAATCGCTGCCGTACTGGACAGCAACACGGAGTTGTCTCAGATGTCGCTAATGCGTGATGCTGTCAACGAGGCGGAGAAGCTGGCGGGAGGTCTGTTCGAGTCACGCCCCGGCGAGTACGAGCATCGCACCACCGTCATGGACGAAGGACATACTGTCGAGTGGATGCTGCAGCGCTCCTACGTGATCACCACCAACCCTGCCTTGATGAGACGACAGTTCATGGCTGACAACCCATGGCCAGATTACCCTTCCAACTGCGAAGGAAAGTTCGGGTTCGACGTGCGCGCGCGAGGGTTTGCGGCGGGAGTGTGGGGGGACGGGTCACCATGGTGCCGGCACACGGGAACGAGGACGGGAAGGGGATACTGATGGGGAATGTCGGAGTGTGGGATGTCTGGTATGCCGGTTCGGGACGGGAAGAGCCGCGTCCGTACGGCGACGTTCACACCTACGGGATCGGCGCTGACTGGCTTGCGGGCTGCGGCCTGGTGGCGGACTGGGGCTGTGGTTTCGGATGGCTGCGTACGTTGATCGAGCCTGATCGCTACATCGGCATCGACGGGTCACAGACGCCGCACGCCGACATCATCGCCGACCTGACCGAGTACAGGGAGCCGACTCCCGGAGTGTTCATGCGGCACGTGATCGAGCACAACCGCGAGTGGCGCAAGGTGCTAGCCAACGCTGTCGCCTCGGCGCAGGAGCGGATGGTGCTGATCCTGTTCACGCCGATGGCAGACGCGACGTGTGATCTGCCGACAGATCATGGGCTCGACGTCCCGGACATCTCGTTCGCGCTCGTGGATCTCGAGCCGTTCTTCGATGGCATGACAGTGCAGATGGAGACGCTTGCCACGGGAACACAGTACGGAGTAGAGACGGTGTTCCTGATGGAGCGAGGTGTGTCATGAATTACATGCTGGCTGTCCTCACGTGCGGACGTCCCGAATACCTACGCCGCACGCTGGCCGCCTACGCACAGTTTCTACATCCGAAGCCGACAGCTGTGTACGTGTGGGACGACGGCTTGCAGACACCCACCGACGCCTACCGGGCGTTCGCGGAGGTGGACAGGTTCGTGGTGGAGGGCGAGAAGAGACGGATCGGACGCTGCTCCGGCCACGCCCACTTGTGGCAGGCAGCGAGAAGGCCCGAGTTCTCCGACATCGACTGGCTGTTCACCGTCGAAGACGACATCGTGCTGCTGCGCCCACTCAACCTGTATCATATGGCTGAGGTGCTGCTGGCGGAACCGACGCTGGAGCAGCTCGCGCTCGTCCGCTGTCCCTGGGGAGCAGAAGTCGAACACGGCGGCTATATACCGATGTTCCCGGACCGCTATACGAGACGAGAAACGCACGTGGATGGATCGTGTCCCGCACGCTGGACATCTTCGACGATCGACTGGACGAGCTCGCCGGCGCTGCTGCCCGCATCCCTGCCGCGTGAGATTGAGTGGCCCGGTGGATCCGGCTGCGAGCTGAAGTTGGGTCCGCGGATCATGGCGCTGAGGCCAGACGCGGTGTCAGGATACTTCGGGCTTGGCGAGCCGTGGGTGGCGCACCTGGGGATGCAGCGTGTCGAGGGAGGTTTCGGGTATTAGCCGCGCCTTGAAACTGGGACTCATAGGGTTTGGTTACTGGGGCCCGAACCTGTTCCGGAACCTGATAGAGACCGAGGGAGCCGACGTCGTCTCGTGCGCGGACAAGCGTCCCGACCGCCGTGCCCTCGCGCAACGGCGTTATCCGGCGCTGAAGGTGACAGACGACGCGAGCGCCGTGATCGACGACCCCGAGATCGACGCCGTCGTGATCGCGACCCCGGTCTCGACCCACTACGAACTCGCCCGTCGCGCCCTCGGGCAGGGCAAGCACGTTCTCGTCGAGAAGCCGATGACGCGGTCTGTGGCCGAAGGTGAGGAGCTGATCGAGTTGGCCGAGAAGAACGGTCTCGTTCTGATGGTCGATCACACGTTCATCTACACCGGTGCTGTGCGGCGGATGAAGGAGCTGATCGACCGTGGCGAGCTCGGTGATCTCTACTACTTCGACTCCGTCCGTGTGAACCTCGGCATCTTCCAACACGACGTCGACGTCGTCTGGGACCTTGCGCCTCACGATCTCTCGATCCTCACGCATCTCATCCAGGCTGCGCCGACGCACGTCTCGGCGATTGGAGCGGATCACGTCGGCATCGGCCACTCCGACATCGCGTACATCACCGTGTTCTTCGCAAGCAGCTTCATTGCGCACTTTCACGTCAACTGGCTGTCGCCGGTGAAAGTCCGGCAGATCCTGATCGGCGGCGACCGCAAGATGATGGTGTACGACGACATGGAGCAGAGTGAGAAGGTGCGCGTCTACGACAGCGGGATCAAGGTCACGACGGCGGACGACATTTACGCGACACTCGTCGACTACCGAACCGGCGACATGTGGGCGCCGAAGCTCGATTTCGGCGAGGCTCTCGGGTTCGAGTGCGCCCACTTCGTCGACTGCGTGCGGTACAAGACGATTCCCCTTTCCAACGGACAAGCGGGCCTGACAGTGGTGAGGGTGCTCGAGGCTGCCAGCAGGTCGCTCGCGGCAAACGGCGAGCGGATCGCACTGTGAGTAGGACGCCGAGTTTTTCGCGGATCGCGTTCGACGTAAAGCTCGGCGAGGGCGTAAAGATTCACGCCTTCGTAAATCTTTACGGCTGCTCCATCGGCGACGGCACCCTGATCGGTGCGTTTGTCGAAATCCAGCGGAACGCGGTGGTCGGCAGACGGTGCAAAGTCTCCAGCCACTCCTTCGTCTGCGAGGGAGTCACGATCGAAGACGACTGCTTCATCGGCCACCACGTCGTTTTCGTCAACGACCGTTACCCGGCGGCTGTAACGGATGACGGCGCCCTGCAGGGACGGGACGACTGGAGCGTCGTCGAGACGCGCGTCTGTCGGGGCGCCTCTGTCGGGAGCGGCGCCGTCGTCCTCTGCGGCGTCACGATCGGTGAGGGCGCGCTGGTCGGCGCCGGTAGCGTGGTGACGGAGGACGTCGAACCGTATTGGGTGGTCGCCGGCAACCCCGCGCGGCCTTTGCGCAGACTGGAGCGCGAAGGCGCCGTGATCGAGAGCTAGCCATGCAGGTGCCGTACTTCGACTTGTCCGGACAGTACTCGGAGGTCCGGGACGAGATTCTCGAGGGCATCGACCGCATCTGCCGGAACTCGGCGTTTATCCTCGGCGACGAGGTCGCGGCGTTCGAACGCGAGTTCGCCGACTACTGCGGCGCGGCCCACTGCGTGGCGCTCAACTCGGGCACGAGCGCGCTCCACCTCGCACTGCTAGCGGCAGGAGTGAAGGCGGGAGACGAGGTCGTCACGACCTCGAACACCTTCATCGCCACGACGGAGGCGATCTCGTACACGGGCGCACGACCGGTCTTCGTCGACGTCCGTCCGGAGACCGGGAACATCGACCCGGAGCTTGTCGAGGCGGCGATCACGGAGCGGACGCGCGCGATCGTCCCGGTTCACCTGTACGGCCGGCCGGCCGAGCTCGACGCCATCGGGGCCGTGGCCGAGCGACACGCTCTGCCGGTGATCGAGGACGCCTGCCAGGCGCACGGAGCGTTGTATCGAGGCCGCCGCGTCGGCAGCTTCGGGCTCGCGGCCGCGTTCAGCTTCTATCCCGGCAAGAACCTCGGCGCCTACGGCGAGGGAGGCGCGTTGACCACCGATAACGATGACGTCGCCGCCTTCGCGCGCATGCTGCGCGATCACGGCCAGGCGGGGCGCTACCACCACGACGCTGTCGGCTTCAACTACCGGATGGACGGCTTCCAGGGGGCGGTCCTGCGGATCAAGCTCAAGCGGCTGGATCAGTGGACGGCGAAGCGGCGCGACATCGCCGCGCGCTACGGCGAGCTGCTCGCCGGGACGAACGCCGACCTGCCCCAGGACAGCCTGGACGCCGAGTGCGTCTACCATCTGTTCGCGGTCTACGCCGACGACCGCGACGCGATCCGGGCAGAGCTGAAGCAGCGTGGTGTCGGCACCGGCATCCATTACCCGGTGCCTGTGCACCTTCAGAAGGCGTACGCCGGCCTCGGTCACGAGCGCGGCGACTTCCCGCACACCGAGCGTGCCTGCGACCGCGTCCTCAGCATGCCGATCTACCCGGAGATGCCTTCCGAGCATCTGGAGTACGCGGCAACGGCGCTCGCAGAGATCGTGGGGCGGGTTTGAAGGCGCTCGTGACGGGCGGGGCGGGCCTGATCGGCTCGCACATCGTCGATCTCCTGCTCGGGAAAGGGTACGAGGTGCGCGTGTTCGACAATCTCGAACCGACGACCCACCTCGAGGGCAAGCCCGACTGGGTGCCGGACGACGTCGAGTTCGTCCAGGGCGACATGCGCAGCATCGACGATGTCGAGCGCGCCGTGACGGGCTCCGACGTGATCTTCCACCAGGCGGCGTACGGCGGCTTCGCACCCGAGTTGACGAAAATGACCGACGTGAACGCGACCGGCACCTCGCGCATCTTCGAGGTGATCCGGACGAAGGGTCTCGACGTGAGGAAGGTCGTCACCGCGTCGTCGCAGGCGGTCTACGGCGAGGGCAAGTACGTCTGCGACGTCTGCGGGCCGTGCTACCCGGAGCAGAGGCAGCTCGAGCAGCTTGAGCGCGGCGAGTGGGAGATGCGCTGCCCGAGCTGCGGCATGCAGACACGAGGTGCGCCGATCGAAGAGACGGCGCCGCTCAAGTTCACGGGCGTCTACGCGCTCTCGAAGCACTTCGAGGAGCAACTCACGCTCTCGCTCGGACGCGAGTGGGGCATCCCTGCCGTCGCCCTGCGCTACTCGCTGACCTACGGGCCACGCCAGTCGATCTTCAACCCGTACACGGGCGTCTGCTCGATCTTCTCGACGCGTCTGCTCAACGGGCTGCCGCCGGTGATCTACGAGGACGGACGCCAGATGCGCGACTTCACCTTCGCCGGCGACGTCGCCCGCGCGAACGTCCTGGTGATGGAGGACGACTCGATCGACGGCGAGGTGTTCAACGTCGGCACGGGCGTCGGCACGACCGTGATGGAGTTCGCGTGCCTGCTGCGCGACGCGTACGGCGTCGACGTCGATCCCGCCACGCAGGGCGAGTACCGGCCGATGGACTTCCGGCACCTGATGGCAGACAACTCGAAGCTTCGCGCCCGCGGCTGGGAGCCGGCAGTGCCGGTGGCGGACGGCGTGCGCCTGTACGCCGACTGGATTCTTTCCAAGCAGCAGCCGGCCGAGTACTTCAGCAAGGCCGAGGAGACGCTGAAGCAACTGCGCATCGTTCGCAAGGTCGCGAAAGGTTGAGATCGCCGGCGGACCCGGCATGTATGTTTCTCCCATGCACTGGACGAAACTGATGGTCCGCTGTGGCTGACCCCGTCATCCTCACAGGTCTTCGTCTCGACGGTGTTCCCTCCTACCGCCGGCGGAACTGGCAGTTCGCGCGCTCACGGTGGGAATGGCAGCTCGGATGGCCGATCTTCGAAGGCCACTATGACGATCCGGGCCCGTTCTCGCTTGCACGTGCATCCAACCGTGCCGCACAGCTCGCAGGGGACTGGCAGGTGGCCCTCTACGTCGGCGCCGACTTCATGCTCGCCAACGGATCACAGGCAGACGCCGCCGTCCGCGTCGCTCTGGCGACAGGGCAGCTCACGTTCGCACATGACTTTCTTGTCCATCTCTCGGAAACAGAAACAGCAGACCTTCTGGCGCGAGGTCCAGAAGAGACGATTGTCTCCGCCGAGACGAGGCACCTGAACACGTTCAGCGGCTCCCTCGCGATCACCCACGAGCTGTGGGACAGGGTCGGAGGATTCGACGAGCGATTCCTGGGGTGGGGCTACGACGATCTGGCCTTCTGGGCTTCCTGTTGCGCCATCGGAGGAGGGTTCCAACGCGTGAAAGGAGACGCTTTCCACCTGCATCATCCGAGAACGAGGGAAGAAAATGAAGGAAACCCTCACCATGAAGAAAACGGTGTTCTTGGACGCCGCTACCTTGCCGCGAAAGGAAATAGGAGAGCGATGCTTTCAATTCTGGAGGAACGATCATGAGCGTTGCAGCTGTTGGTGTGCATTGGCGTGAGGAGGATTTGGGGACATGGAACACAGTGTTGGATATGGCTGCGAGGAACGAGCAAGGGGAGACCAGTTATCTATGTCGGCGGGCGTAACCGCAATGCACATAGGGTCGCGTGGGAGCAAATTCACGACGAGCATCTACAGTCAGGAATGATACTCATGCGGCAATGCCAGCAATCGCTCTGCGTTAATCCAGATCACCACCGTAAGAGCCTTCGTGAACTAGGTCTACGCCGTTTTACAAGCCCAGAAGAATACCGACGATGGAATCTGCGGAAGTATGGGCTTACCCCGGAGGACTACGATCGCATGCTTGAAGCTCAGGATGGACTGTGCGCTGTCTGTCGAACCAATGATCTCGATCGCCTGGGACGACGTATGCACGTCGATCATTGTCACAATACTGGTCGCGTGCGAGGAATCCTCTGCACGCGATGTAACAACGCGATCGGGTTCGCTGGCGAAAGCGCACAGAGGTTGCGCGACCTGGCGACATACTTGGAGGAGGGGTCGAGATTTCCGTTGCAGCCGTAGTTCTCGTCAAAGATGAGTTCGACATCATCGCAGACACAATCACCCATCTTCTGAACAATGTAGATGAGGTGATCGTGCAGGACAACGCTTCGTCGGACGGAACACGCGAGATTCTGGAAACACTCGGCGTGATCGTGATCGACGACCCGGAGATCGGGTACTGGCAGTCGCGCAAAACCACTGCGTTGGCGTTGCTTGCGCTCGAGCGCGGACACAAGTGGGTGGTTCCCTGCGACGCCGACGAGATCTGGATCGCACCGGATGACAGAACGATCTCTGACTTTCTGTGCGGAACCCCTCCTGACGTTCAGATCGTCACGGCGCAGCTTTTCAACCATCTGCCGAGCAAGATCGACGACGCTTCCATTGAGTCTCCGGTGCGCAGGATCTGCTGGAGGCAACGCGCCCACGCACCAATGGGGAAAGTTGCGTGCAGGCTGCACCCTGAAATGGTAATTCACGCCGGCAACCACAGCGCCTGGATGCCCGGTATCTGCCTCAGTTCACCCGGACTCTCGATCCGGCACTTTTCGTGGAGGTCAGCTGAGCAGTACCGAAAAAAGATACGGAACGGGGAAGCGGCCTACAAGGCTACGGACCTGCCCGAGAATATCGGGGTTCACTGGCGCATGTTCGAGAACGCAACAGACGAAGCCGTGATGGGCCACTTCTGGCAGTGGTTCTGCTCATCCGATCCGACGGTGGACAGCACCTTGATCTACGACCCGGCGCCGGCGCTGCTGGACGCGGAGCAGGTCGAGGCGCCGCTGGATGATGTCGGCGAGAGTCGACCGGAGATCTAGAAACCGGCCGGGAACCCGCTGTCGTCGTTGCTTCCGCCGACTGCGTTCTGAACGCTCGGCGGGAGCGGCGGACGCCACCGCGTCCACCAGGCGTTGTCTGGGGATCCCTGCGCACCGAACACTTTCAGCAGCGCAGCCGCGGTGCCACTGTCGTCCCGAAGTTTCTCTTCGCGTCTTTTCCTGCGCAACGCGTTGTACTCTTCGTGCAGCGAACGCATCCGCTCCCACTTCTCCATCTCCAGTTCAGAAGTGTTTGCGTCGTTCATCCCGCTCACGGTACATGCCGGACGCGGACAGGGGACGCGGTGCGGTTGCTGTCCGGGCCGCTTTGCTAGCCTTGCGTCGTGCGCATCTTGATCACCGGGTCTGAGGGATTCGTCTCCCAGCACCTGATCCGTGAACTCGAGGATGCCGGCCACCTCGTCAGTGGCATGGACATCGTCTTCGGCACCTACCATGACGCGTATGGCGCCGACAACGTCAGGTCTCACATCGAGTCCGCCCGGGCGGACGCTCTGATTCACTTGGCAGCGAACGTCGACTGTGCGTCAAGCGAGAACGATGTGTTGGAAACGGTGCGAGACCATGTCGGCATGACAGCCGTCGTCGCTCAGGTTTGCGGAGAACTGGGGGTGCGCATGGTGTACGCGTCATCTGACGAGATTTACGGCGACAGTAAAAAGTCTGTTTGCCATGAGCTGAACGGACCTTTCTTGCTTCCTCTCAGCACCTATGGGCTGGCGAAGCGCTGCGGAGAGAAGATGTGCCGCTTGCACGCTCCCCAAGGATTTACTGCCCTTCGCTTCTCGACGATCTACGGTCCCGGGTTGGCAACGGAGCGCTCTGCCCTGATCAGGATGCTCTGGCAGGCCAAGTACAACTTGCCGATACCGGTGCACATCGGTGCGGAACGCTCCTGGTGCTGGATTGGAGATGCCGTCCGTGCCATTCGTCTGGTGGTGGAAAAGGGTGAGGGGCCATACAACATTGGACGCGACGAAGATGGCACGAGCATGGTCGAGGTTGCGCAGATCGCCTGCGCGCTCAGCGGTTCCGACCAGGGCCTGATCGACCTCGTTGAAGCACTTCCCGGCGAGACGCTTGTGAAAAGACTTTCGGTGGACAGGGTGCGAAACATAGGTTGGCAGCCCGCCGTATCGCTCTACGATGGCATGCAGATGACGCTCGAGACCTGGGTGCGTTACGCAGACGAAGACGGCAGCCACGCTCCCGTCGCAGCAGAGGCCATCTGATGGACATCCCCGGTCCCTGGGTTTGCCTGCTGTTGGCTCTTGCTGCGTACAGGGTCACGCGCTTGCTGGCGGAAGATGAAATCCTCGATCATGCGCGGCGGCGTCTCGTGCTGCTGCCGCAAGAGTGGGAAGAGGGACATGTGCTTCCGGACAGCTACCGCCTTGGGCTCGCCAAGTTCATCACCTGCTACTGGTGCCTTGGCGCCTGGGTGTCCGGAGCGGCATGGGCCATGTGGCAGGTTTTTCCCCATGCAACCGAGGCAGTTTCTGTCCCGCTGGCGATAATGGCTGTCGTGGGAGTTGCTGGCAAGATCGTCCCGGAGTGAGCTAGCACGCGTGGTATCGGCGTCCTCTCCGCTGTCTACACTCATCCCAACACGACTAAGGAGATTAAATGGGATGTAACTGCGGAAAGAAGAAGAAGTTGCCTGTCGCTCCTGCTCCTCCAACTCCTCCTCCAGACGACAAGAAGTAGGCCGCGGTGTCACTTCCCCTGAAGCGCTCCAAGGCAGCGTCAGGACTTGTCGCGTCCGCTTCCAGTTACGAAGGAAAGTCCAGTTCCGGCTACGCGCAGCGCAGCACATTGCCGTGGCAGGATCGGACGCTCACGTACATCGACCTGGTTCCCGAGCTCGCGTTCTCATCGAGGTTCTACGCGAAGATGCTGCGTCCACTGCGGATCTACCCGGGAACGCTTCTTCCTGACCAGACGACAGAGCCGATCAAGGAAGGTCTTCCTGTCGAAATGCTCAAGTGCATCAAGGGAAAGGACGGAACAACCAAACCCATCCTCGCCAGCTACGGAAGGCTCATGTTCTCAACCGGGGAAGGAATCCTTCTCGGCGTCGACATCGACACGCCCACGGAGTACTGGTCATTCGTCTGGAACAACGAAGTCGAGGTCAAGAAGCGTGGCGACACGATCGAAAAGATCATCTGGAGGCCGATGGGTGGCGGAGGAGAGCCCAGGGAGTACACTTCTTCTCAGGCGCGCGCCTATCGCTTCTGGATGCCTCATCCCAGACTCAGCGGCGAGTCGGATTCACCAATGCGCAGTGTTCTCGAGGTTGCCGAAGAGCTGATCGCTCTTACGGCGTCCGTGCGGGCAACGGCAACATCGCGCACGGTGCAGGGAATCCTTCTGATGCCACAGGAGTTGGCACCGCCACCGGCAGAGGTCGATGGTGACGAAGATCCCGAGGTGGACGTGTTCGTGAGCGAGATGGTGGAGCACCTTGAAAGCCAGAAGGAGAATGCCGGTAGTGCCGCAGCAGCGGCACCGTGGGTCTTGTGGGGGGCGTACGAGCTGATCGATCGGGTCAGGATGCTGAAGACGCACGATCCGCAGACGGACTACATGGAGCGCGACCTGCGCAAAGAGGCAGTGGACAGGATGGCCCGCGGAATGGACTTTCCTGCCGAATTTCTCATGGGACTTAGCGCTGCGAACCACTGGGCTGCAAAGCAGATCATTGACTCAATGTGGCGCGATCACGGAGTTGGAATAGCTGATCAATTCGTTGGTGATATCAACGATGCCTATCTGCGCCCAGGTCTGATAGAGGCGAACTACCAGGGGTGGGAGAACGTCGTCGTGTGCTACGACGAATCTTCCATTGTTGTTCCGGCAGATCAGACACAGGATGCTGACGAAGCCTATGATCGTGGAGAAATCAGCGGAGTGGGCTACCGCAAGCTGAAGAACATTCCCGAAATCTACAAGCCGTCGCAGAAAGAACGTGACGAACGTCTTGGGAAGACCGGATCGGATGCTCCGGCGACACGGGATCCGAACGTTTCGGATGGACCTCCTCCTCCAGGGCCGGAGGGTGACTCGGGTCGCAAAACGCGTGTTGTCGCTTCTGCGCTCGAACTAGGTGCAGCAGAGATGGCGCTGGCACGTTGTCGTGAGCTTGCAGGAATCCGCATCAGGCAGAAGGAGAAGACGTGTCCTGAGTTCTTCGTTTCTGTGAACGGAGAGACGAATGATTCCCTTGCAGCAGCGATCGGGCCCGAGATTCTCGACCGCATCTCCTTGACAGCATGGGACCTCGTGCGCGGAGGAGCGGACGCGATGAAGGTCGTGTTCGACGGCTGGGGATACACCTCTGAGCAGACGAAGATGATCTCCGATGCAGTGGAGTCCTACGCAGCACGTACTCTATTCAAACCAGAACATCCAACGTTGCCGAGCGGATTCGCCGCTCAGTTCCAGCGAGCCAAGGAGGCTTCCAATGTCAGTGATTGAGAGTGAGAGAGCCTCGACAGAGGCAGTAGAGGCTGGGGTGAGTGTCGAGGTCGAGGTGGATGTCGGAGAAGTGAATGGGGATGAGGGAGTCTCCTGTCCTGACTGCGGCGCTGTCAACGACACGGAGGCCAACGTCTGCGACCAGTGCGGTTGCGACATGGCAGGTGCTGAAACGGAAGCTGATATCGGGGACGAGCGCGCGGGAGAAGTGGACAGCATGCTTCCCTCCTGGGAGGGAGAACTTGCCTTCGAGGGACTGGCGAGTGCGGACGGAAGGCTTCTGCTCCCCGGGGAGATCACGAACCGAGACTTGCCGCTCACCCTGAAGTTCCAGAGCGTTACCGCCGAAAGTCACGATGGAGCGGAAGCGTGCGGAAAGATCACGCGGATCTGGCGTGAGCCCAGGCCGGAAATGGGTGACGGAGTCATCGCGATCATGGGGTCGGGCGAGTTCAGCGCTGACATGATGGGCCCGACTGCTGCATCCTCGGTAGAAGACCAGATCGTTCGCCATGTCTCTGTCGACATTGCCCCGACCAAGAAGGTCATGCTCGACGCGGGGACGCTGGAAGAGGTTTCGCAGGTCGACCCCCTGAAGTACATGGACGGCGGCTATCTGGTCGGGATCGGCGGAGATATCATGGGAGCGACATTGACGAGTTTCAGCGCTTTCGCGGACGCGCAACTGAGGATCGCGAACTCGGCTGACGCCGTTGTCGTCGCCTCGGCCACGGGATCGTTCAGAATCATCCCGCGTGTGATCACAGCGTCTGCGGCAGGAATTGCCCCGATCGCTCCTCCCATGGACTGGTTCTTCACGCCGGAGCCTCCGGGTAAGTTCCCGCTCACCGTGATGGACGACGGTCGCATCATGGGTCATCTCGCCACCTGGGACCAGTGCCACCATGGCTTCCTCAACGAGTGCGTACTGGCGAAGCCGTCACGCAGCAGCTACGCGTTCTTCCACGTGGGACAGCTGAAGACGAAAGAGGGAGAGTCCGTCGACGTCGGCCGCATTGTCGTCGGCGAGACGGAGACGAGCGGACACGCGAGCGTTGATCTGAGTCGCATCGACGCAACACGCCACTACGACAAGAGCGCGCTCGTAGGAGCGTTCGTACGTGCGGTTGACGGGCAGTACGGCATCTGGCTCTCCGGCGTCGTGCGTTCTGACTGTCCGGCGGAGCGGGTGCGCGACATGCTGGCGAACCCTCCTTCCGGAGACTGGCGCCTCGAAAACGGCTGGCTCGAGCTGATCGCGGCACTGTCTGTTCCCGTCGCCGGCTTCCCGGTTCCGCGTTACGAGTACGCGATGGTCGCCAGCGCGGACGCCGTCGAGGTTAAGACGCTGATCGCAACCGGCTACTACGAGCTTGACCCACCCTCGTTCTCGCGGGCGGAGCAGCGTCGCAGGGCGATCCTGATCAACAAGACCAGGGAGGTGCTGTCTTGAAAGTAGCCCTCTACTGTCTCTCATGTAAGAGGGAGCATGTGGAGACGGAAAGCAAGTGCTCCTGCGGAGGGAAGTTGTTCGTGTCCTCTCCGCTGCTTCCTGCCGAAACAACGATCGGATCGTTCAGTCCGGAACACGTGTCCTTCTCCTACGGGTCGGTGACGGCATGACTGCCTTGACGCGCGAGCAGCAGCGTGAGATTGGGGCGCTGAAGCTCGCGACTGACGAGGCGCGCGAACTCGGAATCTCGACGAAGCCACACACGATCCATGTTCCCGCGGACACGCTCGAATGGCTCGTGGCAGAGGGCGGCACGACGTTCAGGGACTACGACGCCAAGACACGCCGGCGTATGGCGAGTGAGGGCAGGGCGCTCCCATCAGGAAGTTTTGCGATCGCGGATTGCCAGGACGTTACTGACGCGATCCGCTCGATCGGACGCGCACTCCCCGAGGAACGCGTCGCGGCGGAGGCCCACATCTGCAAGCGTGTCCGGTCACTCAGGTGCACCGGAAGCATGTACGACAACTGGTAAGGGGAAGAATGTCTGATCTGATCCGCCGCAAGCAGCCGGGTGAGGCGTGGGAGACTGCTGTTGACACCGGGGGCGGCGGTTCGCAGCTCGTTTGGGCGGCGTATTCAGGGGCCGGAATTCTTATTGATGAAAGTTCTGTTGCCCCACTTCCATTCACGAATCTCGATGCTGGTGTGGAACTACTCGACCGTACTCCCCCCTTCAATCTGATCCTCGCAGACGGCGTGTATTCACTTGCGGTATGGGCACAGGGAGATGCGCTAACTGCTGGCGGGTATGCGTCCTGTCAAGTGCAGGTCGGTATCTTCGAGACTGGTATAGAGGCATTCCACCCCGAGAACGGCATTTTCGGTGCGACCACTGTAGGGTTCTGTGCGGCTGGTAACACCATTGCTGCCTACATCCTCAACAAAGACGGGGTGGCGGCAAGAAACTTCAATCTTGTTAGTGCGAGCTTGGTGAAGTTGTCGTGAGAACCAGAGTTTTCAGCCGATGACCGCCGACGACCTCAATGCGCTTGTCTCACAAGCATATGCTGCTGCCTTCGCCTACGAAACAGAGTTGGAGCAGGTGTACCGGCGGGCTTTCCGTCGTGCCAGCCGCCACGCCGCCCGGACATTCAAAGCAACCGCTATCACTGCCGCGGGATTCGTTCCCCCACCCGTCGACACCCTCACAACAGGACTGACGGAGAAGGAACAGGCGCAGGCCGACAAAGTGCGTGACAAGGCAGCCGCCGCTGTCGCCGCCGCACTCATCGCTCTTGGCCTCACCGCTGTTGCCGCGTCGTTCCTGCAAGTCATATCAGCTAGGGGCGCACTCAACTTCGAGCAGGAACTGTTGCGCACCCTGAGGACTGTGGTGGCGAAAGGCTTGGCTGAAGGCTGGACGGCCGACCAAACGGCAGTGGCGATTCAGGAAGCGTTCACAAACGTCGTCGCCGTCTTGTGGCCGACCCCGAAGGCGCAGGCGTTCCTGACGTGGGCTGGCGAGCCAAACCTGCTTCGCCGTCGCAACGGCACCTACATCGAGGAACGCTCCGACGACGCGATGGGAGGACGGTGGATGCGAACCACCCGGCAGCGTGTTGTCGCCACTATCCCGTCGTTGGTCGAACACCCTGATGATGCTCCGTCAACAATCGCGCGGAGGCCGGGAGGACGAACAGCGTTGTTCTGGCATGGGGTGGAATGGGACGCCGCTTCAGTCGAGTGGGACTAGAGATTGAGGGACACTACGATTGCTCTCGCCATGTCGTCCATGCGCCCGTACACACCATCTAGTTCCCGCTGCTGCGCGTCGTTAGCACCGTCAGCGTGTTTGGGGAACGGGCCGCAGCGAGTGTGGCCGCAGACACTCGGCATGAGCGTAGGTGCCATCAGTGTTCTTGTCCCACGGCTGACACGGCTTGCCACAAACAAGGCATTTCACTTCTTCGGTGTCTCCTTCTCTTGGTGTTATCTTGGTTTACAGGCATCGGAGCGGGCGGTTGATAGCGGAGCGGAGTTCCCCCCTGCCCATACAGGGAGGAACAGGCGCATCGGATCGGTATGGTCGACGGCGTATGCGTGTGGCAGGGAGGTGAAGCACCCGAGGGTCGGCGGTCCGCTCGGCACGCAGCCGTTCGGCCTGCTCGTGCTGATAGCGGTCGGCAACAGCCCGTACGCGGTCGCGTTCAGCCCGACGCTCGACCTCGCCTACGTCGCCAACAACGGCGACAACAAGCCCACCTTCACGTTCCCCTCGACCGCCGGGAGCTACACGCTCCTGTTCGACGACGACGGCAGCGCCACCCCCGGCCACGTCCTGGCATAGTGGAGCAATCAGCGTAGTCGTTCGCATTCAGCACCGCGCAGGTCGTACCGAGCCGCTGCAACGTCTGCTCGCCATGCTCCCGCCGGCGGTAGAGGTGATAACGGACGAGGGCGAACCGCTGAACCCGTGGCGCGGCTACCGAGCATGCCTAACCGACATTCCCGACGAAGGCCATGTGGCTGTTCTGCAGGACGATGTTCTGGTTTGCACCAACTTCATGGAGGCGTGCGAGCGAATAGCGCAGGCAAACCAGAACACGGTCGTCTCGTTGTTTCTCAGCCGCAGCGGTGTCGTCCGTCGCACCGTCAACATGGCGTCTCTCAGGTGGGGCAAGACACGGTACGTCGACAATCACCCGCAAGACCTTGTTCATGTTGTCGGAGTGCTGTGGCCTGTCGCCAGGGCGCGATCGTTTCTCGCATGGGTGGACGCCAACCCGCTTCGTATTCGCGGCTCCTCGTTCTCTATATGCGACGACGCCATCCTGACACGCTGGATGAAGCTGACGGGTGAGCGTGTGCGCGTAACCGTTCCCTCTCTTGTTCAGCACCCGGACGATGTGCCGTCGATCGTCAACAGCAGCAAGATGCGCAACGGTGCAGATCATGGTCGCACCGCTGCCTACTGGATCGGCGACGCCGACCCGCTCGAGCTCGACTGGTCGAGTTAGCTCAGTTGCGTTCGGCTAGGAGGAGACGACGCGTCCCGCGAAAGTCGTCGCACCACACGAACGGCAGAAGCCGTCGTCGTCGAGGTTGTGGTGGCAGCGGGCGCACACCGGCTCCGCCGCAGCAGCAACAAGCGACTTGCGGTCAGGCCGAACCGGATGATTGACGGTCTGCGTTGCCATTTGCGCTCACAGTAAAATCATACACGATAGTGGCGGACGTTTGCCGCCGGACTTGACGTCTTCCCGTCCGTTCACTATCATCGGAATCTGCGGCTTGGTGAAATGCCATCACGCAGGGTTCATGACCCTGAGTTTCGCGTTCAACTCGCGAAGCCGCTACTACCCATACAGAGCACGAGGGAGCCGGTCAACCTCGTGGCCGCGAGCGAAAGCAAGCGGTTGGTTTCCGGACGGGAGGCCCGGATCTCAGGTCCGGGCCTCTGTCGTTTTGAGCCAGACAAACGCGATGTCCGTTCCTTCATGTACAACATAGTCAAGTCGAGCACTGCAGGGCAGTTGTCGGCTAGCCAGGTCCAGGGGACTCAGGCGCTGTTTCTTTCCGCGCAACCAAGAGGAGTTCCCCATGGAAGATTCACTGTTTCCCGACCTGCCCGAGTCGCTCGCAGATCTGAGTGACGCGGATATCGACGCTCTGCTTTCCGAGCACGAGGTCGCGTTCAGCAAGATCGAGGCAGAGGACGAGAGCTACGTCGGTGGTCTCAGTGGTCCCGAGATCATCGACGCGCTCGAACTCGGCCTCGAGCAGATCACCAAGATCAAGGCAGAGAAGGCAGTCCGTGTCGAGGCCGCCGAAGCCTACGAAGTGAAGAAGGCAGAACTGCTCGCAGCCTCCCGCGAGGAGGATACGGACGAGGATGAGGACGCCCCCGAGGAAAGCACCGTGGAGTTGTCCGTCGATCCCGAGACGGTTGAAGAGCCGGTGGAGACACCGGTCGCAGAGGAAGTGGTTGTTGCGTCGTCCGGCAATCCGGAGGGACGTTTCTACCGCCGGCCGCCAGTGCCTGTCTCCTCTCCCGAGAGGACCCCAGGAAACGATGTCGCACGCACGGTGCTGATCGCGGCTGCTGGAGCGGACGGCGTCACACCTGGTGTGGAGCTCGACCGCATCGGCCTCGCGAATGCGATGGTCGAGCATGTCAAGCGTCGCGCCAGGCCGACGAAGCACGCCAGCGGAACGGAGGAGCGGACGCTGATCGCGTCTGCCCACTACGCCTTCCCGCCCGAGCGTGTGCTGAGGCCGAACGACATCGAGGGCAACAACGCCAAGATCCGTGCCATCGGCAATCCGTTCCTCGGCGTGGAGTCGATGAAGTCGCTCAGAGCTTCAGGCGGTCTCTGTGCTCCGCTTACCCCGTTCTACGACATCCCCGACTTCGCGGTCACCGACCGCCCGGTCAGGGACGCGCTGCCGTCGTTCATGGCAGAGCGCGGAGGCATTTCGGTGCCGTCCGTGTCGACGATCGGTTCCATCACTACCGCGATCACGGTGATCGAGGAGGAGGACGACGCAGCCGGCGGCACCTTCGCCACCAAGTCGTGCCAGGACCTCGACTGCCCCACCTGGACGGACGTGGCAGTGGGAGCGATTTCACACTGTCGTGAGTACGGGAACTTCAACTCCCGTGCCTGGCCGGAAGGGATCGCTCACGAGAACAACCTGACGATGGGGGCATGGGCACGCACCGCTGATGCCCGTCTGCTGGATCGCCTCAAGGCGCTGTCGATCAACGTCACGCAGGCGGCGATCGGCGCTCAGCTGAACATGTACGCGTCGCTCGTCTATGCGATCACTCGCATGGAGGCGGCTACGCGCTACAGGCTGCGCCTTGCCAGGGGCACACGCTACCGCGTGCTGCTTGCAGAGTGGGTGGCGGACGCCCTCGCCGCGGACGCAGCGGCGACACAGTTCACCCGCTTCGACGCTCAGGCACAGATGGAAGCTCATCTCGCCAACATCGGCGTCACGATCGGCTGGTACAAGGACGACGTCACCGGTGGTGATTCGCAGGGGTTCGCCGACGAGGCGGCCGGTGCGATCGACGACTTCCCGGACACCGTGCAGTTCCCGTTCTACGTCGAAGGGGAGTTCCTGCACCTGGACGGCGGCGTGCTCGAGATTGGGATCGTGCGTGACAGCACGCTCAACTCGACGAACGACTACCAGGTGTTTGGAGAAAGTTTTGAGAACGTGGCCCGAATCGGACCAACTCAGGGCGCTCTCTGGGCCACGGTGGACGTGTGCTGCTCAGGCGGTATGCCTGCTCTGATCACCGGGCTGACCTGCTAAGGCAACTCAAGATGTACACCTTGCTCACTCCGAACCGTCCAGCAATCGCCGCCTGGGATTCCCGGGCGGTTCGGAGTGCGGCAAGAACATTTCGTGCTAACGGAGGTCAGGCGTGAGCGGGATAACGTTCGGCCAACCCTGGCCCGTGGACGGCCCCCTTCCCGTCGCTCCCAAGCGATGCCTGCTGAGCGTTCCCGGCGTTCTGCAGGACACAAGCAGCCTCCCCGAGTCGGAACGCAGCCGCTGGATGAACGGCGTCTCCGTGTACGGGTACCCGGACGGGCTGGCGGAAGTGTGGGACCCGTGCGCGTCGGGAACCTACGGTGACAAGTCTGACGCGTCGAGCTTCAACACGCCGGACTTCGCCTCGTTTGTCGCCTATCTTCCGATCACGTGTTCGTCGTTTTCGCTGGCGCATGATCCGGAAGGGTTCGGGAAAAGAGCGGAGATAGCCCTCGACGCGATCGTCTCCTACGCGGTTGAGAGAGCGCTGTCACAGGGTGCTCCGATGACGACCAACCCTTACCTGGCCGACGCCAACGTCGACGTTCTCGCCAGCGGTGCAGCAGTCACTCCCAACGCCGGGCTCGCCTACCTCGAAGACGCGATCGGGCAGACAGCTCGGGCCGGGATGATCCACGCCACACCCGGTGTTGTCACCAGCTGGTTCGCTTCCTTCCCGTTGCCAGAAAACGAGAGCACGCTCTACACGCCGGCGGGAACGGTCGTCTCATCCGGCGGCGGCTACGCCGGAGCAACGCCAACCGGGGAAAGTGCCGCTGCCGCAGGACAGTCGTGGGCGTATGCCACCGGACCTGTGAAAGCGTGGGTGGCGCCGGAGACGATGCTGAACATCAGAGACGTGCTCGAACGTGGCAGCAACGACGTCCCGTTCCGGGCGGAACGGTACGTGCTGGTTGAGTGGGATGTCAGCTTGCAGGCTGCTGTTTTGATCGACTGGGCGGAGCAGTGCTGGTGTGTGTAGCACTGTTTCCGCATCCGCAGCGTCCTTTGCCTTCTTGGTGGAGGCGTCCAAAAGAAGCCATTCGGCTTCACTACACCACCAAGGAGGTGGTTCACCATGAGTGCTCCATGTGGAGTGGCTTTGGGTTTGTGCGCGACACGCATCACCCGTCTAGTTGCGACGGGGTGCGTTGCTCCACCGACAGACAACAGCTTCGTTACCACGGACCTGATCTCGCTGCAGTTGACGCCGGTAACGGAGGCCGGCGCCGATCTGACGCTGGTTGGGGGTTGTGACTGCGAGGTTGCTTCCTACCGCGGTAAGGACAAGCTGAAGCGGTTCGACTTCACGATCACGAACCCGAAGCTGTCACCGGCTCTGTACGAGATGATGATCGGCGGGGGAATCATCAACGACGCGTCCGTTCCTGTCGGAACGACGTGGCCTGATTCCGCTCAGTGCGGAGATGACGACACCGTTGTCGCACTCGAGTTCTGGGTCAAGCACTGGAACGGCAGCTCGCAGGATCAGACGTACCCGTGGATTCACCACGTCTACCCGCAGACGCTGTGGCAGATCGGGCAGCAGCAGTTCCAGAACGACTTCGCACAGCCGACCCTGACCGGGTTTTCGCGCGCCAACGCCTGCTGGGGAGATGGTCCCTACGGTGATGGTCCGGAGGCCGAGTACGGCACTCCGATCGACATCTCCAACGGAGGCTTCTACTACACGGCCACGGATCCGCCGGTGGACACGGACTGCGACTACGCGGACGTCGCTGTTTCAAGCTGACCGATGGGGTGGAGGGGCAAGTCGGACTTGCCCCTCCACCCCTAGCGCTCTTTCAACGCGCTCTCTGGCTGTCCCCGACAGATAGGGAACAAGAGCATCGGCAGTCAGGGCAGCGGCGTCGCCGTCTGCTATCCAGACGAAGTGCGACAGGCGCGTGCCGTAGTTGTACGGGCCGTAGACGCAGCCGCAGCCGACGGCGGCTGCGAACCTGTGGATGCTGTCCTTTGACGTCGACTTGACCTGGAGCCGCGGCAGCCTGTTTTCCAGGCGCATCGCAGTTCCTCCACGCTCGAAAACACCGGCAGCCCAGGCGATCTCCATCCCCATCCTGTACATTGTATCCCACAGGAAACTTACGTGGAGCGAAAGGAGACGCGAGATGAGTGCGACGGATCGAAAGGGAGCCCCCGCGCCACCAGGGACGGTGGCAGTGATGTTCTTCTCGTCCGAGGCGGGACGCTACACGAGGCTCTTCCCGGAACTCAACAGCCTGAAGACGCCCGAAGGGTCGGTGAAGACGTTCTGGTGGAAGGAACAGGCGTCGCGTTCCTGGGGTGAGCGTGCAGCATCTTTGAATGACGCAGTAGCCGATGCTCTGCGGAGCCACTCGTACTGGGTCTGGTTCATCAGCGATTATCACGGATTCGACGGTGACGTGCTGTTGAATCTGCTCTCTCGCAACGAGGCGATGGTTTCCCCTGTGGTAGTCGAGAGCCGCGACCCGTTCCTTCCGGAAGCCTGGACAGACGAGGCAGGGCTGGTTCCGTTGCTCCTGGATGAGGTGATCGGGCCTACTTCGATGGTAGAGGTGCGGGGAGCAACAATCGACGGGATGCTGGTCCGACGTGCCGTCTTCGAGGCCATGGGAGGCCCGTGGTTCCGTACGTCGGAGACGATCTCTGAGGATGTCTACTTCTGCAACCGAGCCCGTGACCTCGGATTCCAGCTCTACATCGACACCTCCACAAGGCTTTCCACTGTCAATCAGGCAACGGTGACTCCCGCACACAGGGGTGCCAAGTGGGAACTCTCTGTCAAAGTAGGAGACGACCTGGGGTTCGTTCACCCGCTCAAGCACAGGTAGCCCCGCAGTCTGCAATTGCAGACTGACAGTTGATCGCAGCCTCCCACGGCTAGGCGCTTCCGCCCCTGCGCGTACACTGTGCCGTGATGACGGTCTTCTCCGGCCACAAGGACCTCGCTGACGGGATTGTTGTTGTTGCTCCAGCTCCAGCAGCGACCGGTCTTGCGTTCACGCTGAGCGCCGGCTCCGGCGCGATTATGCCCGCGACTCTCCCGTTTTACGGGACGTTCGTTCCTCCAGGAGTTGCCACAACACATCTGAATGCCGAAGTTGTGAAGGTGCTCACGGTTGTCGGAGACGTTTTGACATGCGAGTTTCCGCGCAACAAGGGTGGAACGATCGCTCAGAGCGTTCAGGTCGGATGGTTGTTCTTTGCCTCCGTCACTTCCGAATGGGCGGATGAGATCGAGGCGGCGATCAACGCGATCCCCGCCGGCCCCACCGGCCCCACGGGAATGACGGGGTTCACGGGGTTCACCGGGCCTACGGGGCCAACGGGTCCGACTGGCAGCACGGGATTCACCGGGCCTACGGGCGCGGGCGTTACTGGTCTAACGGGTTCCACGGGCGAGACGGGTTCGACGGGGTTCACGGGTCCGACTGGTCCCACCGGGCCGACGGGCACGGGCGTCACGGGAGCTACTGGTGCAACGGGGCCGACATCGACGGTTCAGGGGCCAACGGGGTTGACCGGGGCGACCGGGGCGACGGGAGCTGCCTCGACGGTCGCTGGTCCCACGGGGCCGACGGGTTCGACAGGCCAGTCTGGTGTCACTGGTGTCACTGGGGTCACGGGGCAAACAGGGTTGACTGGTGCGACGGGCGCGACGGGTCCGACGGGTCCGACGGGCGCTGCTTCCACTGTCCCTGGCCCCACAGGCCCGACTGGAGCAACGGGTGTTACTGGGGCAACGGGTGTTTCGGGCGAAACGGGTCCGACGGGTTCGACGGGTCCGACGGGCGCTGGTGTGACAGGGCCGACGGGGCCGACTTCGACGGTTCCCGGTCCCACTGGCCCCACTGGCCCGACCGGAGTCAGTGGCGTTTCCGGGTTGACGGGCGCTACTGGTCCGACCGGGATCACGGGTCCGACGAGTACCGTGCAAGGCCCGACTGGCCCGTCTGGTGTGTCGGGCGTAAGCGGCGTCACCGGCCAGACCGGCTTGTCGGGCGTAA
>Ga0315284_10003236_pt1 | contig 23101 bp, 18 predicted proteins | sample YL17G09_16_MG_FD_203696 | JGI IMG/M metagenome (GOLD analysis project Ga0315284, IMG submission 203696) | Sediment microbial communities from Yellowstone Lake, YNP, Wyoming, USA - YL17G09_16 | ecosystem: Environmental > Aquatic > Freshwater > Lake > Sediment | place: USA: Wyoming | collected... | reverse complement strand
GGAGGGCGGAGGGCGGAATGCGGAGGGCGGAGGGCAGAGGGTGGAGGGCAGAGGGTGGAGGGTGGAGGGCGGAGGGCGGAGGGCAGAGTTGAGGATGCCGGCGATGCACCCGTAGAGACGCTGCGCGCACCGGCTGCGGAGGATCTCCCTCGACTGCTATCCCAGAGCCTGCAGGACCTCGTCCACCGACACTGGCTTTGCCATCACGCATGCCCGCTGCGCTTCGAGCGTGCGCACGTCGCGGTCGGTTGGGCGGGCGGTGCAGAGAATGAACGGCACGTTCGAACCGATCGTGCGTGAGGTGGTGAAGACATCGGTGGTCTTCTGCCAACTGCTGGGAGGATCCATGTCGGCGACAACGCCCACCGGGCTCCACTGCACGATGTAGTCAACCGCCTCGTCGGCATCGTCAAATGCTTTGACCTCGAAGGCGGCTTCGAGGCTCTCGAGCAGCGACCGCGAGAACACACTCACTGCCCCGAAGAACACCAGCGCTTTGCGTTGCAGGGGTTTCGACTCCACCGGACCAGATTCCGACTGGCGCTTGAGGGTTTTCCACGACTCCTGGACATCGTGGCGCGAAGAGGCCTTCTGACCGTGGATCTCCCTGGCCTTGCGGAGGACTTCGTCTTTGTGTGCGTCGAAGTTCATAGGTGCGTTTCCCGTGTCGTGATTTCGCGGGGTGGCTGGAGCGGGGTCGGCCCGACTAACGGGCGGAATTGCCGCCCCCCAACCAGACCCAGACTCGACGAGCGGCTGGGCAGCTCTGGTGGTCCACGAACAACAAAGTATACCATCTGGCGCTCACGACATTTGGCCGGATCCGCGCCCCCGGCGTATTTTCTTGAGGCTCAGCGCCCTCCCACACAATCAGGTCAACCAAGGAGTTTCATGGCGCCCGCTCCCGACAAAATCATCTTCTCCATGGTGCGCGTCAGCAGGCACCACAATAACAAGCCCATTATCAAGGACATCTCGCTCTCCTACTTCTACGGCGCGAAGATCGGCGTTCTCGGGCTCAACGGCTCGGGCAAGAGCACGCTGCTGCGCATCATGGCGGGCATCGACACCGAGTACATGGGGCAGATCACCTTCCTGCCCGGGTATTCCGTCGGATTTCTGGCCCAGGAGCCTGAACTTGACAATACGAAGACCGTGCGCGAAGTGGTGGAAGAGGCTGTTGCCGACACTGTCAAGATCGTGCGCGAGTACGAGGCGGTAAGCGAGAAGTTCTCCGAACCCATGTCCGATGACGAGATGACCGCGCTGGTGGATCGGCAGAGCGCGCTGCAGGAGAAGATCGACGCTCTCAACGCGTGGGACCTCGACGCGCGGCTTGAAATGGCCATGGATGCGCTGCGCTGTCCCCCGCCCGACAGCATGGTGAAGGTGCTCTCCGGCGGCGAGCGTCGGCGCGTGGCCCTGTGCCGGCTGCTGCTGCAGAAGCCCGACATTCTGCTGCTTGACGAACCCACCAACCATCTCGACGCCGAATCGGTGCAGTGGCTTGAGCGGCACCTGCAGCAGTACGAGGGTACCGTCATCGCGGTAACGCACGACCGGTACTTCCTTGACAATGTGGCTGGATGGATTCTTGAGCTTGACAGAGGTGAGGGGATCCCCTGGAAGGGCAACTACTCTGGGTGGCTGGAGCAGAAGCAGGCCCGGATGGCGCAGGAGCAGGCTGCCGAGTCGGAGCGTCAGAGAACGCTGGAGCGCGAGCTTGAGTGGGTGCGCATGTCGCCCAAGGGACGTCACGCCAAGTCAAAGGCGCGTATCACCTCGTACGAGAAATTACTTGCCGAGGAGACATCGAAGCTGCCGCAGGAGCTCTCCATCTATATTCCGCCGGGACCGCGGCTGGGTGATGTTGTCGTGACCGCCGAGAACATCACCAAGTCATTCGGCGATCGGGTGCTGTTCGAGAACATGTCGTTCCGCCTTCCTCCCGGCGGCATTGTGGGCATCATCGGCCCCAACGGCGCGGGCAAGACCACGCTCTTCAAGCTCATTACCGGTCAGGAAACGGTTGACGGCGGCACGCTGACCGTGGGCCGGAGCGTGAAGCTCGCCTACGTTGACCAGTTGCGAGATGTGCTCGATCCCGACAAGAGCATCTGGGAGGTGATTTCGGAGGGAGCCGACAACCTGCAACTGGGCTCAGTCACCGTCAATTCGCGCGCCTACGTTGCCCGTTTCAACTTTGGCGGACAGGAGCAGCAGAAGAAGGTGGGGGTCTTGTCGGGCGGCGAGCGCAATCGTGTGCATCTGGCGCGTGTGCTGAAGCGGCCTGCCAACGTGTTGCTGCTTGACGAACCAACGAATGATCTTGACGTGCATACCATCCGCGCGCTGGAAGAGGCGCTGGAGCATTTTGTGGGCTGCGCAGTGGTCATCAGCCACGATCGCTGGTTTCTCGACCGGGTTGCCACGCACATTCTGGCGTTTGAGAACGAGAGCCGGGTGGTGTGGTTCGAGGGCAACTACTCGGAATACGAGGAGAACCGCAGGCAGCGTCTGGGCAAAGAGGCCGACCGTCCGCATCGGACGAGTTACCGCAAACTCACCCGGTAGGAGAAGTGGGGAGTGCGGAGTTCGGAGTTGTGGAGTTGTGGAAAGGCCCCGACTAACCGGTGAGCGCGTTCTTGCGGAACGCCTCTGGATGTTCGTCGAGATCAGTCCTTGACTCCGCACTCCGAACTCCCCACTCCACACTGGCTGCGGGCTTTATACCGGCGGTGCGGGCACTGCTGCCGCCTTCTTCTCCGCATCGACCAAGGTGGCCTTTGCCGCGATGCTCTTCATCATGTCGGCGAGATTGCCGCCCTGGTCGCGCTCGCTCAATCGGAACTCTGCGGGCGCACCCTGCTTCCCGCAAGTCCGCTTCTTGATTTCCGCGATCTCATCCTTCAGACCCAGGAACAACTCCACCAGCTTCGGGTCGAAGTGCGTGCCGCTGTCCTTTCGAATGAGTTCGATCGCAACCTCCACAGGGTACGGATCCTTGTACGGTCGCACCGACGTGAGCGCATCGAACACATCCACCAGCTTGACAATCCGGCCGCCAATGGGAATGGCTTCGCCCGCAAGGCCATGTGGGTATCCCTTGCCGTCCCACCGCTCGTGATGCGTGAGCGCGATTTCTCGGGCGTGACGAAGGATCTCCGCCTTGGGGTTGGCCAGAATCGCGCCGCCAATGGTGGTGTGCTGCTGCATCACGGCAAATTCGTCTTCGGTGAGCTTTCCCGGTTTGAGAAGGATGTGGTCGGGGATGCCGATCTTGCCCACGTCGTGCATGGGCGCGGCGAAGAAGATGCTTTCGACTTGACTGCGTGATAGCCCCGATTTCTCGGCAAGGAGGGCACTGATGCGGCCAATGCGCATGACGTGGTCGCCCGTGTTCTCGTCCTTGTACTCCGCTGCCAGTACCAGCCGATTGATCGTGTCGTGGTAGGCTTCACGCAGTTCGTACAGAGCAGCGTGGAGCTCCAGGTTCTTGCGGTTGCGGTCGGCCAGCAGTGCCCGCTCACGCAGCACCCTGCGCAGGCGCACAATCAACTCATTGGGAGTGATCGGCTTGAAGACGAAGTCGCTCGCACCGTTCTCGATGATACGCTCGTACGTGTACTCCTTCATGTACGCGGTCATCACGATACTGTCGACCTGGTGCTTCTCGCGGGCGATCTTGACAAGCTCAACGCCATCGACCCCCGGCATGCGGATGTCGGTGATGACCGCGTCGAGGCTTTCGGTCTCCAGGATGCGGACCGCATCGTCGCCATTGTAGGCCGTGAGGCACTCAAAGCCCGCAAGCTGCAGCGACATCTGCAGGATATCGCAGATGCCCTTCTCATCGTCCACGATGAGGATGCGTGATTTTGGCGTTGTGGAGGGGGCGGGTGTTGCCATAGAGACGATCGTTTTCTGCCGTTGGCACGCGATGCGCCGGCAGCATGGGATGCCGGTTCTCAATCCTATTCTACATTCGCGCACAATGGAATGCTGCATTGATTTTTCGAGCACTGGTCTGTCGGAGAGGGTGCGCGTGCCGATCCGCAACGGGGCGTTCGACAATCCGGCGGACATGAGGTAGAATGGACCAAGGTGCGGCCATCCCGTCACCGGCGGCACAGACGGGCGTCACTGGTTCGAACCGGGGCGCAACGAACCTGCAAACGGAGGGTACGCCATGCTGGACAAGATCGATCTCTCCAAGAAGATTGCCAAGTCCGAGTACAAGAAGCTGATGGCTCCACTCCTGCTCCGCTTGGCCGAGTTGCAGCGAACCGCGCGGGAGATGGGAATTCCGGTGGCCGTCGTCTTTGAGGGATGGGATGCTGCGGGCAAAGGCACGCTCATCAACTCACTGAGTCTCGCGCTCGATCCGCGCGGATGCAAGGTGCATCCCATCAATGCCCCCACCGAGGAGGAACTGCTGCGGCCCTGGCTGTGGCGCTTCTGGGCGCGCACTCCCGAGAGCGGACGCGCGGCAGTCTTCGATCGGAGCTGGTACGGTCGCGTGCTGGTGGAGCGGGTTGACGGCATCGTGAAGAAGAAGGAGTGGGCCACAGCCTACGAGGAGATCACCACCTTCGAGCGCCAGCTTGCCGACAGCGGCACAGTGATCGTGAAGCTCTTCCTCCACATTCGCAAGAAGGAGCAGAAGAAGCGGTTCAAGAAGCTCCTCGAAAATCCGGCGACGTCGTGGAAGGTCACCAAAGACGACTGGCGCCGCCACGAGCAATACGATGAGTACGTCGATGCCACCGAGGAGATGCTGGAGAAGACCAGCACCCAGTGGGCGCCGTGGACTGTTGTGGAATCGCACGATCGGCGCTATGCCGCAGTCAAGGCCTTCGCCGTGCTCATCGAGGCGCTGCAGTGGCGCATTGCCGAGAAGACCGGCACGACAGCAGTCCGGCCGACACCCGCGGCGAAGAGCGCACCTCGCACCTCGTCGCTTGAGAGCGCCGTGCTTGACAAGGTGGATCTGTCACTTTCCATGGACGCTGCCACCTACGACGAGCAGATGGACCGCCTGCAGGCCCGCCTGCGCGATCTGGAGCACCAGATCTACCGCAAGCGCATTCCCGTGGTGATTGCCTATGAGGGATGGGATGCAGCCGGCAAGGGCGGCAACATCCGCCGCATGGTGCAAGGTATGGATCCGCGCGGCTATGAGGTGGTGCCCTTCGCAGCGCCCTCCGACGTGGAGAAGCGACATCACTACCTGTGGCGGTTCTGGACCGTGCTGCCCAAAGCCGGGCACATCACCATCTACGATCGCACGTGGTACGGCCGTGTGCTCGTCGAGAGGGTTGAGGGGTTTTGCGCCGAGACCGATTGGCGGCGCGCCTACCGCGAGATCAACGAGATGGAGGAGCATTGGGCGCGGTTTGGTGTGGCTATTGTCAAGTTCTGGCTGCACATCGATCGGAAGGAGCAGTTGCGGCGGTTCAAGGCACGGCAGGCGATTGCGTACAAACAGTGGAAGATCACCGACGAGGACTGGCGCAACCGGGAGAAGTGGAACGCGTACCGCGCGGCAGTGGATGAGATGCTTCTGCGCACGAGTACGTCGTATGCGCCGTGGACGATAGTCGAGGCCAACTGCAAGTTGTACGCGCGGGTGAAGACGTTGAGTACGGTGGTGCAGCGCCTGGAACAGGCGCTGTAGAGGCGTGCGCCTCGTCGGCACCGCGACACCGTCAGTGCAATGCGGGCGCCTGCCCGGCGCTACGCCCCGGGCCCCGATCCCTCAAGCGACACAATGCGCTCGTTCTGGGCCGCAAATCGTTGACAGAGACCAGTGAGCATCTGGCCTACCCACGGGCTGAGCTTCTCCAGCTCCTTCTCAATGTCTTCGCGCACCATGATGCGGATGGTGGTGGGGTCAATTGCCCGGGCGGTTGCGGTGCGGGGCATTTTCGAGAAGATCGCCACTTCGCCCACAATTTCTCCCTTGCCAAGAACCGCCAGGATTGTCTTGCGGCCGGCAGTTTCCTTGAAGATTTCGACCCGGCCGTCCAGAATGGTGAAGGAGAACGTGCCCGGCTCTCCTTCGCGGAAGATCGTCGCTCCCGGGAGGTACTGGCGCACCGCAAAGGCCTGGCCCGAGTTGCGGCACTCAATCAGGTGCTTGAGCACATCCTTGCAGCTCACATACCGATCGGTCAGGCCCTTCTCCAGCATGGTCGAACAGATCTGCGATATCCTTCGCGGCACATCGGGGTTGACTTCGTGCAAAGGCATGGGATCCTCCGACCGTACCGCAGACATCAGGACCAAGACATCCTCCCCGACAAACGGGGTGCGCCCACTCATCATCTCGTAGAAGACCACGCCAAGAGAGAAGATGTCGGAGGCAGGCTTCAGAGCGTCGCGCGAGCTGTTGGTCTGCTCCGGCGACATGTACAGCGGCGTGCCCACAATCATGCCCTTTTCCTCCTCGCCGAACTCGTATTTCTCGAAGTCACTGACATGCTCCTTCAGGTAGGCCTCGTAGGGCTGCCGGTCGAAGAGCCGCGCGTTGCCCCAGTCCATAATCATCACCTCGCCGTACCTGCCGATCATGATGTTGTCGGGCTTGAGATCGAGGTGCACTACGCCGCGATCGTGCGCATAGGCCATGGTTTCGCAGAGCTTGACAAATATGTCGAGGAAGAGCGGCAGCGATCGGCGGAACGCCTCGGCATCGGCATGCTGCGCCAGAATGTCGGTGAGCTTGCGGCCGGTATTGAGCTTCATGGTGTAGCAGAGGGCGCCGTCTTCCTGCAGGAAGGTGTCGTACACCGAGATCACGCCCGGATGATCGAGGTAGCCGATGAGTTTGGCTTCGTTGACAAAGAGTTTGAGCAGGTGCGGGTTCTCGAAGTTCTCCTCCTTGAGTTCCTTGACGGCAACCACGCGGTTGAGATACGAGTCGAACTGACCGGAGACCCGAGCAAGGCCGCCCTCACCCAGAAGATCGAGCTTGCGGTACCGGTCGCCTTTGCGGAATGCCTTGAGGAGTTTCGCCGGATCGTTCTTCTTGCCGAAGAGAGCCATGGGGCGGTCCTTTGAGGGGGGGGGCGGAGTGCGTCGTGCCGGTGCCGAGGCCGCTCGGACGGATTCCCGCGTCAACATCAACGAGAGTATACCATCGGCGCACCGTGCCTCGCCACGGACTCATCGACGGTCGAGGCGTATCGACGATACGGCAGAGGCGGTGACGCGCGCCTGGTCAACCGAGAAAGACCCGGGCCGCAACCGCGCAGAGCGCCGAGAGGTAGAACTGCCCATCGGCGAGTATGCTGAAGAGCGAGGAGCGCTGGATGTGCGACTGCCGGCTTCTGAGCACGAACGCGAACAGGTACACGAGGACAGGCAACTGCGGCAACCAGACACTGTGGTTATTGGAGAGGAATCGCATCAGATGCGTGTGCCCGCCGATCCACACCGACAGAACCACGACCGCAGCTACTCCGACAGCCACCTTGATACCACGACGCACGCGGTCTTCGCCGATGATCGTAACCAGCGTCTCCCGACCCATGATGCGGTCAGCCTCGATGTCGCGGAGGTCGAAGATGAGTGAGCGCAGGTACGAGAGCATGAAGACCCACAGAAAGACCAGAGCCGCCGAGTCCCCCAACACGAACGTGCCTACCAGCGCCTGCGGTGCGAACGTGATCAGCACCCCCCAGGCCAGCGCCACGAAGAGGTCGCGCGAGGTAGGAACATCCTTGATGCTGCGGTATCGCAGAATCGGCAACAGGAACCCGGGTACGATGGTCGCATGGTAGAGTGTGCCGGCACATACCAGAAAGAGCATCATCCAGAACAGCGCCGGCGAACTCAAGTAGCTGGTGACGACAATGGCGATGATGCTTGCACCAGCCAAGCCAAGGAGCCAGTGCCGGTACTTGAGGTAGAACTCGTAGCGTGAGAGCCCGAGATGTTTGGTCGCCTCGATGCTGCCCAGGCTGTTCCACAGGTACATGGAGAGGAAGTACAGCAGCGAGATCCACACGCCCTGTGTCATTCGCGCCGAATCGAGGTGGATGCCCTGCAGTACGCACGACACGTAGAACATGGCCGCCGCGCCCAGCGATACGAAGATGTTGAGATTGGCCAGAACGTCAAGCGCCTGCCAGGCCAGAGCGCCCGGTGTCCGGCGACGACGCTGTGCGTTGAGTTGCACGTAGTCAACGACCCGTTTGATCATCCAGTGCGGTGTTGAGGCCCCGGCAGTAATGCCGACTGTTGCGCATTCCTCAAGCGCGGCAAGATCGATCTCCTTCTCCGTCTCCACGTGCTGCGTGGGGGCGCCTGATGCGGCGGAGATGTTGGCAAGACGCAATGTATTTGCACTGTCCTTGCCGCCCACCACGATCATGGCATCGACACTGCGAGCAAGCTCCTCGGTCTCCTGTTGCCGCTTGTCAGTGGCTGAACAGATGGTCTTCTTGATCACGACCTCAAAGCTTCGGAATCGCTGCTGAATCCGGACTGCCATGGCATCGAACGTGCTGCGGTCAAACGTTGTCTGCGAGACGAAGCAGATTCGGGGCAACTCGGGCAGGGCATCCACGTCTTCCGGTGTATGGATGAGGTGCCCTGCGTCGCCCGCGTAGCCTTGCAGCCCAATGACTTCGGCGTGTCCGGCGTCGCCGGCAATGATGATGGCATAGCCCTGAGTGCGGAACTTCTCGATCACCTTGTGCACGGTCTTGACTTTGGGGCATGTGCCGTCGAGAATGCGGTGGCCGGTTGAGCGGTATTTCGTCTCGGTTGCGGGAGGGACCCCGTGCGCGCGGATGAGTACCGTGGAGGGTTGCTCGGGGATTTCGTCCTTGAGCTGCTTCACCCCGCGCGTGCGCAGCATTTCGATGGTTTGCTGGTTGTGGATGAGTTTTCCCAGCGTGTACAGCGATGAGCCCTTGCGGGATGATACGTCGATGGCCATGTCAACGGCGCGCTTGACACCCATGCAGAATCCGGCGGTTTGTGCGATGATGATTTTCATGACGAGGTCCGGGGCGGTGGCGCCACCGATCGACACTGTCGTGCCCTTGTTGCGGGCGAGGGAGCGGTGCAGTGTCGCCAGTTCGAGCAGACGCGTGGGGTTGCGCACCCTTACGCCCGCGCCAGAGGTGCTCAGCAGCAAGCACCTCTCTGGACTCCGTGTCGCCTCGAACGCTGCATCCCGGTTGTACGGGCACGGACCACAACGCCTCCCTCTGAAAATACTGCCCGGGTCTGGTCAACCGCGCCGCACATTGGGGACGCAGAAGCCATTTTTGTGCAAGGGGGAGCCAGGGATTCCACGCTTCCACCGCTGCTCGATGAATGCGCCCAGACCCCACACCATGACCCCCCCCGCACTCACCATCCAGCATCTGCGCAAGAGCTTCGGCAGCCGCCCGGTGCTCTCCGATGTGTCTCTGTCGCTGGCTCCAGGTACGCTCTTCGGCCTGGTCGGTCTCAACGGCGCCGGCAAGACTACGCTCCTCCGACTCATCCTGGGACTGCTGCGGCCCAGTGGGGGAGATCTCTCGGTGCTCGGACACACTCCCTGGCAGCACGAGCCTGCGTACACACGACGCTTGGGCGTCATTGTCGAAAACGACGGATTCTGGGGCAACCTCACGTTCGGCGACAACATCCGCGTGTATGCAGAGGCAAAAGGCGTCCCTCGGTCGGCACTCGATGAGTACCTGACCACCTTCTGGTCGGGTATCCAGATCTGCACCAGCCCCAGGAAGGTCAAGCTCTTCTCGCGCGGTCAACGTGCCCAGTGTGCCGTTGCACGGGCGTTTCTCGGCTGGCCCGAAATGCTCGTGCTTGACGAACCGGTTGTGGCGCTCGACGTGGAGGCCTACGAGCACTTCTGCACGCTCGTGCGCCAGGCCCGGTCGCGCGGGTGCACCATGATCATCAGCTCGCACGTGCTGGAGCCCATCGAGACATTCTGCACGTCGGTGGGATTGCTCAAAGACGGGTGCATCACGGATGTCGTCGCCGCTGCCGATGCGTCGGCCGGAGAGCCGTGGTTGATCGTCGGCCCCGGTGACGATGCGTTCGGCACGGCTATTGGCGAGCTCGCGATCGGCAGCGTCACCTTCATCGACGGCTCGTGGCGGTTTGCGGTATGTCAACCAGCCGAGGCGATCCCCCGAATCATTGCAGCCCTGGTGAACCGAGGATGCCCAGTGCGCGAGGTGCGCCCCGATCCGCAGAGCCTTCGGTCGGCCGTGCGAAGGAGCATGCAGCGCCCATGAACAGCACACTGCTCATATTCCGCAAGGAGTGGAAGAGCTTTCTCGGCAGCGACCCGGGTCTCTTCGTCACCTACGGCTTCATCGTGGCCATCTACAGTCTCGTCTTCGCCACGAACAGTGCCTCGGGCCTTGGCACGGTGTGGTGGATCGTGTATGCCATGGTCATCAACAGCGCATTTGCCAACACGGTGTTCGTGGCCGAGCGCATGACCGGGGCGCTGGAAGTGCTGCTCACCAGCGGTGTGTCGCGGCGGGGCATTCTGGCAGGCAAGGCGCTCTTTGCGTTTGCGATGTCGCTGGCGCTGGGAGGCTTGTCTCTCGCACTCTCGCTGGTGTGGGCAGCGCTGATGCCCCGGATGGGCGCAGGGTCCACGATGGGCTGGGAGGGACCGGCCACATTCGCGGCGGCAGCGTTCATGACCACCATGAGTGGAGCGTGGCTCTCGGTGCGCTTTGCCAGCCCGCGGGTTGTGCATCTTGTCAATATATTTCTGAGCATGGCCATGGTCGGCTCGTCTGTGGCGCTTACGTGGACGCCCGGAGCGCTGCCTGCGGTGCTGCTGGGGCTGGGATGCGTGTTCTGGGTGCTTGCGGCGCGCGCGTTTGACGGGGAGCGGGTGATTCAGCCGGTGCAGTTGTAGCGGGGCCTCCTGTTTGTCAGGGACGTGCACGGGGATCCTGCACGTCCTGCTTCGCGGCAGGCCCCTCCTCGGCGATGCCCCGCTCCTGGGTTCCGGCCACCAATGCCACCATCGCTCGGAATGCCGATTCCACAGCCTCGGTCAGCCCTTTCAGCGGATGGCGCACCATCGACGCCCACTGGAGCCGGGGTCGCGCCGCCCGGCCCTCAAAGAGCAGCGGCAGATACTCCACTGCGAGCATCCCCGCGTACAACGTGTCGCGGTGGCGTGGGAAGAGGCGTCGCAGCGCGGAGAAGAGAACCGTGTGGAATCGCAGACGCGTGAGCACGAAGGAGAGCTGCAACCATATCCACAACCGCAGCCACTGCACCGTTGCAGCTGTCAATCCCTCCCAGGTGAGAAACGGCAGCGCCTGCACCACCCTTCCGTACGTGAAGAACGCGTGGAAGATGCCGATGAACGCAAAGAGCATCCAGAATGCGCGCAGCGGCCGGATCAGCGCGCTCCACGATCCGCGCAGCATGATCTGGACGGCAGTGGTCGCCGCAAGACACCCCACTGTCAGAACGCGCAGATCCTCCACGAACACCAGCCCCACGCTCACCGTGAGCACGGCCACCGATGCTATGGCGTTTCGGGCACTCACCGGTTGGCTGCGTGGCGGCAACACCTCTGTGCGTGACACGTCGCTGGACGCCTCCGAGATCCGCCACAGGAAGACCGCCAGCACACCCGTCACTGTGCCGAAGAGAACGGATGCGAGCCCCATGATCGGGAGTTGCCAGAAGAGGTATGCGTTGCGTGCCATGAGCACGTAGACGGCCGCGAGCTGACCCACGTTGTGCAGCACCGCGCCCGCCACGGCAATGCCCACGATCCCCATGAGCCGCCTCGATCCGAATACCTGCCACAGACACGCCATGCCCACCGTGGCCACAAGGCCGCCACACACACTCAACGCCAATGTGACGAATGAGAATCCGAAATAGAACCCGGCAATCCACACGCGCAGCAGCGTGAAGAGCAGCGTGTCAACCGCTCCGTATCGCACAATCCACACGAGCGTGACGCAGTTGGCCAGGCCCGGCTTGAGCCAGGGGAAGAGCGGAATGCGCGGGATGAACATCTCCAGCATGGTGAGCACCATGGCCGTGAGCAGCAGCGCTGCCTTGGGGGCAATGGCATCTCGATCCGTCGGTTGTGTCGGGATGGTCATTGGCGATGGATCCACTCACTCAGACACGGCGTCGGGCCGCTCGGTGTCTTTGGACGACTCGATCTGCACTATCACATGGTTGGGCACACACACGATTTGCTGCCCCGGCGCGGCAATGGGGCGACTCAGTGTGCACAGGCCTTTGGGGCACGTAGCTTCCGGTATGTCAACATGCCGGCCGGCGACACGCACGGTCACATGCCCACACGCGCCCGGTATCTCGAAGCGCCGGTCCTCCGATAGCGGATAGCGCGCAATGATGCGGTTTTCCTCGTATACCGCCACCACCGCAGTCCCCGGAGAGGCGAGCAGCGGAAGTGCAGCCGCACACGCGCCTGCCACGCACACAATGACCGCTGCATCGAGTGGCGTGAAAGATCGGAATGGGAGGCGCGCGTGTAACGACATTGGACAAATCAGCCGATTGTGCGTATAATGAGTGTGGCCAAACTCCTGCCGCTGAACCAGGGACTCTCTGTGTCACCCAACTCGCCCTCAGCACCGAGCCCCCGATCCAAGGCTGCCAAGCCCGCAGTCATCACCCCGCTGCAGCTCTGGATCGATCTGACAGTGCTGGCCGCAGTGGCGCTCGTGGCACTCACCAGGCCGCTGCACCTGTGGTAGATAGCGACTACTGCTCCGGATTGTGCGTGACCACGTCCTCGGCGCCCCGATCGGCATTCCTCTTTGTGTCAATCACCACGGTCCACGCCCGGTACCGGTAGTCCTGCTTGATGATTCCGCACTGGGCCAGGTGGTTCTTGTCGCGCCACAACCCGAGAACCGTCAGCGCGCCCTCCGCAAAGTCGAAAAGCCCGGCATAGTAGCGAACGCGGGGTTTGCCCACGGCGCGCGTGAGCACTCCTGCCATGCCGGCGGCCTCGCCCCGCACCACACGGTCCAGCGAATCGGCGGGAAGCGCGCGTCCGAGAAAGTCGTAGCGGTAGAGGGAGCCCCGCCTGGAGAAGTAGAACCGAACGTCAAGCACTGCGCTGTCCACCACCACGCGTCGCACCAGCACGCTGGTGGCCTCCCGCATGGGCTCGGTGCGCAGAGTGATTCGGCAGGCTTCCACGCATTCGCGCAGGGTGACCCCGAACGGAATTCCCGCCATATCAAACGACGATGCGCCGTACTTGTCGCGGAGTGACGCCAGCGCCCTGGCCACGGTCGCCGAATCCGGCGGCTGCACCCGGGCGCCGGACGCCGCGACCAATCGCTGACCCGTGGAGTCTGCTGCGATCGCGGCCTCGCGTCTCCGCCGCACATCGTTCCACTCCACAACCTTGCACGGCAGCACGTCTGACTTGTTGGCGCCGGTTGCCGCAATGTACTCCTTGACAATGGATGGGTAGTTGAGCTGCTCGATGCGATCGCTCAGGGCCGTGCGCCAGGCAACCACCGTCGAATCTGCCACTGCTGCGGAGTCTCCGGTGCATGCCCGGTACTCGGCTCGGTATCGGGTGAGCAACTCGGAGAAGAACTCACGCGTTGGCCTCTCGTCGGAGGCCCGGGTCGTCGCGGCCAGCAGCAGTGCGGTTGTCACGATCGACGCAGCGCAACGCACGAGCGTCAAGACGGGGGCATGTCCTCTGCGCCCCGCATTCGCAGTTCCCAGGCCAATCGGTGTGTGCAACAACTGACGCCTCCTCCGCTACTCCCCGATGAACCGGGTAGCCCAACTCCGCACGGTCTTCCCGTTGAGCACGTGGAACTTGCGCAACTTGCGCAACGTCTCGGTGCTGAATGTCGAAATGGGTATCCACACCAGATGCCTCTTGAGTCCACGCCCCAGTACCTTGAGACGAACGCTCGGTCGCCGCGCCGACACGTACGCCACATTGGTCTCGCGGCTGAACATCATGGCTCCGTATGTGAGCTGCTCCGCAAGCGTCGACAGGTTGAGGCCCTGCGTAAGATCGAACGTGTTGGGTATGTGTCGGGGCGGAAACAGCAGCGAGAGTCCCCCGTAGTACGCGCGCGCCACCCCGGGACCGATCAGGTGTGCAAATGGGTCGGTCGCAAAGAACGTGAGCGTCGACTCTTCGGGGTGTTCGGCAAACCATGTCGCGGAATGCGGGTATCGATCGTCGTGCTCGCCGTCGAAGATGATCACTACCGTGTCAACCGTACCGCGCTGCGGAGGAATCTCCTTGACGTAGATACTTCCGGTGTGCCAATTGCGCAACGTCTCGCGGCAGTCGATGCCGTCCTTCACCGACGAAGAGAACTTCTCGCTCTTGACCAGATCCTCGACCATCGCCCGCAGCGTCTTGTTGCGCACATGGGCATTGAAGTTCTCGATGCGGCGGTCTTCGGGCAGGTGCGAACACATGCCCATGGGGTTCCATCGGTAGCGGTACTTGCGCATCTTCAGCATCGAGGGCTCGGGCTTGATCGACAGCGTGCGCCAGTGAAGCGAGAAGTCGCGCAGAAGATTCACCGCGCGACTCGCAGAATGTGACCCGGGCAGCTTCACCTTGTCAATACCCACATCGGCATACGCGCCCTCGACCGGAAAAAACGGATAGTACTTGGCGCTCTTGAGAATCCGGATCGCGTAGCTGTTGCCGCCCACACCCCTGGCCGCCTCAACGATATCGGGGAGCGAGGGCAGGAAACAACTGTCCATGAGCGTGAGATTGCGCAGGAATTTCAGAGCGGTCTGGATGCGCGCCGGAGAGAGCGTCACCGCACTGTCGGGATCTTCGTAGTAGTCGTCGCGCGTTTCGCGAAACAGGTCCTTGATTGTGTCAAGCACATCGGTTGGCGGAGCAAACGGGTCGTGCCGCTCCTTCTCGAACTTGCCCACAACAAACGGCAGTTCTCCCAGGGCAAAGTAGGCATGGTCGGGATTGATGTGCGCAGTGTCGGTGGTGTACGTTGGCGCCTTGACATCGGTTGCATTGTGCGACGACTCCCGCGCGTACCATCGCACGGTTGCCACCAAAGTCCTCAGATGCACAAGCGCCAGAATGCGGGTGTGCCGCGCTTCGAGTTGGCGCAACATGGCTGCGCAGTGCCGCCCGTGCGCATCTGTGGCCTCCGACGGTTTGTGGTTCTCCATGGCATGCACGCACAGCGTGGTGTAGGCATCCACGCCCAACCGCGAGACCGCAAACGCATCGGGCATGGGTGGCAGCGCCTCGGGCTCCGCCAGCACCGGGTGTCCGACGAACTCACAGGCGCACCTGCTCTGTCGGCTCTGACGCACGCCCTCGATAGCGGCGTCACACGGATCTATCGGAACGTAGTAGAGCGGATCGTCCACACCGCGAGCCGCCACAAGCGACAGATATGGCAGGTCGTCAACCGCAGCGCACACGGCCTCGGCAAAGGGCGCGGGCAGGTCGATCGCAATGCAGTCGAACCGGGTTTGTGTGCACAGCCGGCGTACGTGGTTGGCAAAGAAGACGCTTCCGTGCAGAAACGGAACCAGTGTCGTGGCAGGGCTCAGGATCACTTCGGCTCGTCCTCGGAAGCATCGGGGTTCAGCTCGTCGTCGTCGGGAAAGAAGATGTCGCCCATGCTCATGCGCGGCAGCGATTCACCCGAGAGCTTGCGCTTGACTGCCAGCGCATCGAGATCAAGCGCCTCGGCGCCCAGTATCTGCTTTATCGCGGTCGCAAAGAGATCGGGCACAACTGCCTGCGGGCTGCTCTTCTTCTGCTTGAGCGTGTAGCGCACTGCATTAATGCCGTCGCGAATGGAGTAGGGCAGATCGAGCCCGTGTGCACGCTGCAGGTAGTTGACACAGAGATTGAGCACATCCTCGTCGGCGAACGGCAGATTGTAGCTCAGAATGCGCATTTCGTCATCGCGGCCGGGAAAACCCAGCTCGATGCCCGGCTGAAGGCGCGACATGATGTAGTCGGGAATCTCAAATGTCGACGAGTCCTCATTCATCGTGACAGCTGCCCGGAAGTTCTTCGGTGCTGTCACCACAATGCCCGCAACCACCGACTCAACGGTGCGCCGGTTGTCGAAGAGCCCGGCAAGAGAAGCCCACGACTTCTCCGACATGCGGTTGCCCTCATCCAGAATCGCTATGCCGCCGGTGATCACTGCCGACAGCAACGGGCTTGCATGGTAGGAGATCGAGCCTTTGTCGGAGAGCACGGGTGTGATGAGCAGGTCTTCGGGCCGCGTGTCGGAGGTGCACTGCATGATGTACACATCCTGGCCCTGGCGCTTCCCGGCTGCAATGGCCAGCGTGGTCTTGCCCAGGCCCGGGTGTCCGATAATGCGCGGGGTGAGGGGAAGATCGTCATCCGACACCATCATCCAACAGGCCAGGAGCTGACGCAGCGGCTCAGGCTGGCCGATCCAGTCGATGTCGGTCTTGATAGGGCGGGAGAGCGTGAGTTCGACGTTGTCAATGGTGATGCGGGTCATGTCGTACTTTCTGCGAGAATGTCGGTCTGCGCGTCAGGATGCTCCTTGACGCACGAGGGTCACTGCTTGTCCAGGAAGTCTTTGATGAAGTCGGCGTCGCCGAGGTCCTCGCCCACTGCGTCGCCGGCTGCGTCGAGAGCCTGCTTGAGCGCATCCACATCGTTGGAGTCGCTGCTGCCCTTCTCCTTCACATTGAAGGTGAACGCAGGCTTGGTTGCGGTTGGTCCGTTGAAGAAGAGAAGTGTGACGTCGACCGTGCCTTCCTGATCGTCGGGGTCGCCCTCGGCCACGTACGAGTTGAGCTTGATGCGTACGATGAGCGCATTCTTGCCGGCCAGCACCGGGATCCGGTCGGCGGGCGCCATGACGATCTCGATGTCCTCGAATACATCGTCGAGGCCCTCCAGAATCTGGTGCGTGAGGGTCTCCCTCTGGTCGGCAGTGGTCACGAACTTGATAACCGGTTTGCCGAATGAGCCCAACTCCAGATAAATCTTCGCGCCCTTGGTGTACGTCTGATTCGAGGCGGACTGGTTGACCGGTGCCGGCGCGGGATCGGGCGTCTTTTCGGGCGCCGGCGAAGCAGATGCCTTCCCCTTGGGCTGTGGCCGGGGTGGTGGCGCCGGAGTGTCTGATCCGACAAGCTGCCCTGCCAGCTCCGGCAGGATGTCCACGAGTTCCTCGATGTCGCCCTTGATGTCTTTGGATATGGCGCGCGTGAGCTTGCCCGTCTGCACATCCACCGCCCGCATGTTGATCATGAACATGCTGCCCAGTTTGCCCAGCGATCCGGTGACAATGGACTTGACACCCAGCAATTGGCCGATCTCCACCATGCACCCTTCGTCGGTGCATGCGCCGGACTTCTGGAACCCTTGCTCGGCCAGCACCGCTTGCATCTGGTCGCGCTCCATCACATCGACCACGCCGGTGCGGAATATCTCGTTGCGCAGACGGTCGCTGATGACCTCGGCCTCACCGGCAGAAACGCCTGCCGTGTTCTTGAGGTTGAGCACTGCAATGGTCGGCTTGGTCGATGCTGCCGGTTTGCCGGCAGGAGGCGCGGACAGGGCGATAGAGGAGCACACAACGGCCGCCAGGACGGTCGCGTGCAGCGGTCGTCGTGAATTCGTGGGTTTCCGGTCAACTCGGGTCACATCGGTCTCCTCGGTACGGTCTGCCTCGGACAAGTGGGTCGCTCCCAGCTGACAAGCGCGGCTGTTGTGTCCAGTCTACTCGTTGGTGAACAGGTCGTCCATATCGCGGCTCTCCCACAACCACTTTGCCTTGTCGGCCCACTTGTCAATAGTGACCGTGGTGAGCTTGGGGTTCTGTCTCATCTCGGCCGAACGCGTGTTGGCCAGATTGGTGAACACCGCAATGTACGAGTGCGCGCGCTTGTCTTCCTTGAGCTTGAGGGCAAGCGCCACAATGGTGTAGATCACCTGCATCTCCAACTCCTCAGCCGGACAGTTGGATGCGCGAAACGCCTCTTCGTAGTACCCGAGAGCTTCGCGCAGGATCTCGCGGTTGTCAACACCGGCTGCCTTCATGATCTTGGCAATGCGCAGCGCATACGCACCCATCTTGTAGAGTGAATAGGGCTGCTCGTACCACGCCTCAACGCTCGCGCGCGACATTGACAAACGATACGTCGCCAGTGCAACGTCGAGCGGACGCGGGCGCTTGAAGTAGTCTTCGTAGTTGGTGATCGAGCGCAGGATGGCCTTGCGTTCGCCGATCTTCTCCTGCAATCCCATGACAACGTTGCTGATGATCTGTGTCTTGGATTGTCCTTCAGGTCCCACGGTCGTGCGGTTGAAGTCCTTCTTGTCCGGCGACGCAAAGAGGCACCGCGGACACACGGCTGCGGCAAGCATGGTGTAGTCGACGCTCTTGAATCCGGCTATGCCCTGGTAGACCGGAACCAGAAAACGGTTCTGCGACATCTGCTGGCTCTTGGCGCGCAGCTCGTAGTAGATCACGCCGTCTTTGTTGCACACCGGGCAGGAGAGCTTGACTTCGTAGACGGGGTCCTCGCCGGCGCCCTCTTCGCCTGTTTGTGCCAGAGCGCGGGACTTGGCCTCTTTGATGGCCTTGATGCTCTTGATGTCGATGGTCGGCCCGTACTGGCGGATGTACTCGCCCACCATGTTCTCATCGTTGAGAAGGGCGAGGAGGCGGCGTTTGACTTCGACAACTTGGATTGACATAGGTGTGTGCCCGGAGCAGTGAGGGACAGTGCCCTCGGTTCAGCCTCCAACAAAATACAACCATAGCCTCTCCATTATACAATGAATCGGGCGAGCAGGGTCAAGGTTCGGCCTCACCAACGGGGGAGGTGTTGGGCGGCAAAGCCGGGTGCATGGAGTTGGCCAAGCAGGGCGATCTGGGTGTCCCGCCACGCGCATGCGCCTTGCGGGACGGGTGCCGCATTGAGCCCAGTCGAATGTGTGGCGCGTCAGACGGCTGTGAAGGTCCGGTGCACCTCCCGCAGGGCGGGGACGACACCCTCGATCATCGTGCCCGGAAAGCAAGACCCATTGCTTCATCCAGCCACCGGCGCCGGGGTCAGTCCGCACTGCGATCTCGCGCCCCCTCCGTCCGACCTCGATGTTGTTGAATCAGTGCCAATGGCGCCGCTGACCGGGTGCCGGTCGTCTCGATGCATGCAGGAACACTGCTCGACGACCGGTGTATCCAGGTCTGCGGCGGTGACTGACGGACACACTCACTCACCAACACTGCCGTCCGCTCCCACCGCACAAGCGAAGAACGCCGCGCGAAGGAACCTGCGCATGTATTTTCCTCACTCTGCGCACCACCTCTTGTCTTTCGATCCGAGGAGGCACTGTCCATGGCCCCGCCCACCCCGTTCAAACACTGTGCCTGCGGTACCACCTGGACCACACGCGAGGAATTTATGGCAGACCCCCGCGTCGAAATCACCGGCTACTTTGCCGTGTTCGAGGCCCCGCATCTCGGCCCGTTCAGCTTCAACCACCACAAGTGCGGCTCCACCATTGCGGTCAAGGCAGAGGACTTCATTGACATGTACCATGGAGAGGTCTACCAGGAACGCAAGACCGGCGGGCCCGACTGCCCCGGATACTGCCTCAACAGCGCCGAGTTGCGCCCGTGCGCCGCCAAGTGCGAGTGCGCGTTTGTGCGTGAGGTCGTGCAAATAGTCAAGACCTGGCCCAAGAAAGCGGGGGACGCGTGATCCGGCGCGTCTGGCTCAGTGTTGCGCTCCTCACCGCTCTGCTTGCAGAACCGGCCTTCGCCGGTATCGCCCGAGCCGACAGTGCGTTTCAGCGCTTTCTCGGCAACCTCCAGTTCGTGCCTCAATACTACCTGAGTACCGATCTCTCCGGCTTCGCGCTCCACCAGAATGCCTTCTACAAACGTCAATACCTGGGCGAATGGACCACCGGCCTGGGCATCACCTTCCTGACATTCCGCGATCGCCTCTCATCGGTGTGGGATATCGACTTCCACATCGGCCTGGGCGAGGTGCCGGGCAACGTGGTCTTCTCGGTGCTGGCTGCTGACTTCGGCATTCAGCCGGGGCTTGAGCTGCGGCTTCGGCGCACGTTCCTCGATGCCGGCCTCTCGCACCGGTGCTTCCACGAGGTTGACAGAACCGACCTGCAAATCGTCCATTGGAACGAGCTCTACCTCAAACTCGAGTCGCAGAACAGCCGCATCAACCGCTACTGGCCTCCCATGGGCATTGACAAGAAGTGGACGCAGGCAGACCGCTTCGCCTGGGAGATGCGGGGTGGGTACTTTCTCAAGGAGTTCTTCGGACTGGCCAGTCCCAACAAGCTCAATGGCCGCAATCCGCGCGAGGCACAGGCTGTGGCCTCGGCCCGCTACGCGTTTTACCACCGCCGCAGTTGGGTGGTTGTTGCCACCGGGTCAACCATGCTCGGGTTCACCGACGACTCCACGGGCAAAACATTCTCCGACCGCCTCTTCTGGCGCGAAGACTTCGGCGCAGAAGCCTACTTCAACCGAGGCAAACGCGGCGCGCTGATGTACGTGAAGTACACGCTTGACGATCTGCCACTCATTGAGGGCAAGCCCCGGTTCGGCAAGGATGGGTTGCTGCAGTTTGGGGTGCGGTTCTTCAGTTGAGGTGGCTGGTGCAATGGATCTCGGAAGATGGCCGCTTGTCGAGCGTCCCTGGCCGATCTGAGATTTCCCAGCGACCGGAGAATCTGCAGAATCTGCGGATTGCTCTACTGCCCCAAGGGGGCTGCGGTACCGTAGCCCAGGGCTTCCTGCCCTGGGTCAGCGTGCGCGCGGGAGAGCAATCCGCTGCCCTGAAGGGGCCGCGTCACTCCGCACCATGTTGACGGGGGTCCGCAGTCGAGGGTGCGGCGGAAGCTCTTCAGGCTACCGTCCGTGCGGTTGGGCCCTACGACTGGTCACGGGAAAGGAAACCCCGTGCTGCGGTTGTGTTCTTATTAGCCCTCATACTGTGTTCATAGTTGAGAAAGGAATCTTCATCTATGAAGACCTCACCGAAAGCACCAGTAAAAGCAGCACTCGCATTCTCGTACATCCGTTCTTCGACGCCGGAACAGGCGACGGGCGACTCCCTCACGCGTCAAACTGAGGCAGCCAAAAAATATTGCGCTGCGAACAACCCAAGCCGCCGGAGGCGGAGAGGCCAAACGCCAGACGCCAGAGGCCAGCCGGAATCCGTGACTTGACAGGTACAAAGATGGTTCGACACCGCTCACCACAGGTCTACGCGAAAGACGTATCAGTCACCGACAGAGACTCTAACGGAATTATTTTTTGAGAAATTGACAGGGTTCTATGGCGAAGAAGATCGGACACCCTACCGACCATTCCGGCCCGAGAGATGCATTGAGTCCGTCAAGGGATCGTGAGAATTTTCGGGGAATTGCGGGCGGCCATTGTCCGACAACTGGACTATTCCCTCTCGAATCCGTGACTGGAGAACTTCAGCGTCCTGCTGTTCTCGGTCACGGTTCGAACAACACTGTCCGCCGCGCCCGATGGTATGCTCGCTTCAATCTCGAGGGTGACTCGTACCTCTGCGCCGACCAGACCCGAGAGATGCGCCACAACTTCATCGGCAATACGACTCGCGTCACGGCCAACACGGGCAGGATCCAGGGCGACAGTGCCGTGGTAGCGCCGCAGCCTCGTCTCAGGAACCGGGGCGTCATCGGTCTGGCTACCGGCATTCTTTGCTGTTGGCGGCGTGCCAGGTGTACTCGACCCTGCGGTACCCGATTGCTGGTCGGCTGCAATTGCCTGCTCGGTCTCAAGCTGCTTGGTTGCGGCTTCTGGTTTGACCAGCAGACCCGGTGCGTCGGCGTCGGGGAGCGTGATGGACAGCTTGACCCGCAAGCCACGGTAGCGCCCCGCCGCCTCGTCGAAGCTATCCGCGAAGGCGAATGAGTCGGCCACCCAGGTATTGAGAGAGAGACCATCACGTATCGCGGCGAGAAGAACGGTGGAGTCGGCAATTCGTGGGAGATAGAGGTATTTGGCGTAGTCCTCGGCGAGCTGCTTAATTGACACATGAGCGCCCCGCCAGAGCGGCACGCGGTCGAGTTCATGTCGGAGGAGTGTGGGGGCGTAGCCTGTGAGAAGAAGCTCATCGGCACGGAGTTTCTTGCTGGCACGCACCGCGAGCGCACCCTGGCCCGCAAGTTTAACTGCCTGCCATGTCGTTGATGCCTGCGGCGTCGCTTGCGTCGGCACAAGAAGCCAAGCGAACGTTTCGGGCATTCGACTGTTTACGGAGCTATCTGCCGCAGCCTTCTGGTTCTCGGCCTGTTTGACTTGTTGGGGCGTGAGATCGAGCTGAACCTTCTCCTCAAGAATCGACTCCCACGCGAGAAACTTGCGGGCAGCCTCATCCAGATCCTGTAACCGGACTTTATCTGCTGCGGCAAACACCAGAGCGTTCTGGTAGAGACGTGGTGTATTGCCTCGCGTCTCCAAGATGGACTTGGCGGCCTTCTCAGCCGCGTTGCCTTGTTCCTTTGAATACGGGCAATCTATGCCGAGAACCACGAGACGCGCATCCATGTCGTCGGGCACATCCTGTCCCGATTGTGGCATCGCGTGGATACGGTTGAAGTCGCCCGTTGCGTGGAGATCCTCGCGTAATCTCTTGTCAAGATCAAGCAATACCTTGTCGGGGTCACGCTTGAGTTGTGCGGCGCGGTCGTCTGCGAGCTTCGTCACTGTCGGTTGAGTCGCGTACCATGCCCGCGAGTTATCGTGATACAGGTAGGTCGCCGCCGCCGCAAGCCGACGAAGTGCGTCGCCGAATACTGCTGGCGACTCACCGGGCATAACGCAGCCAAGTTTCACGCGTTGGTCGTCTATGCCGCGATGCGCTGCCGACGAAGTTGGTGCCGACCCCAAATAGATAGTTCGTGCTACACGTCGTGTAGCATGCAGCTTGCCCAGGTTGGGTATCTCGGCGTCAATTCTCTGAGGTAGAGAGCCTGGCCCGTCGACGTCTTTTTCGATGATGGGAACCCAGTTATCTGAGAGATACCGCGTGAGTTCGCTTTGGACGCGGGGGTCAT
>Ga0315284_10003235_pt1 | contig 23105 bp, 19 predicted proteins | sample YL17G09_16_MG_FD_203696 | JGI IMG/M metagenome (GOLD analysis project Ga0315284, IMG submission 203696) | Sediment microbial communities from Yellowstone Lake, YNP, Wyoming, USA - YL17G09_16 | ecosystem: Environmental > Aquatic > Freshwater > Lake > Sediment | place: USA: Wyoming | collected... | reverse complement strand
GAATCGTATCCTGTGGGAAAACCACGAATAGCAGGCTGTAAAGGTTTATTTATCATCGATCTTTAACATAATAACGGGTGGCCCTTTTTTTTCACTTTCCCCTTGACTTGTATCATAGCAGGGGGCAAGGATTGTCTGCACAGCGACTAATGTGGTTATGATTGAGTTCTAACAATAAGTTGTGACATATCAGAACCGATAATTCCTGCCACCTTTGGGGGAAGGATGTCGCGAAGCGACAGGAAGGGGGCTGATATAAACATGAGATACATATTAACGAATAAAAAGGGTACTCCCGGTCGATGCAGTATGTTGAACACACCCTGATTTATTATGAGCTTATCTACTGGAGATAGCCATATTTCATCGCTAATGCCAACACTACATCATACAGGAGTACCCATTTAATAAAACTATCATCTATTCCATAGGTTTCACATTATAGAGAACAAGAATCTGAATTCCCGCTACTTTGACAAATTATCCTTCCATAACAAATTACGCAACCATGGAGTACAATCCCGGGTACAGCACCATAGGAGTCCCGGCACAAAAAATTTGTATACAAAGACCTGGTCCAAAATTTCCTAATCTCCTGCCGCCTGATATCATATTACCGCGGGAAACCTTGTGCGTGATTCCGTATCCATTCAAGGGCTGCTTCCTGCCCTGTCAGCTTCCGTCCCTCCTTTTTCAGGATTTCCGCCCTGTAATGTTCGATATGGCAGACCTGTTCGACCATGCGGGTTTTGTACTCGCTTGCCGTGTCAAGAAACCGGACGCCGGCGTCGTAGTGGTTATGGGACTTTTTGCACCAGACGACGACACCTTTCGTCTCGAATACCGGCTCTCTCAAGGGAATATGGATGAGAATCGACGAGCCGGGTTCAATATAAGCGGAAGCACGAAAGCTCAATCCCCCTTCGCTGATATCGTTCAGGTATTCTTTCTGATGGGCGACTATATCCTCGATTTTATATTCGAGGGGAATATCTGTCGGATGCCGTATAAACGTGCGCATCGGATTACCGCGCTATTAAAGGTCAGCACTGTGTGTTTTCGTTAAACTCCGGAAACAATAGCCTTCTTTCACAAAGACATTACCTTCCAATTCATTTTATCATGGTGAGACCGGGAACAGTTTCTTCAGCTCCTCCTTCGATAGTCTTCTGCCGTACTCGCAAATCTCGAACGCTTCGGCATATTCCACCGCTTTTCCCCTGTCCGCCCCATACAGTTCGATGAGATTGTCCCGGAACCTGTCGGCTTCATCACTGAACCTGCCGCGGAAGGTGTTCCTGACCTGTTCCCGGGCCCTGTCATATTCCTCCTTATTTTTCGGCATCTTTTCCTCGCTCCCGGAGACACCGCCCTCGAGGAACTGCGATTCCATGAACGAGAGCGCATCGAGTTTCAGGTCTATAACCGCATCGATGCTCACTACGATGTCGGGTTCGAACGGATTCGGTTTCTGGAAGCGGTCCGAGACGTACATAAACACCGGGTTGCTGTCGAGCGCAGGAACGTCCGGGCAGAAGAACGGCACAATCACCATGAATGCGGCGTCCTGCACAAGAATTCCGGTGTAACGGTGATCGGGATGATAATCATTCGTACGGTGGGATATGACAATGTCGGCTTTCCATTCACGGATGAGTCGTGTGATGAGCTTGCGGTTATCGAGGGTCGGCATGAGCTCGCCGTCGTGTATGTCGAGCACCTCCGTCTCAATACCCAGAATCTGTGCGGCCTTTACGGCTTCCTCCGTGCGCCTTTGTGCCAGCGCCCCGCCCGAGATTTTCCAGTGGCCGATGTCACCGTTGGTGACTGCGACGAACTTCACATGGTGTCCCTGTTTCGCCCACAGGGCGGCGACCCCGCCTGCCTTTATCTCGCAGTCGTCCGGATGTGCGCCAAAGACGATTATCCTGAGTTTCCCGTCATCGGGCGGCACTGCCATTGTGTCGAATGAGTATACGGCCAGAAAAAACGCCAGCGCGGCGCTGAACATCGCGGCGGTCGCTGAAAAACTGAAACTCTTCTTCACTGTCAGTTCCTTTCCTCATGGATTTACCGTTTCACGGGTCCTTTTTTAATGTCGTTCCGCCAGAAGTCGGCATGATAGGTCGCCCCGTCCTTGTTCCACACCTTCGAAACGATATCGATGTCGCCGTCCCCGTCCACATCCCCCAGAACGGCGTCATGCCAGCCGGGATTGTCGGTGTGGATGACAACGGGTGAGAAAACCGGGGGAGAAGCACCGTTGTTTTCCCAGATCACTCCGCGCTCCTTCAGTCCCACAGGCTTCATCGGCAGTTTCCCGTCCTTGACCATATAGATATCGGGGTCTTCCTGCTCGCCGGCGAAGATGTCCGGGTCGCCGTCCTGGTCGAAATCGGCCACACCCAGCGAATGGAACGAGCCGGTATCGGGAACGTTGCCCGTGGCTGTGGGCGGATCGGGCAGCGGGTGACGGGTCCATGATGCTCCGTGTCCGTTGTTCTGTACCCAGCAGACATGCGAGTACCCGGTATCACAGTCGCTGTAGATAATATCCTGCCAGCCGTCCCCGTTCAGGTCGGTAATCCATGAACGGGTGCTCGTTCCGTACGAGGCATTGATGATGGGCTCATGCGGCCATTCGTGACGGTTCCATGTGCCGTATCCCTTGCCGGGATTTTCGAACCAGTACCCCGGGATGACGACATCGGAGTCGCCGTCCCCATCGAGGTCTCCGACTCCTTTGGGCGCCGGTCCGCCGTGGTGATCATATCCGCTTGAAATTACTGTACCGCGCATACCGGCCGAGGTATCGAACCACTGCAGTGTCTTGCCGTCATACGTGACCACATCGAGGTAACCATCGCCGTTGATGTCCTCTGAAAGAATATCATGCCCGGTGCCACCGTATTCATGACGTTCCCATGCGGTGTCGGGTTGTGTTTTCAGGTTTCCGGGATTTCTGAACCATACATCCGGATACACGACATCCACCCAGCCGTCATGATCACAGTCAACAGGTGCGGCACCGAGCTTGTTTCCGATGTTTCCGGAGGAGACTGTGTGCTGGATCCAGGTGGCGTCATCGATTCGCTGATACCAGTAGACGGTGTCCATCTCACGGCGTGAGACGCTGATATCCAGATCGCCGTCACCGTCAAAATCGGACAGAGGAGTGCCTCCTGTGCCCCACTCGGTCCCCGGAAGCGAATCGGAAATGGCGAAGTGCGTCCAGTTCGTGAGATCTGCATGGCCTGAAACGGGACTCAGAACTGTGAAACATCCTGTGAGCAGAATTGTCAGAACTGTGTGCACGTTTTCCCAATTGATGCGAGATACCGCTGCGAATTGCATAAAAAAAACCTCCGATTTTTAATGTTAATGGGTAATGATAGTATAAATGCTCGGCGTTCAGCAAGTTTATTGACCATAATACGTTCGTTATGTAACACTGTCAAGAGAAATAGGGGCAGTTTTCGTTTCCATACCACAACCTTACCGGATGTCATTTCACCAGTTCTGACCATTACAGGAAAAGGGTGTCTCTGTGCTCATTTATAGTCCGGATTGTTCACACATGTAAGAATTCGGGTTAACTTCCCGGCACATGAAAACGAACTCCGTTCATTAATGAAAAAAAGCATTTGCACACCGCTCGGATTTCTCCATAATTTTATACCAATACCTGGAAGAGTCATGACATACAATAATATAAATAATGGAGGCTTGTGATGAATCGGCGTTCATTTGTCGGTACAGCGTTATGTCCGGCGTTCCTTGCACCGGAAGTGACGGGGTGTCAAGGAAAATCACCGGACGGGCGTTCAACCGTCGCGCGAGAACTGCCACCCGCTGCTGAAAACGGGAAACTGGCAGGGATGACCCTCGATGAGCTCCGGAGGCAGTACGAACACGATCTTTTCGAAGATCATCTCCCCTTCCATGACAGGTACGTCGTCAATCGTACGTACGGGAGTTTCATGTCGGCTACCGGTCACGACGGCAGCCATCCGCACACAAACACGACCGCTTCTTACATGGGCAGGGGTATCTGGTTCTACTCGTTTCTTTACAACAACTTCGCCCAGGAGGATGCCTATCTTGACACCGCCGCCCGGGCTGTCGGGTTCATCATGAAACACCGGCCGTCAGGCGAGGACTACTGGCCGGACGAATATACCTGCGAAGGTGACGTGATCGGCTCTGGCAGAGGGAGTCTTCCCGGCGACTGTTACATCGCGGAAGGTCTTGCCGAGTATGCGAAAGCAGCAGGGGAACCAGAGTACATGGACCTCGCCAGGGCGACAATGCTCAAGACGTTCAGGCATTATGATGACCCCGGCTTCATTGACAGCTCGACACCATATCCGGGAGCACGGTCGCTGTGGTACTGGATGCTTCACATGTGGTTCGGTACGACCACACTCATGCATCACCCTGATTCCGATCTCGAAAAAATCGTTACCCGTTCAATCGATGCCATCATGAATTACCATCTCAATCCCGCATTCAATCTCATGAACAATGTCATAAACCATGACCTGTCACGTTCGGAAGACCCGAAACACTCCGGAATGGCGGCCTGCGGGCATGCCACGGAAGCGACCTGGATGATCATGTACGAGGCCGTACGGACGAAGGATAAAACGTTGTTCGGGAGGGCTGCGGACATGTTCAGACGTCACGCCGTCGTCAGCAAGGATGATGTGTATGGCGGCTATTACAACGATTGCAGGAATGTCGATGCAAACGACTGGGAGTTAAACAAGGTATCATGGGCGCAGGCATTTATTCTCATTAATTCCCTCTATATTGCCGAGCATACCGGTGCACAGTGGGCGCAGGAGATTTTCGGCGACCAGAACATATGGACCCAAAAGAAACTGACCCTCAAACAGTACGGGTATCCCGGATGGTTCGAACCCTCGGACAGATTCGCCACCTTCGTTCCCCATGCAACCAGAAAAGACAACTATCATCATCCGCGTCACCTCATGCTGAATCTTTTGAGTGTCAGGCGGATGATCGAACGGGGCGGAAAAATTTCCGGGGTGTTCGTATGACTGTTTTGTTGTTATATGTTCCGCCCGGTCTATATTATTAAAAAAAATGCTTGAATAGAGAAAAAAAATCCATAAGTTGTCCGTATTCTGTAACAAAAACCCGGTCTATCTGTATTGTTGATTATATCACGGAGTATGCCGGATTACTCTTTTTGTAAAAGCCCGGTGAAAAATATCATCTGTATAGATACATGCTGTCAAGGGTCAGCACGAAGTGCTGATTTACATGCCCTTGACAGCACATAGACAACATATTTCATTATCGGGCGCGTGAAAAAAAATACTTTTTCACCGCCCTTGTAAACATTTTTCTGAAAAGAGGCATGGATGAGAACGATATCAGTGGTTGTCCTGATACACGCTTTCCTGTTTCCGGTGTTGTCGAAGGCGGATCTTCACGAGTATACGGTTATGCGGACAACGGAAAAAATGGTGATAGACGGAATTCTGGATGAACAGGACTGGGCTCGAGCGAAATCAACCGGTCCTTTCACATTTCCTTGGTGGAAGGAAGGGGAACAGGAGCAGACCGAAGTAAAGATGCTCTGGGACGACACGTTTCTTTACGTGTCATATACATGTGACGACAAGCATATATGGGCTGTTCATTATGACACTAATTCAACCACATATATGGATGACTGTGTGGAACTATTCTGGACTCCCGGCCCGCAAACCAGTGATAAATATTACATGTTCGAGATAAACTGCATGGGAAATCGCCTGAGCGTCTACAAGGGTTCCGGAAATAGTATCCACGAACGTATCAGCAGAATCATGGTCCCCCATATTGCCCAGACAATCCGGGGGACGGTCAACAACGATGACAACACCGATACCGGCTGGATTATTGAACTTGCCATCAGGTTTTCCGATTACACCGAATTATCCCCGGATATGAAACCCTCCTCCGGTGATGTGTGGAGAGCCGGTCTCAACCGATGCGGCGGCTCAACGAACGCCCAGGACAGCCAGTGGAGCCCGGAGGTGGGTGAAGAGCCGAGTTTCCACCGTCCGGCGTATTTCGGAAGGATTATTTTCAGTGATCTGCCGGTACGATAATTCGTGCCATTCACCATTCGATTCGAAATACCGGTATATCATTGCCCCTGTTTCTCGCGATACATGAACAGAGCGGAATGAACGGTTATGATCTTTAATTCCTGGCTATTCGCCGTTTTCTTTATCATTGTATTCGCCGTGTTTCTTGTGCTCGGACGCACGCGCTTCGGAACCTTATGGCTGCTCTGTGCGTCGTGCGTGTTTTATGGCTGGCTGAATCCTCTGTACGTGCCGCTTATAGGCTATACAATCATTGTGAACTATTTTGCCGCCCTGAAGCTCGAACACTCCGCGGCGAAGAAGCGCTGGCTCATTGCTGCCGTTGTCAGCAACCTGGTGGTTCTGGGATTTTTCAAATACGCCGGATTCATCACCGATAATCTGAATGTTATCCTCCATGTCGTCGATCCAGCCATCACCCTCCCTGCACCACGTATCCTGTTACCCATCGGTCTGTCTTTTTTCACCTTTATCTCCACCGGATATATTATTGATGTGTACCGTGGAACTGTAACGTCGGAAAGAGATTTCTTACGGTTTGCCTCGTTCGTTTCATTCTTCCCATACCTTCTTGCCGGACCGATCGAACGTGCGCATACTATGCTGCCCCAGCTCAAAGCCTCGCCGGAATTGTCATTAATTCATGTGAGCGAGGGTCTGTCGCTTTTCGTGGTCGGCATGTTCAAAAAGATCGTGCTTGCGGACTTTCTGGCGCTGTATGTCAACCGGATTTACGATGATCCGTCACAGTATTCCGGTCTGATGCTTCTTGCCGCGACCTATGCGTTCGCCTGGCAGATCTATTTTGATTTCAGCGGCTACACCGACATGGCGAGAGGATGCGCACGGATACTGGGATTCAGGCTCATGATGAATTTCAACAATCCTTATCTTGCCACTGGATTGGGGGATTTCTGGAAACGGTGGCATATCAGTCTTTCGAGCTGGTTCAGGGATTACCTCTATATCCCGCTCGGGGGAAATCGGCACGGGAGGATCGCCACATACCGTAACATGATTATCACGATGCTGGTTGCCGGATTGTGGCACGGGGCGGCGTGGAACTTCATCATCTGGGGCGGGGTTCATGCCCTCGGCCGTACGGTAACACGTGAACTTGAAGCCACACGGTACTATAACGAGCGTGTTCCCAGAATTTTCAAGCAGATGTTGACATTCCACATCGTCTGTTTCGGATGGATATTTTTCCGGGCTGAAACCTTTGGGAAGGCCGCTGCGGTACTCAAAGGCATTTTTTCATTCTCGGTGAGCGATCCGCGGGTTCCGCTCGCCGCAATCATGTTCTGTGCCGCCGTCTGGGTATACCAGTTCGTGTTCGAGTCGAGGTACAGAAATATTCTTGAGCTGTCTTTTGTACGGGTGGGGCTCATGCTTGCCATGCTCCTGTACATGGTTTTCTGTGGAACTTCGGGTTATGAAAAGTTCATCTATTTCCAATTCTAATTCAGTTATACTCTCGCCGAGAGAATGGTGTATTACCGCCGTTCTTTGTGCGGCCGTTTGCACTGTCGTTTATACCGGCTGGTTCCGGTGGGAACGATTCGATCCCGGTGAGGATTACCGGCCGAGCTGCTGGGCCGAGCGTATGAGCGACTACTGGTCGCACTACCGCTGGACCCGGTATGCACAATCACGTTACAGGGTCGCGCTCATCGGGGATTCGGTCGTCTGGGGACAGGAAGTCGACAACGATCAGACCCTCAGTCACTTCCTGAACGAAAACTACGGAGAAAAGATTTTCGCCAACATGGGCATCGACGGCCTGTTCCAGGCTGCAGAGTATGGTCTGATCAGATACTACGGGAAATACTATACCAATATCCTCCTGCAGTTCAGCCCGTACTGGCTTGCAGATGTCAACAGGGACCTGCGAGGAAATCTGGAACGTTTCCGGCACCCCCGTCTGGTGCCCCAGTTCAACCGCCGTATCCATTACAACGACTATACGCTGAATGAGCGGCTCGGTTACAAGCTTGAACATTACGTTCGTATCTTCCCGCTTGTGCGGCATATTGTGACGAATTACTATGATAACATGAGTGTCGCAGCCTGGATGATGGAGCACCCTTACGTCAATCCGTTCAGCGCTCTGACCTTTCAGGCGGACGAGGTCACACGTGAAAAGCGCGGGGAGGGTCTGAACTGGGAAACGCAGAATATGAGACTACAGGATTTCGGCTACATTCCCATCAGTGAGTCGGTTCAGTTCGAGTGCTTCCTCAAAACAATTACTATGCTGAAAAAAAGGGATATCGGGTTTTTCGTCCTGATAGGACCTTATAATCCCTATATTCTTACACCAGGAAGCCGTGCGCGCCTCGATATTCTTCTTGAAGCAGTCAAGCGATCTTTTTTGGAAAACCGTATTCCCTTTTTCGATGCAGGCTCGAAACTTCCGAGTGAAGAGTTAGCCGACGGGGCGGGCCATATGCTCTCCGGCGGCCATGACATGCTCGCGAAAGAAATGCTTAGGAATGAGGGTTTCCGGGAATGGTTGAGCAACATCAGGCACTGATAACGAGGGGATTTCTACGGTCAGGCTGTAAACCCGTACTGAGAAACCGGGGCTGTTCGCGAAACAATATTTCATTATCGGGCGCGTGAAAAAAATACTCTTTCACCGCCCTCTTAAACTAACGTTACAGGGTGGACACGATGAAAAAGAACATACGTTCATATTTGTGCTGGATATTTCTTCCGTGTGCGTTTCTCCTTTCGGATATAGGTATTCTCTCTCAGGAAACATCTCCTCGGCAGACCATCGATGATCGTGTCCGTTCATTTCTGGAGAAGAGACGCGGCACATGGAGGGATATGAACGTTCCAGGGTCAGATGGTCAGTTGTTATACGATCTGATTGTCAAAAACAACTACACGAAAGCCCTCGAGATCGGAACTTCCACCGGTCATTCCGGAATCTGGATCGCCTGGGCGCTCAGTAAAACCGGTGGAAAACTGATAACCATCGAGATAGATGAATCACGGCATCGTGAAGCATTAAAAAACTTCAAGGAAGCCGGTCTTTCTGACTATATTGATGCACGGCTTGCGGATGCTCACAAGCTGGTCGGGGAACTTGAGGGTCCTTTCGATTTCGTTTTTTCGGATGCGGATAAGAATTGGTACACAAACTATTTCATTGACATAGATCCCAAGCTCGAAGTTGGCGGCTGTTTCACCGCTCATAATGTGACGGGCGGATATATGCCGGGTATTCGGGAATTTCTCGATTATATCCGTTCGCTTTCAAACTATGAAACAACAATCAACAGGTCGAGCGGGTCGGGAGTATCAATCAGCTATAAAAAGTCCGCACACTAAAAGCCCGGTGAAAAATATCATCTGTGTAGATACATGCTGTCAAGGGTCAGCACAAAGTGCTGATTTACATGCCCTTGACAGCACATAGACAACATATTTCATTATCGGGCGCGTGAAAAAAATACTTTTTCACCGCCCTCTGAAACGGATGAACATGAATTCTGAGACGAGTTCCCCTGCACACAAAAGGCTCGAGAGAAAACTCGGGCTGTTTCCCTGCACAAACATAGTTGTTGCCAATATGATCGGCACCGGGATTTTTACGACCTCGGGACTTTTAATGAGCGGTCTTGACAACCCGCTTCTGATGATTTTCCTGTGGATATTCGGAGGCGTCCTGGCTCTGTGCGGTGCATTGAGCTATGGAGAACTCGGGGCCGCCATTCCTGAAGCGGGCGGAGAATATGCGTTCCTGTCGAGGATTTTTCATCCGGTTTTCGGGTTTCTCAGCGGCTGGGTTTCATTTGTCGCCGGATTTTCCGCGCCGATCGCGGCCTCCGCAATCGGATTTACCGAATACTTCTCGAGAGCCTTTCCGGAGTTTTTCTCATGGTGTGAGGCAGGTGGTCTAATCGGTCAGGTCGTTCTGAAAAAACTCATGGCGCTATTCGTAATCGCCCTGTTTACCATGATTCATGTGCGTGGTGTCGAATTCGGGACACGGGTTCAGAATTTTTTGACGATCATGAAAGTCGGGCTGATAGGTATTCTTATTGTGATCGGCTTTTCGTTCGGTACAGGGGATTTTCATCACATTGTCGAGCATAACGTTTTTACGTTTGATTTCAGCGGCTGGAAGACCATAGGACTTTCCCTCATGTGGATCATGTTCGCATACAGCGGATGGAACGCTTCCACCTATATCGGCTCCGAAATCAGAAATCCCCGCAGGAACCTGCCTCTCTCTTTGCTGACCGGAACAGTTTTAGTCATGGTTCTCTATCTTTGCCTGAATATTTTCTATGTGTATGCAATTTCCCCGGAGGACATGAAGGGAGTCATCTCAATCGGAGGTCTTGCAGTCGGCAATTCTCTGGGCACATCCCTCGGAAATCTGTTCAGTCTCATGATTGCATTCGCATTGTTCTCGTCGTTAAGCGCTTTTATAATTCTGGGGCCGAGAGTATATTACTCGATGGCGCACGATGGCCTTTTTTTCAGGTTTGCGGCGGATATCCATCCTGTGTTCAAGGTACCTGTTAAGGCGATTGTTCTCCAGGGTATCATTTCGGTTGTGATGGTTCTGTCGGGTACATTTGACCAGATATTGACATATATGGGTTTTTCTCTGGGAATCTTTCCGATACTTTCGGTCTGCGGTGTTTTCATACTGAGGAAAAAGGGCATTGGATCGATACAATTTCCAGGGTATCCGGTTGTCCAGGGATTGTATGTGCTCACGACCGGTTGTATTCTCATTCTTGCCTTTTTTCAGCGCCCTGTCGAATCTTCTGTTGCGCTTTTGACAGTGATTTCCGGCATTCCGGCATATTTCAGATTCAGAAAGAACTCGAATGTGTAAGAGAGTAGTGCATCCGAAACAACAAAAAAATATTATCTGTCGAACGAGGAGACTGACATGAGAAGAAAAACCACTTCCGGTTTACTGGCATTGACATTATTTGTTTTCTGTTCCTGTGCCTATGGACAATATTATGGTGATAGCTACGATGTGCCTTATGTGCCAACAAGATATAATGTTGTCGACAAAATGCTGGAAATGGCGGATGTGAATGGGAATGATATACTCTATGATCTTGGCTGTGGTGATGGACGTATTGTGATTGCAGCCGCTCAGAAATTCGGAACGCACGGTGTTGGTGTCGATATCAACCCGGTTCGTATCAAAGAAAGTCTGGAAAATGCAATCAAGGCGGAGGTTACTGACAAAGTTCGTTTTATTGAGGGGAATCTTTTTGAGACGCCTATCGGCGAGGCAACCGTTGTTACCCTCTATCTGCTCCCTTCGGTAAATCTCAAGCTGCGTCCGAAACTTTTCAGCGAGCTCAAACCGGGTACCCGGATAGTATCCCACGATTTTAACATGGGAGAATGGGAGCCGGATAAATCAGATTCAGTGGAAAATGATGATAATCAAAGTCATGTCTATAATCACTCCGTATTTTTCTGGATTCTTCCGGCAAATGTATCTGGAACCTGGGAATTGACGGTGACAAATACTACTGAAAATAAGCCGTACATTCTGCATTTCGAACAGAAGTTCCAGGAACTCGATGGTAATCTTGTCGAGGGAGACATCAACACGCCGTTAATGAATGTTACACTCGAAGGCGACCGGCTTCAATTCTCTGCCGAGGAGATGAACGAAGGTAAAAAAACAAACAAATTATTTTACGGAAGGGTGAATGGAAACAGCCTCGAAGGTACGGTAAAAACGAATGAAGGTGAACGACCCTGGACCGCACACCGTGACCAATCCACCATCAAACCCATAGAAGGTTCGGATTAATTCCGAAATTTTCATCATGTAAATTGATGCTCATGGATGGAATATAAAGCTTGGAAGCCCGGTGAAAAATATCATCTATGTAGATACATGCTGTCAAGGATCAGCACAAAGTGCTGATTTGCATGCCCTTGACAGCATATAGACAACATATTTCATTATCGGGCGCGTAAAAAAATACTTTTTCACCACCCTCCTCAACTGCAGAGGGATATAGTATATATTTTTCCGCGAGCGCAACAATCAATTCAAGCAATTCAAGCTTACATGAAAATCGATTCATCAAGCATGGTATCGGAAAAAACTGTTTCCGACGCACATCAATTTCTGTGCTCCGGTGAAAAACATGTTCATTCACATTATTATTCTTCACAATACGTACCAAACAGTGCTCAGGCAGGTAAAGCCTCCTTCCCTGTACCGAGACATGGGAACGTAGCGTGGGTGGGGCATTCAACAACCACTCCGTGACGAATGGCATCATTTAATCCTTGCCTTTTCACCGGGATGATGGTATTTCTACAAAGTCCGAAAACACTGCGGTCTCTGAAGGCCGAGGCCTGTTACGGCCCATTCGGTGACTGGTATCGAATGCTCAGGAGAAACTGAAAGAATATGCGCTCAACATGTCCGGAAAAAGTTCAGTTTATGGGAAAGATAAGCATGCCGTGTGTCTCCGCCCTTGCTGTAGCAGCGTGTATAATCGTCAGCATGACTTCCGGGTGTTCACGGCCGGTTGTCCGTGAATCGAATGTCGACACCCAGGAAAATCATTACACGGCCGGCTTACAGAAGCTCGATACCGGCGACCTGAAATCGGCGGAAACAGAGTTCATCCGGGCTGTGGAACTCGACAGAAATTCTCCTCTCGGATTCACGGGGATGGCGTTTGTCGAGATGGACCGTTCAAATTTCAAGGAAGCGCGGAAGTACGCCCGCACCGCCATCGGTAAAGGGGGCGGGTTCGCCGATTCCTATACAGCGCTCGGGATGGCAATCTCCGCCCTCATGCACGGTAAAGGGTGGCATGGGGAAGCGCTTAAGTATTTCGAAAAGGCGCTTTCAATCGAACCGGCAAACGAACGGGCCAATTTTTATATCGCCGAAACACATTACCGTGCTCTCGATTATCCGCTTGCGCTCGATTACTTTACCAGGGCTGCCGGTCTGAACGGGGTGTTTGCCGGACGGGCGGAAGACCGGGCCGGATTCATCAGGAAAATCATGAAAGCCCGCCCCCTGACCGACATGGGCAGGGTTATCACCGAAAAGGACAAAATCAGCCGGTCGGACCTCTGCGTGCTCCTCGTCGAGGAACTGGAAGTGAAGAAGCTCCTCAACCGTTACCGCCCCGAAGTCTTCCGGTCACTTTTCAGGGAGGATTTCGGGCTCAGGAGCCGTCGTGTCGAGGTCAAATCCGAGGTGACCAGCAACCGCGCCCGCGACTGGATCATCGATGTCATCCATCTCGACATCCCGTTCTTCGGCCTCTATCCCGATGGCAGGTTTCTTCCCGACCAGCTTGTAACGAAAGCGCTCATGGCCGTTGTGCTGGAGTGGACGCTCGAACTCGTCACCGGCGATGATAAGCTTTCGACGAGATACATGGGGATGGAATCTCCGTTCAGGGATGTCCATACACGGTACTACGCGTTCAATGCCATCAATCTATGCATTGAGACGGGAATCATGGACAATCCCGGTGACAGCCTGTTCAATCCCGAAAGCACGGTCAGCGGCATCGATGCCCTCCTTATGCTCCGTAAAGTCCTTGAGGGCGCGAATATGAAGTAACCTGCGCCCCAGAAAAATCCTGTTCTGCTTCGTCAGATCGTCGGCTCGACGAGTATCTTGCCTGCAAGAAAAGGGGAGTCCAAGCCAATTCATTAAGACTCCTTTTATACTCTTTTTACATCCAATATTATGCTGATTTCGCTTGTTTTTTCTGGAGGGTGTACTATATACTTCTAAAAGAATGCATAAAAGAACGGTGAAATCGTATGGGAGGCTGAGTTGGCAAGCAATTCAAAAGTTCTCATTCTCATAATTGTCATTTTGATGGCGACTCTATCCTGTAGTAAAAAATCGAAAAATCCGACAGGGCCGTATAATACAACGCCTCCAGTCGAGACTGAAAAAGTACAGTCATCGGTTACCACTACCGAAATAGGCGGACAGAGCCTTACAGTAAAGTCGGTATACCAGGAAGAAGCGGCTGTCAAAGGGGGAACATACAGCACCACAGTTTCAGACGAAGGATCACAGTTGCTCTTCGTCACGGATTCGGCAAACCAAGTACGTGGGCTGACATTTTCAACCCTCGAAGGAAACACCCCAACCATTCTTCCTTGTGACGCACGATCAACCGCACTCTCGCTCATCCTACTCACACCTGGTATAACAACAGTATCGCCCGAGGAGACGGCTCAGCGGGTAAGCGATATTGAGAAACTCACCTCATTTTCATCGCTCGTATCCGAATTGAAGCTGACCCTTCAACAGAAGACAGTTCAGGAAGCTGTGGCCACGGAAAAGATGCAGTCCTTGTTAGAAGCTTGTATCGTCGAGTATTTCAATGCCGTTTCTTCATCTGCTCCTAAGATTTCGGCGATTCTGGAAGACCGGAGTTACTTCGCCGTTAACAAAACCAGTGGCAGCAATCCAACTGTTGAGCTGAAGAACCCAAAGCCCCGGAATGTAAATGTCGGCAGGAAAGATTTTCTTGATGGCGGGCAGACTAACACAGTGCTTGTCGCAGAAAGCATGGATGGAAGCCGGGCTATGAGTTGGGGTTCTGTGATCTCCGGGACAGCTTATGATCCGACTATTAAGAACGACTCAACATACCATCTGACCAGTTCGTTACGATCATCAGAGTATTGGATATATGGACCAGGGTGGGCAAGCACTGCTGTTCCATTACCTAATGATCTGAAGGCTGTAATTTACACCGGGAAACAGTGGACTATTTGGACAAATACACTATGGAATTATCTGGCACTTCCCATTTTAACCTTTTGTTGTGGATCCTCTGACCTTGCTCCTGAAGCATCCACCTCAGTCAAAGAAGCATTGTCAGTACTGGATATTTCGATGTCTTTCAATGAGCTGCAGGGCATCGAACCGAATACCTGGAAAGATATTGCGACACCAATTATTAACATTTCCATCGCCATTTTCGGTGCTGTTGCTGCAGCGAGTTCGGCTCCTGCATGGGTTACTGTAGCAGCAGGTTTTTTTGCTGCGGGCAGCGTGGGATTCTCTAGTGTAAATATAATTGCTCTGGGTAGTACCCTAATAGAGGTGCCCAGTACTTCTGTGTTCACCATAGCGGGAACCGCGCCGTCCTACTACGCCGTCTCCGGTAGGGTGCTTGAGTCCAGCACTGGTCTATCCGGAGTATCAGTTAGACTTGTAGGTGCCGATAAAGATACGACCGCCACAACAGGATCAGACGGCACTTACACCTTCACCGGCCTGCCTGGAATAACCTATGAAATAACTCCCACGCTCGAGGGCTACACGTTTGATCCGGAAAACCGGATTTTGACCATTGTCGAGGACACAACCATCGATGATTTCATAGCCACGAAAAATGGAGACGGAGGCGGCTCCGGCGGTGGAGACCCCAATGATGTTACCCTCATCGTACAGACACCACAGGGTACCCAGTCAGGTGATGTGACGATAACGTACACATTGCAGGCTCCTGCAGGGACCTCCCACCAGTTTTCAATTTCCTACGGTCACCAGGGGATTGGACAGGCACACTCCTCTACAATCAAGAGTACCTCAACGGGGACACGTTCCGGAAGTCGTCTCAGCGATATTACACCGGGTACTCACACGTTTATATGGGACTCTAGCTCCGACCTACCCAATGTAAATAACAATACAGTACAGGTGACGATGTCATATATAGAAAGCAATGGTAATATGCCGTGGGCGGAGCAAACAGAATTTTTTTCTGTCAACAATACTGAAAATAGAACCCCGGATTCCCCACGGGCAGTAACTGACCGTTACGAAGCTGAAGCCGGAGTGGCATTGACCTGTGAATTTATGTCATTTGATGATGATTATGACAATGTGGCATTTATTATCAATTGGGGAGACGGCATTATCAGCGGGTGGTCCGCCCTGATGGCTCATAATGAATATCATTCATTCCAGTATACATATTACCAATCAGGGACGTATCTAATAAAAATCAAAGTCAAAGACAGCCACGGGAACGAGACGGCCTGGTGTGATGTCGTGAATGTCACTGTTACCGGTGGTGGAGGAGGCGGCGGTAACGGTGGCGGTTCTCACGACATCGCCGACATCACCTTCGTCACCATCCCCGGTGGTACGTTCGAGATGGGGGATGTGGAAGGTGGTGGGGATTCGAATGAAACAGTCCACACGGTGACTCTTTATGAGGTTGAAATGAGCGTGTATGAAATCACGAACTCGCAGTATGCGGCATATTTGAATGAAGCGCTGGAATCGGGGGATATTGAGGTCACAAGCGGCGATGTGTACGGGAAGACGGGTGATTGGTCGGGTCAGCGGTATCTGGATATAGGATACAGTTGGAATTCATCGAACCAGTGCAGGATACAGTACGGCAGCGGGGTATTTACCGTGACATCCAGCTATGAGAACTGGCCGGTCGTTGCGGTTACATGGTACGGATCGAAAGCATTTGCGCTCTACTACGGTTTTGACCTGCCGACTGAATCGGAATGGGAGTATGCGTGCCGTGGCGGGAGACAGTACAAGTACGGTACGGATGACGGGACGATCAGCAGTTCGAAAGCGAACTATAACTCGAATGTAGGCCATCCTGTGGATGTAGGGAGCTATCCAGGTAATCCGTTTGGCCTGTATGACATGAGCGGGAACGTGTGGGAGTGGTGCCACGACTGGTATGGGACGTATCCGAGCGGGAGCGTGACAAATCCGACAGGTGGAAAAAATGGCTCCTACCGTGTCTCACGCGGCGGCGGTTGGAGCTACGGCGACGACTCCTGCCGGGCCGCCTATCGCGGCGGCGTCAATCCGGTCTCCGGGCCCAGCCTCCTAGGCTTCCGGGTGGTTCGTCGCGTCTCCCTGCAGAACTATTGAGCACTTGAGTATTGATTATTGACTCTTGATTAGGGGGGTACAGGGGGCGAAGCCCCCTGTCGAAGTTTGAAACCTTCTTTTGTATTTTCCACCTGAGAGGGAAGTCCCCCTTTCTGGCCATTGGCCATCTTTCCCCCCATGGGGGCAAGAGTTCAGAGCGCCGTGTTTTTCCTGCTCCTGTGGGGGAAGGAATATAACCATAGTATTTACTTATACTTGCCCCCTCCGGGGGAAAGTGGCGCGTGAGCGCCGAAAGGGGGCTTGACATACGAAACAATGAAAAAGAATGTAACCATTTTAATTGCCGGAATAATAACACCGGTAGCCCGCAGTCTTCGCAATAGCATGACCGGTGCCGAGCGATTATTGTGGTCGCATCTTCGCAGAAAAAAACTCAATAGGTTTCGTTTTTAGCCGCCAACATCCTATTGGAAGATATATAGTTGATTTCTATTGTCATGAACTTAAACTGATTATCGAGCTTGATGGCGCTGTGCATGAAAACACGAAGGAATATGACCATGCGCGGGGAGTATTTATCAAAGCTTGCGTGTATACGGTTCTCCATTTTACGAATGATGAAGTTGAGAAATCGATAGAAGTGGTTTTAGAGAAAATTATCAGGTTCGCTGAAAATATTTGATTTCCCCCTTTCTGGCCTGTCAGCCATCTATCCCCCACAAGGGCAAGAATCCCCACCTGCACTGTTGCGCCACTTTCCCCCAGAGGGGGCAATATTTCGGAGCGCTGCGCTTTTTTCCTGCCTCTTAGGGGGAAGGATGTCGTGGAGCGACAGGAAGGGGGGAGTAAGAATAGTTGATGAACGGGTTACAACCGCATGTATCGTGGCGGCAGCTGGAACAACAAAGCCAGGAACTGCCGGTCGGCGAACCGTAATAGGAACAACCCGTCAAACACGAACAACAACCTGGGTTTCCGCGTAGTCCGCAGTCCGCATTCAATGGTGAATCCGGCCATCGCGTATTCCTGTTCCCCCCTGGGAACGAATACTACCCGATATGGCGGGGCTGGTAGGCGATCGCTCGAAAGTCCTGCCTGTATCAATTTCATATATTTGATGGAAACCTGAGGTGGCCGTAATTTTTCCGGGAATTTGATGCCTTGTGATGACGACTTAATGATTTCATGGTGACTTGATTAAACAGGTCATTTAACCCGGATTATTCATAAACTTTTTGATTTTCGACAGCGCAAGATCACTCACCTCCTTGATCCCACTCTCACATGTGAGTAGAGGGGAAAACAGTTGATACATGGTCTTGTGCTCCCCTTCTCTTGCGGGTAAGAGAAGGGGTCAGGGGAATGAGTTTAATACATAAAGAAAACCAGAACTGTACGGTTAAATTTTTTCTAAGCCCCCTTCCTGTCACTTCGTGACATCCTTCCCCGAAGGGGCAGGAAAGTCCGAGTCATCGCGGTTTTTCCTTGCCCCCCATGGGGGAAAGTTGGCCTCACAGAGGCCGTAAAGGGGTTTAATAACAAGAGAAGATGAAAAAAATTGGGGGTTGTCATTTCCATACATTCCTTTGCACGGCGGTTGCTTGTGTGGTATATTAAAAATATACGACTGATCGACGAGTTAAGGAACAACCGGAACATATTCTCCGAAGAAAGGCGAACAATACCTCTGAAAATCGTATCGGTCGCAAAAGGGTCTCAGGCAGACCGTGAAGGACTCCGGGCCGGGGACAGGATCATCGCTATCAACGATGGACCTGCCCGTGACTGTATAGATATCATGTATTACGGGGCCGATGAGGATGTCCGACTGACCGTGCACCGTGGCGCCTACGAGTTTTTCGTTGCCCTCGACGGTGAAGAGGATTTCGGAATCACCTTTGAACCGATGAAAATAAAACGGTGCGGGAACAAGTGCATCTTCTGCTTTGTCGACCAGAATCCCTCGGGAATGCGGAAGGACATTTATCTCAAGGATGAGGATTACCGTATGTCCTTTCTCTTCGGGAATTATGTAACCCTTACGAACCTGGGGGAGTTCGACCTTCAGCGCATCGTCGTTCAGCACCTCAGCCCGCTTTATGTCTCGGTGCATGCCACCGATCTCGAAACGAGGATGAAACTCCTCGGACTGCCCTGTGACGACCGTCTTCTCGAAAACATGGACCGTCTGGCAAGGGCAGGCATCACGATGCACTGCCAGGTTGTCCTCTGCCCGGGCATAAACGACGGCGACATTCTCGAAAGAACTATCCGCGACCTGCGCGGCATATCACGGAATATTCTTTCCCTGGTTGTCGTCCCGGTCGGGCTGACCGGACACCGTCAGGGGCTTTATCCCATCAGGGAGGTTGATGAGGAGGATGCGCGGGCGGTCATCAGGCTTGTCGACCGGTATCACGATACCTTCCGGAAGGAAACCGGCGAGGGATTCGTCTACTGCGCCGACGAGTTGTACCTGCTCGCTGGACTGGATATCCCCGATACCGTGTATTATGACAACTTTCCCCAGAAAGAGAACGGTGTGGGCATGGTGAGGGATTTCCTCGAATCGCTGGAGACCCTCGAAGAACGGGTGGCTGGTTCGCCCTCACGGTCAGGGAGTTTCGTCTTTGTGACCGGCACATCGATGGCCCCTTTTATTGAACTGTTCACCGTGCGGATGTCACGGTTTCCGGGGATGACCGCCCGCACAGCAGTGGTCGAAAACCGGTTCTATGGAAAATCGGTGACCGTGTCGGGGCTTCTGGCCGGACGCGATATCATCGAAGCGCTCAGGGATGTCAAACATAATGATACCGTTGTCCTGCCGCCCAACTGCCTGAACGATTCCGGAGTGTTCATGGATGATGTAGCGCCGGAAGATATTGCAGCCGCGCTGGGTGTGAAAGTCATCAGGGGCTCGTACGATCCGGTCGCGCTGTTTCTCTGACCGTGGGGACGGTCTTCCGGCATGAAAAAAATACCGGATAGAGCATGAACGGGTGTTGATAATAAAAATCCGGTTATCCCCTTAACTAAGAAATATTTGATAATGCATGAAAATATTCTACAATAAGTTATTTTTGTTTATTGTGAGACTCACCCCCTGCCCCCTCTCTCTGCCCTGCGGTTGAAAGAGGGGTGACCTGAAATACCCCCTCTATATGACATTTGTCATAGAGAGGGGGCAGGGGGTGAGTCTCACAGATAAGTCAATGTTTAAAAATTTTCTGGAAATATGAATTTAGACATGCGGATTAAACCTGTGTCCGCATTCAACGATACAGAGAGGGACACGACAGATGAATCTTCCGATGGTGGCGATCATCGGCAGACCGAATGTAGGGAAATCAACCCTGTTCAACCGGATAATCAGGAAACCGCTCGCCATAACCGATGACCGCCCCGGAGTGACCAGGGACCGTAACGCGGTCGAGTTCGAGTGGAATGGCAGGCCTTTCATGCTTGTCGATACAGGGGGATATGTAATATCGGGAGCTGATGTGATGGAGCAGGCGGTGAGCGAGCAGAGCCATATCGCAGTCGAGGAGGCTGATGTAATCATTTTTCTCGTCGATGTCAAAACGGGGATAACCGATCTGGACGAACATATCCGGAATGACATCGTCCGCGCCCATAAGCCGGTTATCCTCTGCGTCAACAAGATCGACGGGTCTCGTGATCAATACGGGCTTTTCGAGTTTTACAATCTGGGCCTCGGCGATCCCTTCCCGGTTTCGGGAAGAACGGGACGCGGTACCGGCGACCTGCTTGATGCTCTTATCGAACGGCTCCCCGAAGGTTCAACTGACGATGAAGACGAGGATCACCTGCTCAGAATCGCATTCGTGGGGCGTCAGAACGTGGGGAAGTCCTCGATGGTGAACGCTCTTATCGGCACGGATCGCGTGCTGGTCACCGACATACCCGGGACGACCCGTGATTCGACCGACACCCGCATCACAGTCGAAGGCAGGGCGGTGACCCTCGTGGACACTGCCGGATTGAAAAAACTGACCAAACTGAAGGAATCCCTCGATTATTACAGTTTCCTCCGGACACAGACCAGCATCGGCCGGTGCGATATCGCCGTGGTCATCATCGATATCAGCCAGGGTCTCACATCCTACGAAAAGAACGTGATCGACGATGTCGTTTCGCTCGGGAAGGGACTCGTCATCGCGGCGAACAAATGGGACCTCGTGGAGAAGGATCACATGACGATGAAAAAGATCGAACAGGAAATCTACGACGAGCTTCCCGACAAGACGGCCTATCCCGTCGTATTCACTTCCGCGCTCACCGGCCAGCGTGTTCGGAAGCTCATCGAAACTGCAATCGGGATCGGCGAAGCAAGGAAATTCCGGGTGCAGACTGCCGATTTCAACAAGTTCATGACCACACTCCAGATTCCGCCCGGTGCGGGGGATTTTACGATTCTGTACGGAACCCAGCACGATGTGGAGCCGCCGACGTTCGTGGTTTTTGTCAACGATGTGCGGAAGGTCAAAGACAATTTTACCCGGTACCTCGAGCGCTGTCTCCGCGACCGGTACGGGTTATGGGGAACCCCGGTCAGGATATCATTCAAGAGGCGGAAATAAAAAATCCGTCCGTATCACTCGTTAAGGAGGAGCGATGGTCGATCAGTCTCAGGCGGCACTGGCGAAAAAAACGATAACCGCTGACAAGCTGGCCTTTGAACCGGCGGACCGTGAAGTGCTCAGGCGTCTCGCCGGACGGGTGGCAGAACTTGCGGCACGGCCGGTCGAGGATGAAAAACGCCGTCTCTGGTACCTTCACAACGCCCTCGAGCCGACAAGGCCACTCATATTCTGCGATCCTGAAAACGGATGGAACGAGATCATCACCGCCAGCGACCTCACATGCCGCGGCGATTGTGCCCGTGAATGGGAGATGACCCTCAGAAAGGAGATTTTCTGGGGAGAATCGATGGGGGACGACCGTGTGATCGAGCCCTATTTCAATATCCCCTACGTATACGAGGAAAGCGACTGGGGGATGCATGAAACGAAAATCGGCGGAGAAGACGGCGGTTCGTACGTCTGGGAAGCCCCCCTGAAATCATACGATTACCTCGACAGGCTCCATCCTCCCCGCATCACAGTCGATTACGATGCCACCGGACGGGTGCTCGCTGTCGCCGAAGAAATAATGGGGAAGTATCTGGCCGTGCGCATCAGGGGCACCTGGTGGTGGACCCTCGGGATGACCTGGACGCTCGTGAACCTGCGAGGCCTCGAACAGGTCATGTACGACTGCTACGACCACCCCGATAACCTGAAACGGCTCATGGGTATCCTTCGCGACGGCACTCTCGCACGGCTCGACTTTCTCGAAAAGAACGGACTTTTGAGCCTCAACACCGAAGGCACGTATGTTGGATCGGGCGGGTTCGGCTGGACGACGGAGCTTCCGGGGAAGGATTTCGACGGGTCCAGGGTGAGGACCACCGACATGTGGGGATTCGGCGAAAGCCAGGAAACAACGACCTGGTCGCCTGACATGTTCGGAGAGTTCGTCTTCCCGTATCAACTGCCGGTGCTCGACCGGTTCGGGCTCAATTGTTACGGCTGCTGTGAGCCCCTCGACCGCCGCTGGCATATCGTCAAAAACATCCCCCGGCTGCGGCGCGTGTCGGTCTCGCCCTGGGCCGACCTCGAAGACATGGCCGACAAGCTCGGCGACAGGTACGTCTATTCCATGAAGCCTATTCCGACCGACATTGCGACCCCCGTTATCGATGAGGACCGTATACGGCGCGGTCTGCGTGAAGCGATCCGTATTTGCCGTGGTTGCCGTCTCGAAATCATCATGAAGGACAACCACACCATCGGGAAAAACCCGCAGAATGTCATAACATGGTGCCGTATAGCCGGTGAGGAGGCGGAGAGGGGATGAAGTGAGTTATTAACTCAAGATAAACCATAGTAACAATGAGAATGTCAGGTTTAATAGTAAAAATCCAGATAATTCTCCTCATCGAAAATCACCGGTATTCATGCACTGGTCTTTATACATTTTAACCCTTGCATGAGCCCACCCACCCGGTGATTCCTGTAAAGTGTTTAAAAATT
>Ga0315284_10003234_pt1 | contig 23106 bp, 31 predicted proteins | sample YL17G09_16_MG_FD_203696 | JGI IMG/M metagenome (GOLD analysis project Ga0315284, IMG submission 203696) | Sediment microbial communities from Yellowstone Lake, YNP, Wyoming, USA - YL17G09_16 | ecosystem: Environmental > Aquatic > Freshwater > Lake > Sediment | place: USA: Wyoming | collected... | reverse complement strand
ATTCGGGAAAATAAAACTGAAGTAAGGCAGCCTCAGGAGGAAAATCCAGTCGTCAGGGTATACTAGGCTATAGCATGTTCACTGTAGTGGGCGTCTCAGTGGCTCCCTCTCCTGTGTTTCAGGTATTCCATGAATGCGGGCATCAGGGACACGATTATTATTATGAATATTACGGCCGTGAAGTTCTGTTTCACCACTGGGATGTTTCCGAAAAAGTATCCTGCGCCGATGAACGTCGCATTCCACAATAACGCCCCGACTATGTTGTATGTGACGAACCTGGCGTAGTTCATCCTCCCTATGCCTGCGACGAAGGGGGCGAATGTGCGTATAATCGGCAGGAACCTGGCGAGGATTATGGTTTTGCCGCCGTGGACCTCATAGAATCTCTCAGTCTTATCCAGGTATTCGCGGTTGATGAATCTCAACTTGCCTTTACGCAGGACGTTCGGGCCGATATAATTGCCGATGAAGTAGTTGACTGAGTCACCCAATACGGCTGCGGCGCTCAACGTGATGAAAAGCCAGAGCGGGTCGAAGGCGCCTGATGCAGCGAATGCACCCGCAGTGAACAGTAGCGAGTCACCAGGCAGAAACGGTGTCGCCACAAGTCCGGTCTCGCAGAAGATGACGAGGAACAGTATGAGGTACGTCCAGACTCCGAACTGCTGTATCAAAGCGCCGAGGTGCTTGTCCAGATTCAGCACGATATCCAGGAAACCGGATACTAAATCCATTGCATCTACTTGCCGTCAAGTTCAGCCTGCAGTTCAGCAGGTAGGGCGCTCTTTATCGACTTCGCTACCGCGTCAGCCTTGGCAAGGTATATGCCGACGGTCTCCCTGTTGAGTATGCCGCCGTTTATCATGAGGTTGCGGGCCTTTCCGATTGCCTCCTGTATCAGGAATATGGTGACGTCCTTGTTGTAGATTCTGCTGTTGTACGCGAGGTTGAACGCCTTCCTGTGCGCGTCCCCAATCTTCGCGACAGTCTCAGCCTCATCCACGTGGAGGATGCCCCCGTCGTATACCATACCAGCCTCATGGGCTGCTGCTATCCTAAGTACGATTTCCATCGGCTCAACGCCGAGTTTAGCCAAGACGGCAGCCGCCTTCTCGTTGACCTTCTGCCCGCCCTTGACGACGAGCGAATTCTCGCTCACGATAATCTTCCCACCCTGTATCTTCGCCTTTATGCCAGCCTGCTGCAGGTCGCCGATGGCAGGTCCAGCAGGCAATCCGGTGTCACCGGCTGGGACAATCAAATCAAACGGCGCGGTGCTCCCCGGCCTAGCGGCGGAGCGGGTCTTGCACCCGTACACTAGCTTCTCAAGCGCGAACGGGTTCATATTGCTCATGATGAGGCCGCTTGCGGACTTCAGGTAACCGTCCATCCCATTCACGCCGGCCTTCTCCAGAGCCTTTACGATTAGGTTGTTTCTTGCGACTACTATATCAGCCTGCCCCTTCAGCTTCTTCTTCATGCTCTGAAGCTGCTTTGAGGGCACGCCTGTGATGCTGACGACTCCTACGACGCTGTGGGTCTTGATTCTCTTAGCCAGTGAGCTCACAGTATCGGTCTTCCATGTGGCTACCATATCCGCACCGCCTCGCCCATGGTGGTCTTCACGTAGAACGACTTGATGTTGTCCTTGGGTATGACACGCTCGACGTTAATGTAAACTGCCAGTATGTTATCAGCAATGTCTGCGGGAGCCATCTCCTCAGTCCCCACAGGAACCTGGATGTTAGGCTGCTTCTTGCTCTTTATCCTCACCGTGTTCTTCGCCCTCTTGATAATCTCCTCGACGTTCGCGTTCCCCGGCACAGGCAGCGGCATCTTACCGCGGGGACCCAACACGATACCCCAGCTCTTACCAATCTGGCCCATCAACTCAGCCTGGGCGATGAAACTGTAACACTGGCCTGCGTAAACGCGCATCTTCCTCTTGTTCTTGCTGTAATCCTCGAACTCGAGCTTGGAGAGGACGTGCTTGCTGACCTTCTTCCCGCGGACGCTCATGTCACCGTCGCCGAAGACCCCGATTTCCACGTCTTTCCCGCGGCCCTTAGGCAAGAGGACGTTCAGGTTGAGCTTATGGGCTCCCTCAATCTCGACGCCGCTGAAGTTGAACTGGACCTCCACGGTCTGCTTGAACTTGCGGTCGGTCTTCTTGGACAAAGCGTCTTCGACCTTAGGTATGAACTCCTTCGCATCCATCTTGAAACTCCCTCCTAGCCAAAGAGTCGGCCAGTAAAACGGGAACCATACCTATTAGACAATACCCCCTTAAAAAGATGTCGATAGCCTTTATATGGCCCTCAGGCATTATCAGCCCGGGTAAACAGATTGCAGTACCGGCAGACACTGGAACGTGCACCTCAAGGTACACTGGTCTGTCGGTTTTACCCGCAATAAAAAATAGGGGATGCAGGTATTTAAATGCTTTCCGTCTCGGCCGAAAAGTTATTTTTCCGGTGCTTGCGGTGGCTTTAAGGGCGTTTTGAAACCAATAGGTAATGCAGTGTGGGGTGGGTATAATGGAACCTAAACTGAAGCCTGAATACGTCAAGAAGGCCAAGGCGAGAATGAAGCAGAAGCCAGTGAATGTGGGCACTGTGAATGTGTTGAGGAAAAAGGTCGGCCTGAAATAGTGTCAACTGGAAACCTATTGGTGGGGTGGCCCCCTTCCACCCAACCTCTCCCCTGCTCAGCGGCTCCCTAGGTCCCATCTATTGCATTGGTTTATGCACAGGTAGGGTAGGCTATCCTGGGTCACGCTGTACCCTAGGTCCAGGAGCATCTTGCAGACGTTCGCCTCCGATTTCTCGGGCGTTGTCTTGTAGGCCTCCTGGTACATCCTGTCGCACTCGCATATCTGCGCTCTCACCTTGTCCATTTTACATCATCCCCCAGATGACTCCAATCAGGAACACGCCGAGGGTCATCGTCGTCTTGGCGCGCTCCCAGGGTTCCTGGGGAAACGCGTACCATAGCATGCTCAAATCAGCTGCCGGTTGTATTATGCCACATTGGTACATTGGGGTTCACCTCCTCTCTCCCATATCGTTGGGTCTTCGCACCCAGCCCCCTCAAGGACGCAGACTGGGCAGAGGTGCCGGCCTATGGCCTTCACGTATGTCCATGTGCGTATGTCCTGCTTCTGCTCGCAGTGGCACCGCGGGCATATCTGGGCCTCCATGTTCCTTCACCTCTACTCTGTGATTGCGAACCGCATACTGCGACATTCAAGTCGCAGATTGACAAATGGATGCGGTTCGCAAGTCATATCAAAATCGCGTCTTCGCGATTTTGATGATGCCAAATTCGTCTGTGACGAATTTGCCATACTGCGGGCTTCAGCTCGCAGTATGTTGATTGATGAATCCTTATAAAAAGGAGCGTGTAAACACAGTGTCAATTTAGTGCCAGTGTGGTGGAAGTAGCGAGCCTGCTCATATTACTTGGAGGGTGGTTGGTAACCGGAGCCTTTTTATTTCCCTGGTAAATATCCTTTATGGCCAAAGGCCTCACAAGCAAGGATATCGAGCGGCACAAGCCTAGTAGGAAAGAGATTGTTCGCAGGATAAGGGAGCATACGCTCTCGAATCTCCCGCAGGTGATGGCTGATTTGAACAGCCAAAGCCCGAGGGAGCGCATCCAGGCCATAGACCGCTGGGCTGAAATCGCATCAGAGAACCCTGATGAGCCTGAGGTACTAAAGTACATGCCGAAGGTACTCTCCCACCTGAGGGACCCAAACAGCGAAGTCATGGCAGCCTGTATCGACGCCTGGCGCACCGCCCTAGAGGCCAATCCCAAAAACAACATTGTACTAGAGCAGATTCCGACTATCGCAAGCAGATTCGAGGACCCAGAAGACGGCGTCCGCCGAGCCGCACTCTCAGCGTGGAAGAAGGCCCAGAAATACAACGCAGAACATGAACTGATAAAACAGACAGAGGAAGCCTATAACAGGGTCGCTCAAGATTAGGGATATGGCACAGAAAAGGAAGGAGCAGGATTCATCTGGCAAGAGCCAGGTTTTTGTTTCTCAGGAGGAACTTGACGCGCTTCTGGGCAGGCCAGCTCCTCTTGGAGGCTACTCTCAGACTGCGGGAAAAACCATCAGTGTGGGTGGCTCACCACCTAAGGAGTCCATCAGTAGTACAGCGAGGATTACTCAAGAAGAGCGCAAAGCTCTCTATGCAGCCTTCAAGGGGGGGAAAACCCGCGGAGGGGCTGAACTGCAGGACTTCTATGCCGCAGTCGACTTGCATATGGGTAAGGGGAACATCCTCTGGTGGAATGTCGTAGCGCACATGGAGGAGACTCCACCAAAATCCATACCCATGGCTATTGCCGAGACCAAGTCAATAATGGAGAAGGACGTAAAGGGCGAAGCCCCGGAACTGTTCGAGACCTATCTTCAGCTGCGACAGAAAAGTCCAGAGTACAAGCGTGCGCTAAAGAACACTGCCGCCAAGATGAGCGAAAAATTCGGGCGCATCTGATTCACGCCGACTCTATCCTTGGCGCCAAATAGTATATTACCCTGCCGTCGCCGATTGAGTATTCGACTTTTAGTGGCGCGTCCGACTTCAGGCTGAGCATGACGACGCTCGGTATCTCCGCGGCCTTGAGTATGTTGTTGAGGTACTCGAGCGAGAAGACGCTGCGCGCGGGCGCCTTGGTGTTGATGCTCAGTAGCTTGTCGTCAGGGAACTCTATGTCCACGCTGCCTGTGTCCCCGTCGCATTTGATGCTGAATATCTTCTCAGCCTTGAGTGCGACGTGATTGCTTATCAGCTCCGCGTCCTTCAAGGCCTCCTTTATCATGTTCGGCGTTATCTTTATCTCTGATGTGAACTCAATCTTCGGCTCCTTCGGTGGGTTCGTCGATGACTCTATGATTGATGTCGTGAACTCCCTCCTCGTCTCCCCCCTGAAGAGCAGCTTGAGCCTCGTGTCGATGCTCAGGTCTATCCTGTCCTCAGGCTTGCTCCTGCGGGTTATCTTGCTCAGGTCCCCGAAGTCGATTCCCAAGGTGAGCGGCTTGTCGCAGTGGAACTTCTCGAACGCCTTCGCAGGCAGCTCGAAGTCCACAAGCGCTATCTGGCTTGGGTCCATCGCCCGAAGCTTCAGACCTGAGGAGTCGATGTGGAACGTGCCCTCGTCAATCAAGGCCGCGATGGCCTCCACGCTGTTTCTCCAGGATTTCGTGTCGTTTATTGTCGCTTGGAACATCACATCACCAATAAAACATGATAATATACGAGCTGGGTATTAAAAGAGTGTGGAATCTGGTGTCACCGTTGGGCGAGCCATTCAAGGAGCGGCCTGAACGCTTCCTTATCGAGTCCCTCAGCATTCGCTTTCGCTTCAGCCACCCACTCGTCCATCTGCGTCGTCTTGTATTTCCCTCTCGCGGTCTCGAGTGCTCCCTCGTCCACGTGGCCGCCTAAGCTCACCCACTCGCACAGGTGGTGGATGTCTGAGGCAGAATACCCTTTTGTGAGTTCCACGAGGTCCCGCAGGTCCATCTTCGATGCTGCGATGCCGATTGCGTGGTTGAATATGGCAGCCCGCGCCTGCGCGTCAGGTTCAGGCTGGAAGACCAGGCACCCGAATCCCTGGTCTGTGAGGTACTGCACCCTCCAGGGGTGGTTTGTCGCCCCGACGACGAGGACGTCCTTGGGCATCATCATGAGAGCGTCCATGTATACCGGCCTGTAGTTCACCCACTCCAGTTCATCGAAGTAGACGAGGGTCTGGCGTGAGGCGTATGCCGCAGCACTCTTGAGTTCCTTCGCGTCATCGTATGGGGTCAGCCGCTTGAATCCTAAGCCGATCTCCCCAGCCACAGCCTTTGCGACGAATGTCTTCCCCGTCCCTGGTGGCCCATAGATTATGATACGCGTTGATGCGCCCTCAGAGTGGTTTCTTATCGGCTCGATGACACGCTCCCTGAGCATTGACACGAAAGCGCTGGAGCCTGCTATATCAGATAGGTCAACCACGATAACACCTCAGAAACATATTACCCCCACCAATTAAAAGGCTAGACGAACCTGCCTTTCAAATACTCGGCACCGAGCGTGAGCATGAATGCTGCGGCCTTCGGCCCCTTTTGTTTGCCGATGAGGACCTTGTACACGGCCTCGAAGAGGAGGTTAGGCTCAAGGCCAATGCTGCGGGCGGTCTCGTAGACTCTCTTGTGCAGTTCCTCAGGCTTGTGGGCTGATTCGACTTCTTTGACTAGGAGCTTCAGAGCTTCCTTCTGTCTCTCGTCGAGTTTCTCGTGCTCCCTCTTTGACTCCTCAGCGCTCAGTAGCTCGAACCTCAGGTATTCTGGGCCGTAGGCTTGTACCCATTTACCCGCTACCTTAACGCGGTTCTTGAGCCTTTGGGGGTCGAAGCCCTCATAGCCAATGTTCCCAGCCTTAGAGTCGAGTTCATCCTCTGAGGCGACCTGAGCGAGGACCGCGCAGAGCGTGTACGGGACATTCATGTAAGCGGGCTCAGTGAACTGAGCGAGCGCATACATCCTTGCCGCGCCCTCATCGCCGTCCTGTTTCTTGAAGTATATCCGCTCAGCCTCATCGTATTCGTCGACGAGTGCGGGGAGCATCGCGAGGTTTATGTCGCGCGCCTTATTGAGCTTCTTGAACATGAAATGCCGCAGCACCTGCGGCTCCGCAATCTCAAGCCACCGGGGGAGTGTGATGACGTTGCCTTTGCTGCTTGAAATCTTCGCGCCGTTGAGTGTGAAGAACTCGTACACCACAGGCACTGGCGGCTTCCAACCGAAGACGTCCCGGCTTATGATACTTGAGGTGTCGTAGCTGCCACCCGCCGTAGCATGGTCCTTCCCGAATGGCTCGCACGTCACCTTGAAACGGTGCCACTTCGCAGCCCACTCCACACGCCAGGGGAACTTCCCCCTCCCTGACAGGACATCAGATGAGCCCTTATGTCCGCAGCCGCTCACCTCACCACCTGAGACCTCCTGGGTCACGCACTCGTAGTGGACCTTCAGCCCATCCAACCCTGTGACCAGCGTAGTGGATATGCGGCCGCACTTCTCGCATATCTGAGTCCATGGCACCCAATCCTCAGGCAGTGGTGTCTCCCTGAATTTATTGAGTATCTCGACTATCTGAGCCCTCTTCTGAAACGCGATCTTGATTTCCTCGTTGAATGCCCCGCTCCTGTAAAGCTCAGTCGCAGAGTATACGGTCGGCTTCACCCCGAAGCGGGCGAGGTCTGAGACGAACGGGCTTGCGAAGTGCTCGACGAACCCACTGTGGCACTTGTCTGGGTCAGGTATGTCCTTCACAGGGAACCCAAGGTAGTCTTTCAGGGCTTCCATCCCGGCCGGAACCTTCCTGAATGGGTCGCAGTCGTCGCTCACCCAGATTAACTCAACCTCAGCCCCTGCTTCGGATAGGGCCTTGCGGACGCAGTCCCCGCGTATCACGTCGCTTGCGTTGCCGATATGCGGTATCCCGGATATGCTCGTCCCGGTCTCTATCACATGCCTGCCGCCGCGAGCCCTAAGCCTCTCAACGTAATCGTCGCTCCAGTGCATCGGAATAATAATTGTAGACGCTAATAAGAACTAAAGCCATATAAAACTATTTCTCTCCCCTGCTTTCTATGAGTGAATCTCTGAACTCTTTCACTTCTTTGACAGCCAGTGGTATGGTGTCAAGACCGCGTGTCGTAACGGTCAATACCGGAACATGAGTCTGCCTCTGCAGCATTTTGATGTACTGCCTGTTCACATACTGCTGGTGGCTGATAGCATACGTGTCGGTGGTCCTCTGGCGCTCAGGGTCTCTGAGCGCTCTCTTGCGTATCCTGTTCGGGCTCGTCTCTAGTATGATTATGCCATCGGGATTATAGTTGTTGAAGTTTTCCGCGGTCAAACCGGGCATAAAGCCTTGTTCAGTCTCAATGGTGGTGTGACAGTGTATGAGGTAGGTGATACCCTCCCCACTGCACCGCTCATTAATCCTACGTACAGCTTCGGCCTGCAGTCTCAACTGCGCTCTTACCGAGATCCTAGTTCGCATCTGGTCCCTGTGTTCGACAAGATTCCTCTCTTTTGCAATTTCGAACATGACGTCTCCGGTCGAGATTACCTCCACATAATCTCCTTGAGCCCTCTGGTACTCATCAGCTATCGTAGTCTTACCTGACCCTGGAACCCCTATCATGAGCAGCCTTACCGGCTCTTTTTCAGACTTTCTTTGTATCCTGTATCTACTCAATTCACGTGCCAATATGACTGGATCGATTAGACCGGATTCCTTGTAGAGGTATTCAGCATCGGGGCCGATATCCTTGATAGGTATCCTCGCGACAGCATTTTGGAATTCCACATGCGACTGCGTACTTAACTGCGTTTCTACGTCCTCCTCCCATCCTTGACGGCGGCTCTGCCAGCCATTTAACTGTCTCATCCTCTTGATGATGAAATCCTTGATAGTCATCCGACCCCGACTTGTCGTACACTTCCTCTCTACAGTATCGAATGCTATCTCAGGTACCCTATCCCACCAAGCATGTTGGTGTATCTGACCCGCATAATTTTGGTCTTCTCCGACATGGCCCGGGTCGTAAAACAGTACTTCATGCCCCATCCAATCGGTTCCTGCATCCAAGTCAGAGCCATTTGCACTTTTCACGTCCCTGCCCCTGAAGAGTATATCCTCATACCTACTGAATTGTATTGGTGCAGGAGTATAGTGGGTGTCAGCTACCATAAACTTCAAGTCCGTCCTTGTTGTGATGTCCTTCACCCTTCTTTCAACGTTGCCTGCGTAAACTGGTTCATTACTCTCCGATGGTAGGTTGAAGTCAGCGACCGAATAGACGAAGGTGTCTATCCTGCCTTCCCTCATGAATTGCTGAGCAACCTCTATGATAGCTAAGTCCTTATACTTCAGCGGGTCATCTTCGAGGATGTTCGGGCCTTTTGACGGTCTCTTGGCACTCAATTGTATGTGTCTCTTCCAACTATCAGTGGCTAAAACCCTATCCGTGAACTCCAAGGCATCCTCCCTGCTCCTGAGATGGGTTGACCAGTGATCGTATCCGTGATGGAACATGCCCCCAGACTCGAGGTTATTTATGAGGTAGACGACTTTGCCAGTTTCACGACTCCATATCTGGGCTAATTCGTGGACTTTAGCCGATTGCGCAGCCAATACGCCGATTAGACGGTCGCTTTCACTCTGAAAATCAGCAGAACCCAGGAAACTGCTCGGATTCTGGAAAAATCTTGATTTAACGGCTTCATCGACCGCTAAAAGCTTGATTGGAGCCTGATCCTCCGCATTATGTTGTTCGACCAAAACCCTCCTCTTCTGCCCCATCATATTTTACATTACGCAGGACTCGAAAAAAAGCAAGAAAACCACATACAGAATCATAAATCCACTCTACTAAAGGAGTCGAAACAATCATCCAATGGCACCAGTCTAGTATCCCGCATATTTAATTGACATCCAACCTAATATGAGTCGATGAAAGAGGAGATTGCGCGGAGCATCGAGCACATGCTTGAGACGTCGGCCATTAGGCGGACTTTCTGGCATATGGATGAGAAGGTGAAGGATTTGAGGTTCGGCATCCAGCAGGGTGATGATGCGGTCATAGTCGGTGCGCACATATACAATATGGAGGGTCCCTATCCGATGCACATCGGCCGCAAGACCGGGCTCATCCACACGTGCGCTGACATTGTGGCCATGGGCGGCAAGCCCCTCTTCGGCTTTGATGCGATGCAGGTTGATTCCCTTGAGATGGCGAAGGAAATCTCCGAGGATGTGAAGAAGCAGAGCCAGGGCATCGGTGTGCCCATTATCGGCGGAAACACTCAACTCGAGAACGACCTCAAACCGTGCATATCATTCTTCGTCGTCGGGAAGCTAATAGGCAAACCCGTCCCTGACGCCGGCTCCCAGGTCGGGGACAAGATAATGATGTTAGGTCATGTGATGGAGGGTACCTTGGGTGAGCGCGTCCACCGCGCTAACATAAAGTTCAGCACCATCTACGACCTCCTCGCCAATAAGGTGGTAATCCACGCGATGAAGGATGCAAGCCGCGGAGGATGGTTCGGGAACCTCGCGGAGATGCTAGTTAAAGCCCAGAAGGGTGTTAAAATCACTGCCATACCCTACCAAAGCGCGACACGCTATATGGGCACCATGCTCATGAGCATCCCAGAAGGCGAGTCCGACAAGATAGTCTCGATAGCCGCGAAACACGGCTGCCCGTGCGTGGAAGTCGGGAAGGTCATGAAGGGGCAGTACATCCAATTGGGTGGTGACGTCGTCGTGACAGCGGCTAAGATGCGCAAACTAGTGCGGGGCATACCCTACAAGAGACCGAGGGCTTAATTACTGCATGAAGTTGTTCGGCGCCCAGTTTTTCTGGCATTTGTCTTTGCCGCTTACGCATTCCTGGTCGCTTGCGCACATGTCGATTGTGTCGTCGACGACGTTGCGTTCGCAGTTGGATTGTCTGGTTCCGGGGTTCTTGCATATGAAACTGAATATCATCCTGTGGACGTTGCCTCCACGGCAGACGTATTCTACCCTTGTTGGGCCGCAGTGGTTGTCGTTTGAGCAGAAGACATAGTCTGGTAGCGTCGTCGATGTGACAAGTAGTGCTTCGTCTGAGTCGCAAACGCGGTTGCTGTTGGCGTCCAGGCAGCATCCTGCGCCGAAGCGGATGTAGGGGGGTTTACAGACGATTAATTGCATCGTCGAGGTTGTCGTGGTCGAAGTCGACGTGGTTGAGGTGGTGGATGTCGAAGTCGACGACGTGGTTACAGTGGATGCGACAGTCGCCTGCGGTATAACCGCTGCGGCGTCGGTTAACTGTGGTTTGATGGCAAGGATGATTGATGCGATGAAGAGGATGCCAAGCAGCACAAGCAGAAGAATGATTGTCGCAGGCAGGGCTATCTCCCATATCCCCCACCCGCCGGTGTTCCTCTCATCATCTGCGGGCGTGTCCTGGAGGTTGCTTGTCTTACAGTCCTCAGACTGGATGTCTGATATTATGCAGTTCATGCTCTCATTGTGAGGCAACTCTGAGTACGCGTTCTCTACGACGTCGGATGTGATATCATCCAGGGGGGATTCTGCGGTGCAATACTCTGGTCTGTTGATGGAGCGGCCGTATCCTGCGCCGACTCTGAATTTGAACCTGTTCACGCTCCTTGATTTTTTCACTTCAGTAAGGAATATGCCATTCACTGCCACTGGAGTAATATAAGTCACGTGTTTCGGTGTTTTACCCACATCTAGTATTGTGTGCTTGTGAGTTGATGGTTTATGCTGCTTTTGTCCGCTGCTTTTATCCCCCCTAACCCGCAGTTTCTTGACTAATCTGACTTTTTTCCCGAGTTTATTCTGCATGTTACCAATCAAACAAAATAAGTTACAATATATTAGAAATAAGTCATAAAAAGGAAAAATAAGTCAGATATTATTAATTTAGACTGCCCTTAGGAAATTTGGGTCTAAGCTCCTTCACCCATCCAAACACACCCCCCTTTACGGTAATACCCATCTCTAACAGCAGAGAATTACTGCTCTGCCCACAGACCCTGAACGCTACTGCCATATGTTCGCTGACCATGACTTATTAGACTCACTCTACTTCCGTAAAAAAGAAATATGACAGACAGACCCCACGATACTAGGGATTACAATCTGATGATGGATTCGACACTGAAAGAAAAAGATTTGCCGCCAGCGTGACTAGAACCCAAACCGCAGGGAACCTACGGTTCCCCCCAGTTTTAGGTTAATCCTGACCCCCTCCCTTGTGGGTTCTTCGAACCCACCAAACCGCAAATAAATTATCTTGCAAAATAAGAAGAAATTTTGCCGCCAGCGTGACTTGAACACGCGACACATCGGTCTTCAGCCGAGTGCTCTCCCGGGCTGAGCTATGGCGGCATATGTACTTTTTCTCGCCTGACACTATCGTCAGGGTCACGGAGGCTTTGCCGACGTGTAATCGAGCCATCTGGCTCGAACATGTGCCTGAGGCGATGCCTCAGCCACATGGCCCCTTCGCCAGCCTTAATAAGGCTGGGGATGAGCTATGGCGGCATATGATATATCATTGTTTTTGGGTTATTCTGTAGGTTTTGTTTGCTTAAAAGTTCAAGCAGAGGAATCAGTTCAGGGAGCGACAGTTTCGTCTCTTCTTTTTAGTTCCGCGTTTATTGCCTCTATCAGTTTTTTTGGCGTGAAGTCGAATTTGTTCCAATGCCCTATAAGGGTTATCCCCTCTTCCCCCAAATCTATTATCGCCTGTTCCACGAGGTCTGGGCGGCTTGAGTACAGTAAGAACATCATCGGTTCCCTGTCAGATTCTCTCTCCCGTTTATACAATCTCCTGACGAATTCAACGCCGTTCATGTGTTTTTTCGGGTCGCCGAGTTCTATGTCGGCTTGTACTACGTCTGGCGGTGGGCCGCCCTTAGATGTCTTGTTTAAGATAATCTCCAAGGCTCGCTCTCCGTTACGGAAGTGTCCGATAGACTCATCCACCCTAATCAGGGGGTCTGTTGATTGGTCCTCCTCACACGGGGTGTAGGCGGATAGGTTTTTGACCCCCATCAAGTCCCTCAACCATAACGCTTGTAGAGGGTTGTCCTCTACCAACATAATCGTGACTTCCCTCAATAGGGGCGGCAGGTTCTCTCCATACCAACCCTTACCCAACACCCTGTCGGCTAAACGTAAGTATGAACTTAGCCCAAATCCTACCTTGAATAAATGATGCGGGTCTGTGTGGAATGGGCTCTCTTGGCCTTGCTCTTTTGCAGCCTCCTTTAACCTCAAATACTCTGGCATTATCTCATCCCCGATATTTTCGTAGGTCATACCTATCTCTTCTGCTTTCACCATCATTCCATTCACGGATGTTGGCAGACACGTCTTTACTAACGTTTCAAAGGCGTTTAAATTCTCACTAATCGAGCAATAAATCTCCGCGTCAGGATGCGCCGTCCTAATCTGGGCGCGTAACTTCTCATCCTCAACAAACCGGGACCACGCGTTGAGCCTGAACGGCTTGATGAGGGATTCCTTCAAGTCTGCCTCCTCCGGTCTTTCGGTTATGATAGATTTGTCAAGTTCATTTGAGAAGAGCGTATAGGTGACCAGCCGCCTGATTATTCCCCCGACGTGGTCTCCCATAAGGAAGAAAGCGTCTTCTTTTTTCAGGTCTTTTAGCTTAATGTCAGGCAGCGGGTTTCGTTTAGCATACTCCCAGATTATCTCGAACGTCTCTAGGCTTTCCGTCTGCCTTGGGGTTGGGAAGGCCTTCAGTTGGTCGACCAACGGTTTCGCCCATTTGCCGAATTCAGTGTCAACAGGTAGTTCAAAAGGATGCGCCTTTAACTGTGGGAGCCCGTTAGAATCCGTGGGTTTATCCCTTGGAACCGGGGGGAACACAATAACCTATGGGGCAGGACAAACATAAAAAGTATAATATAATGGCGTGACAACCGAGTCTTACCTAATGTTATCTAGTGGCCGCCTAGGCTTGGGTGTGAACCTATTTTTTCGGAGTCACTCGCATGTGCACGTACTGTGTGCGTTCACCATAGTTTTCGCCGTCGAACACTGCCCTGAGGTCATGTCTGCTGAAACCCATCATCTCCAGGCCTGGCATGGACGCGTCGACTTCACTTCTGGTTAACATGTTCAGTTGGTAGCGTATGCCGACTTCCCCCTTGATTCTTTCCTTTTCGTAGACTCGCATGGTAGCCTCGAGAATGCCGGGGTTCATGATTGGTGCGCTGAAGCGTTCAGTAATCGACTGTATGAGTTTCCACCTGGTGAGGATATTGTCGTAGTTTGGGTTTATCACAGGCCTAACCCCCGCTGACAGGGTATCAAACTGTTTCTCATTCCAGCCTTTACGCATTGAGGGGTGGGTCAATATTAAATCTTCCAGGTAGATGACTGGTTCCAGTTCCCGGGATACGTACCGTCTTTGATATTCAAGTTGTGTGACGTTCAACCCCATGTTGGCGCATGCCGAAGCTACCACGGGAAAATTAACGATAGAACAGTAGTCCCCCTGCGTCTTTATGATCTGTGGTTTTTTCACCTTAATCTTCGACAAGTCAATGGCTCCGTTGTCGAATATGTCGTAACCCTGCCCGGATTCGGCGTTTAACACTCTCCTTATGGCTTTTAGGTGGTTGTGGAATCCGTGGTTGACTGCGACGTTGACGTTCTCTCCTCCAATGGACTGGAGCAAATCCTTAACGACATCCCAGTCTGGGATTTCCTCAGGGGTTGCTGGCCTGACGACCAGTTCCAGGGCGATAGCATCGAAGAACGGCGGGTAACTCTTCAGTGTTTCAACATCTCCTGACTCATATGCTCTTTTGAATCCATCGGCATCTATGCCCAGCCTCGTGACATCTCTGCCTCTTATCAGAGGCCTCATATAGCCTACCCCCATTCTGCCTGGGCTTTTCACTATTACCGTCGTCCCCAATTCATCAGCCAGCTCATTTGAGATTACCTTGTGCACGCAGCCGTCCCTGAAATACCTCTCAATAGATGGGTCATCTGTCTTGAGGGTTTCTGCATCGACTCTCGCAAGCCTTATGTTCCCGGTAAACTGTAGGAGGAACATGTTTTTTGCTACAGAGTTGAGAACCTCATCCGAGAAATCGCACAGGACGTACCTTATCCTCTTCTGATAGTCTGTGTCATGTTCCCTGTCAAGTTCCATCATCTTGTGCAGGAACGCTGCCGCGAGATTGCCGTCGCCGACTCCGTACTCATGGACTATTACCTCCTTAGGCACTTCATGTAGACTGTTGAGGTGCCTGTGGAAGTCGCAAGCCAGTGCGAACCCGGTCCGGGGGTCCTTGTTGACGGTGGTTGAAAAGTGGTCGTATAGACTGCCGCCCAAAACATTATAGAACAGTCGTTTCATGTGCTTCAGGCACGCGTCAGCTGGCATGAAATCCTGGAGGTAGACATCGGGCGCCTGCATAGCCCCTGGCGACAAAGTACTTAGACTCATACCCAGACGCCTCTCAACATATGCCATAAACCTAGCCTGAAACTCTCCGCCTTCAAGGCCGATACTACTGTCTTTGAGTCTTTCAGATGCTTTCAGCGCATCAGAAAGCAGATTTAAATCCCCGTCAGTGAATCCGAGCGTTCGCGCATGAGGCCTGACTGAATCCATAAACTCCGTGCCTAAACTGATTTGGGCGGCACCGTCAACTGCCGCATCACCCTTCAGGGACCTAAGTAAATCAAGGAACTCCGGCCTAGCCTCGTTAATATGCGGCAGAAGCTGCTGGTCTATTGGGTCAACACGCCTTCTCCCATGATGCTTTTCAACCACATAGAATATATCGCATTTTAAGGGGAAAAAGACCGTTTGGCGGCGATCATAGGATGATACAGTTTTACAGGATTATCCGTGGTTGAGGACTATTCACACTATCTTCGCTTTCGTCCCGACTGCTTGGCCCGGGAGTCCCGGGTCGAATTGGACGAGGACTGCGCCTTTGGTGCCGTGTGGTTTGTTCACTTTCCCGGTCATGGTCTTGCCGGTGGCGGTGGTCCATTCGACTTTTTTGCCGATGAGTTTCTCTGCGTCGGCCTTCTTCTTCACGCCATCAGGCAGTACCACCATCTGGCGGACGTTCTGTGTGTTGCGGCCGCGCCTGTAGTTCATTATCGTGGCTTCCATCTTGAATCGGATTTATAATTAATGCACAAGTGATATAAAAAGGCGCGGTCCTGTCGTTTTCAGAGGGGTATGCGTCTCTTGGCCTTTTCCATTGCCAGGAGGACCTCATCATGGGGGTTAGCTCCTAGCTGCATGCGCTCAAAGTGCTCTACATGGCTATTCCCTCTTGGCTTCTCCATCTGAGCTTTCGCTACATCAACGTCGTGCCTGTGTTGTTCTGCCTGAGCGGCTGGAATCTGCCCTTGTTTGTGGTGGCTACCGTGTTTCATGACTATTTCATGGGAAGTCCAGGTTAAAATACTTTCCTTTCGATACCATAATCCCGGTTCAGAAGTTTTTCGACAATCAACTTAGATGGCGTTTTTCATCGTAAGGTTTTTTAACCGTGGCTACATATACTTGAATCCAATGGAGGAAGTGCGTTTCCACGGCAGGGGCGGCCAAGGTGCGGTTACTGCGGCGATGATACTGTCTGTCGCGGCCTTCCATGACGGCAAGTACACGCAGGCGTTCCCGAAGTTCGGCGTGGAGCGTCGGGGCGCGCCGGTGGAGGCGTTCACCAGGATTTCAGACTCGTTCATCAGACGCAAGAGCCAGGTTTATGAACCAGACTACCTTGTTGTTCTCGACTCGACATTATTCGGTGCAGTAGACGTCACAAGCGGCCTCAGGAAGGGCGGCATGATCATCGTTAACACCAACAAGACAAGGGAGCAGCTCGGCCTCAAGGATTATAATGTCAAGACGCTTGACGTGTCGAAGCTCGCAATCGAGGTGTTGGGCCGTGACATAGTTAACACCGCCATGCTAGGCGCGTATGGCGGGTTCACGGGGAAGGTCAGTCTCGAGGGTCTCTTCAAGGGCGTGGATGAGCATTTCTCAGGCAGCCTCGCTGAGAAGAACAAGAAGCTGCTCGAACAGGTTTACAATAACGCTAAAGGAAAATAATACGCAGGCTCCGCCTGCGTTATTACAAACACGCAAAATGACAACGAACAAACAAACATGGGAGGTGGAAACGCAGGGTAAAGACCTCGCGTGTTTGTAATGACGGTTGATTTAGGCAGAAAGAAGGTCGGCGGCGTGGAGTTAACCACAGGGTGCGTCCTGCCAAGCGACGGCAGCACGCAGCGGACTAAGACCGGCGGCTGGAGGGCCATGAAGCCGGTGACAGACCACGCCAAGTGCACGGCCTGCGGGATATGCTGGGTCTACTGCCCGGACGCGTCAAGATTCAAGGACAAGGACGGGAAATTCGACTTCGTAGCGGACTTCTGCAAGGGGTGCGGGATATGCGCCGACGTCTGCCCGGTCAAATGCATCAAGATGGTGGTGGAGGAGAAATGAAGGAAGTAATGGAGGCATCACATGCTGTTGCAGAGGCCGTGAAGGCCATAGAACCTGACGTTATAGCCGCTTACCCTATCACGCCGCAGACTCACATCGTGGAGAGGTTGTCAGACTTCGTCGCTGACGGGGAGATTAAGTCAGAGTACATCCGTGTGGAGAGCGAGTTCGCTGCGATTTCAGCGTGCCTTGGCGCATCAGCGACTGGAGTGCGCTCATACACGTCCACATCATCGCAGGGTCTTGCTCTGATGCACGAGGTCCTCTACATTACATCAGGGATGAGGCTGCCGGTCTGCATGAGCGAAGTCAACCGGTCCCTATCGGCGCCGATAAATATCTGGAACGACCACCAGGACTCAATATCAGAGCGTGACACAGGTTGGATTCAACTCTACGTGGAGACCGCCCAGGAAGCATACGATATGACGGTCATGCAGTTCAAGATAAGCGAGGACAAGCGCGTCCTCCTACCCTCAATGGTCTGCATGGACGGGTTCACATTATCGCACGTCTATGAGCCGGTGGACATACTGAGCAAGGAGCAGGTCAACTCCTTCCTGCCAAAGTACAAGCCGGTGCACGCGATACTCGACCCGAAGGAGCCTCTCACGCAAGGTCCCATAGGATTCCCGACACACTACATGGAATTCCGCAAGGAACTCTGCGACGTCATCGACAACTCACTCAACGTCATCGGGGAGGTCATGGCAGACTACAGCAAAAAGTTCCCGGTCACAATCAAGGACTCAAGGCCAGAGAGGTACTTCCACACTGAAGAGTACATGATGGCTGACGCCGACGTGGTACTCGTCGCGATGGGCTCAGTCTGCGGCACCATCAAGGAAGTAATCGACCAGCTCCGCGCCAAAGGCGTCAAAGCCGGATTATTCAAGATAATCACATACAGGCCGTTCCCGAAGGAAATCATAAAAAAGAAACTCGCAGGGTACAAGAAGGTCGCAATCATCGAGAAGGCGCTCTCCCCGGGATTCGGCGGTCCGCTATACGGCGAAATCGCAACCGCACTATACGATGCGAGCAGCCGCCCGCAACTGCGCAACTTCATAGTCGGACTCGGCGGCCGCGACGTGAAACTCGAGCACATAGAGAAGATTATCAACATGACCCTCAAAGGCGAGGGTAAACTTGAGGAGTGGATGTTCTAATGGCCATACTGGGACTTGACGAGAAGGAGTATTTCGCGCGCGGCCACAGGGCCTGCGCCGGATGCGGTGAGTCGCTGGCTCTGAGGCTCCTCATGAAGGTGGCTGGGCCGAACACGGTCGTCTGCCACTGCACAGGCTGCATGGAAGTCGTGTCGACTCCCTACCCTGAGACAGCATGGGAGGTCCCGTGGGTGCACAGCGCATTCGAGAACAACAGCGCAGTCGCATCAGGAGTCGAGCGCGCCCTCAAGGTCCTCGGGAAAGAAGACACGAAAGTCTTGGTGTTGGGCGGAGACGGCGGAACATACGATATCGGACTACAGTGTCTCTCAGGCGCATTCGAGCGCGGGCACAACATCACATACATATGCACAGACAATGAGGCTTACATGAACACTGGGATACAGCGCAGCGGCGCAACACCCTATGGTGCATCGACCACTACGTCCCCGTCCGGTAAGGTAAGCGTCGGAAAGGCAGAGAAGAAGAAGGACCTCATGCACATACTCGCAGCACACCACTCACCGTACCTTGCGACAGCGTCAGTAGGCTACCACACGGATTTCCTGAGGAAGGTGAAGACCGCGCTTGAGACGAAGGGTCCCACGTTCATCAACGTCATGGTCCCGTGCGTCCCAGGCTGGAAGATAGAGCCTGAGGCAACAATCAAGATAGCTAAACTGGGCGTCGAAACCGGGGCCACACCGCTTTATGAGATAATCGACGGCAAACACAAGCTTAACATGCCCCAGGACCCAAGCAAACTCAAGCCGATAGAGGAGTACCTGAAACTGCAAGGCAGGTTCAGGCACCTGTTCAAGCCTGAGCCGAAGACTGCAGACATCGCCCGCATACAGACTGAAGTCAGGGAGAACGTCGAGAAAATAAAGGCGATGGCGGATAAAGGCTGCTAACGTCGAATAACTCTATTTCCGCCTCTGGTTTTTTAAGCAGTAAGCACATAAACTAAACAATAAATCAACTTTTTAACATATTCCAGTGGGGTGTAAACTAATGGATGCCATAGTCCAGGAAGCTATCAGCAAAACCAAACCGACCGGAGGATTATCAGGTTCAGGGAAGCCCACGAACTATCCTGGGCGCGCCTCAGACAGCGATGAGGAGCTCAGACGAATCGTCGAGGGAATCAAGACCGCCATACGGGTGGTCGGCTGCGGCGGTGCCGGCAGCAACACCATCGACCGTCTCCTTGATATGGGGGTCGAAGGAGGCGAGGCAATCGCAATCAACACCGACGCGCTACACCTACTATACTCAAAGGCATCCACCAAGATACTCATCGGAACGAGCGTCACAGGCGGAGTCGGCGCAGGAAACGACCCCGAAGTCGGGGAACAGTGCGCAGAAGCCGACATAGACAAGATATCATCGGCGCTTCAGGGCGCGGACATGATATTCGTCACATGCGGTCTCGGCGGCGGAACCGGAACAGGGAGCGCTCCAGTAGTCTGCGAGGTCGCGAAGGAGATGCAGGCACTCACCATCGCAATCGTCACGCTACCCTTCAGCGTAGAAGGTCGTGTGCGGGCGCAGAACGCCCTAATGGGCCTCAAGAAGCTCCGCAAATACGCTGACACGGTCATCGTCATTCCGAATGACAGGCTCCTGGACATCGCGCCGAACCTGCCTTTGAACGCGGCATTCAAGGTCGCTGATGAACTACTATCGAACAGCGTGAAGGGAATAACCGAGATGGTGACGAAACCAGGTCTTGTGAATCTGGACTTCGCAGACGTCCGCGCCATAATGAAGGACGGCGGAACGGCTATGATAGGACTTGGCGCATCCGCGAAGGACACGCCGATGGAGTCCCGCTCACGCGAGTCAGTGGAGAAGGCGCTCACCTCACCGCTCTTGGACACCGACATCAGCAACGCTAAAGGCGCACTCATCAACATCATGGGCTCAAGGGACATGACACTCGAGGAGGCTGAGGAAATCGTGCGCATAGTCTCAGAGCGCATAAGCCCAGAAGCGGAAATCATCTGGGGTGCCCAGATAGAGGACAACCTCGAACGTAACGTCATCAAGACGCTCCTGATACTATCCGGCGTCACCGTGCCAGGCTATGAGGAAGAACTCGAGGACAAAATCGAGAAAGACAACGAAAAAAGCGCAGACATAGGCCTAAAACACCTATAAACCCCCAGAAACCCGCGTTAAGTGGATTACCTGATTTAACGGGCATGCGGCCTTGCCCGGTGGTTTTTTATAGGGGGAATTCCTTATAGTTGAGCCATATAAAAAACTGTTGGCTGGAGCCGACGGTTTTTTATAGAAAAACTGCCGACTGTCCCCGAAGGAGGCAGTTTTGCAGGGATAAACCATGTTAGCCAACGCCATCAGCGAGACCAGGAGGATACTCAGGCTCACTCGCAAGCCGAAGTGGGCGGAGTTCAATGAGACTATGAAGATCTGTGGCGCAGGCATAATAATCATCGGATTCATAGGTTTCGTGATATTCCTGATAGCCCAGGTAATGCAGCGGACCGGACAATAAGATGGCTGACGACACACCAAAAATATACGCGGTAAAGGCGACGGCCGGGCAGGAGAGGGTGGTCGCCGAACTAATCTACAGGGAAGCGAACAACAAGAGGGAGATGCTCAAAGCCGAAGGCGGCAAAATCTACAGCGTACTCTACACGACGGGGCTGAAGGGATACGTCCTAGTCGAAGCAAACCATCCGGGTGTCGTCGAAGACATCGCCCGCGAAGTCCCGAAGACGAAAGGCCTATTACTGAAGGAGAAGGGGAACCTCGAGAGTGCGGGAACCATACCAATCACGGACTTGGAGAAGACTCTCAAGCCCACTCCAATAGTCACTGAAGTCAACCGCGGAGACCTGATTGAACTCATATCAGGCCCGTTCAAGGGCGAGAAGGCGAGGGTCGCGAAGATAGACAAGGACAAGAACGAAATAACCGTGGAACTAATCGAAGCCGCGGTCCCGATACCGGTCATAGTCAACGGAGAAGACATCAAAGTCATAACGAGGGATAAGGATGAGTAAGAAGGAGGGAATCAAGGTAATGGTCGAAGGAGGAGCAGCCACACCAGGCCCCCCACTCGGCCCAGCGCTCGGCCCGCTCGGCGTCAACGCCGCGAAGGTCGTGGAGGAAATCAACAAGGCCACAGCATCGTTCCGGGGCATGCGCGTCCCAGTCGAAGTTATTGTGGACCCGTCAACGAAGACGTTCGAAATCGTAGTCGGAAGCCCACCCACATCAGCGCTCCTAATCAAGGCACTGGGTGCTGAGAAGGGCGGCGGAGGAAAAGACCTCATAGGCGACCTAAGCGTAGACCAGGTCATGGAAGTCGCAAAAAGCAAGATGGGGAGCATTCTAGCAAAGGACCTGAAGGCTGCAGTGAAGGAAATAGTCGGAAACTGCCAGAGCCTCAGGGTCAGCATCAACGGCCTCACCCCCAAGGAGATGACGGCCGCCATATCCTCAGGGGTACTAGACGATTACATCGCAGGCAAGAGCAAGACCCTGCCGATGCTAGTCCACAAGGAACAGAAGTTCACGATTGTCGGTGCAGAGGAGAAGAAGCCAGAGGAGAAGGAAGCAGCCCCAGAGGAGGCTACGGTCGAGGAAGGCAAGCCTGCAGGCGACAAGAAGGCCGACGGCAAGTTCCAAGACAAGGGCAAACCAGGCGAGAAAGGCAAGGACGCGCAAGCTGACAAGAAAGGCCTCGACAAGAAGTTCGACAAGAAGCCTGACGAGAAAAAGAAATAGACTCAAAATTGCATGGGCGGTAACATGCCGCCCATGCCAAAACATTTTTTTCTTATAGTCTCCATACTAATCCAGCATTGGCCCTAATTTGGCACTCCCCTGCCACCCTCCTTTTTACGAGGATTTATCAATCACCAAGTAGAGGTGACGGAGTTGGATAACCAGATATGCGCAAGGTGCGGGTGCGAGCAGAAGCAGGACATACGCACATGGACTTACATGAAGGCCATTGACCGGCACCTCTGCCCCGTCTGCGTCTTTGAGGGGGGCAAGGAGGAGAGCCCGCAGAATTGGGCGCAAGGAGGTGATGTCGATGTACGCTAGCATGAGCAGGCGGGAGAGGCTGGCGCAGGCGCGCGGCCGCGTCGACGCCTTACGAAAGTCAAGGGAGGGCCTAGATGAGACGCTGATGAGGGTGGCTCTCCAGATGGCGAATGAGAGCCTACCTTATGTCCTGCTATTGATGTTCTACCTGAGGATAGCGGCGCACTAAGTAATAAGCCATCTATACGCCCTTGCATGTGCCGTTCACGCAGTATTGGTTGCCGCAGTCTGCCGAAGGGGACGTGTCCATGACGACCTTCGTGATGCACGTGGACTTCTGGGTTCCAGGGCTTGAGCACATGGGGCTTGTCCTCTTTATGTAGACGTCGCCTTTGTAGCAGACTCTCTCCTCGAGTCGCTGTCCGCAGTCAGCGTTCACCGAGCATGCTATCGTCGTTGACGTGGTGGTCTGGGTGGTTGTGGTCACCGTTGTCGATGTTGTGGTCGTCGGCTCCATAGTGGTCGTGGTCTCCTCTTGGGTGGTGGTCGTCTCCTCGTCGCTGTCGCATATCCCATTCGCATTCTCGTCAAGGCAGCATGTTGAGCCGACCATTATGTTATCCTGAGGGCATGGTTCTGTGGTAGTGGTCGACGTCACAGGTACCAAACCGGACGGTACGTTACAAAGGCAACCCGCCATCAGAACCAGTCCAATAAGAAGAATGAGCCTCATCTGTGCCTCCACTTCGCGATGCTCTTGAAGAACTGCAGGCCCTCCCCTTCCCTGTATCTTGTG
>Ga0315284_10003232_pt1 | contig 23117 bp, 21 predicted proteins | sample YL17G09_16_MG_FD_203696 | JGI IMG/M metagenome (GOLD analysis project Ga0315284, IMG submission 203696) | Sediment microbial communities from Yellowstone Lake, YNP, Wyoming, USA - YL17G09_16 | ecosystem: Environmental > Aquatic > Freshwater > Lake > Sediment | place: USA: Wyoming | collected... | reverse complement strand
AGGCCTCTGGCGCGCATTTTTTTAATTCACCATCCATAGTCGGAAGAACCGCGTCCTTCTTTTCCCACAACGGCTTTTTTCTCGTTAACGGATGACAAATCATCCGTTACTCAGACAGACTCCTAGAAAACCTGCCACGCGCCCGGCAATGGCGGGCACCCGCTGGCGTATCCGGTACAGCCAGAGCGCGAGCGCCACCACGGCGAAGTAGCCCCATATCCAGGCCGGGTTGATTGCGCCCGTGGTGATTGAAGCGGCCGCTAGACCCGCCAGAACGTGTGTCACCGCCAGCAGGTAAGAAGTAAACAGCCAGGCCAGCCACCCCACCACCTGCCCCAGCGGCAGGGCAATTAAGCCGAGCGCCGATGCCAGCGCGCCCGTCACCAGAATCGGCGGCAGGGCAGGGAGAATGAGCAGGTTTGCCAGCGGCGCGGCAATGGAAAATACGCCGAAGTAGTGCGCAATGACGGGCCAGATGACCAGGATGACACCCACAGTCACGGCCAGGCTATCCGTCAGCCAATTCAGACTGCGCACGAGTATGCCTTCTTCGCCGAGCCGCTTGCTGATGAAGTCCCGCCCGAACGACTGCATTGGTGGGGCAACCAGCGCCAGCCCGAGCATTGAAAGGAAGCTGAGCTGGAAGGAGGCCTCCCAGAGCAGGCGCGGGGTGAATGCCAGCATGACTGCGGCCGTGAGGGCGAGCGCCGGCAGTACACTCCGCTGTCTGCCCAGCAGGTCGGCGCAGAGAAAAAGGCTCAGCATTATCGCCGACCGCACTACCGGGGCGCTCATGCCGGTGAGCAGGGCGTAGCCCCAGGTCGCGGCCAACGCTAGCCACACGTAGAAATAGCGCTTTTTCCCGAATAGCCAGATGCCCGCGGCAATGAACAGGCCCGCCACGATGCTGAGGTTCTGCCCGGAGATGGCGAGAATGTGCGCTGTGCCCGTGCGCACAAAATCATCGTTAACAGACGCGGGGATGCCCGCCCTTATTCCCAGGACAATGCCCTGCGCCAGCGCCGCCTGAGGTTCCGGGAGCACCTGTGCAATTTTCCCGGCCAGTGCCTTGCGGGCGCTGTATATCCAGCCAAGCGGCCTGAAACCCGCTCCGTGTCCGGTCACCTCGAGGCGGGGGTAATACATCACGGACGAAATGCCCTGCCCGGCCAGATAGCCTTTGTAGTCGAAATCGCCCGAAGATAGCGGCGTCTCAAGCTTGCCGTCCAGTTCCAGCACATCGCCGTACTCGTACTCGGGGTAAAGGGATGCGAAGATGAGGACATTGCCAGAGACCGTCTGCCATTTGCCGCCAGTGTTTATCTCATTTACGCGGACGGTCAGGCGTGTGCCTGTGTCCCGTATGTCCGGGGCAGTAGCCACGGTGCCTTTGAGAGTAACCGCGCCGCCGTCATTATAGGACGCGACTTGCCAGGCATAGTGCTCCGGTACGCTTGCCTGGTAGCGGACGACGCCACCGCAAAACAGGACCAGGCAGGCGCTGACGGTAACAATGGGCTTCAGGCGGTTGCGGAAGGGGATCAGCAAGACGAGTGGAATCAGTCCCGCAGCCACCGACCACGCGGGCAGGTGAAATTGACTTCCGAGCAGGATGCCCGCGGCCCAGGCTATTGACAGGTAGATAAGTGTCATGGTCAGTCGGAGACGGTGATCAGGGGCTTAATCTGGTCGTAAAGCGATTGCCCTATTCCATCGACGTTCATTAACTCGGCGGTGTTTTTGAAGGGACCATGCAGTTCGCGGTAAGCCACGATTGTCTTAGCTCTTGTGACGCCGATCCCGGGCAGGGCTTCCAGCAACCATGTCTCGGCGCGGTTGATATTGATTTTCTGCGGCGCGTTTTGCCCGCCTTTTTCCGGCACGGTCAATGTGATGGTAGTCTGGTCGCTGCTGGCTGTGGTGCCGCCCGCCGCCTTCAGCAGAGAGTCGATTGTATCCCCACTCGCGTACGGGTAGATGCCTGGATTGGTTACGGCGCCGCTGATACTGATACTGATATTGCCGCTGGACCTGGCTTCCGCGGGCAGGCTGATTTCGATGGCGCCGGCGGGATGGTAACGCGCCCCGGCGATGCCCGCGCCGGTGATGATGACGGCGATAAGAACAAGGGTGACAAGCGCCCAGAGACGGGTGGGTTTTTTGGCGTCCGGCAAGATAGCCTCCGGCGGAAAATCGTTACCACATCATAGCAGAAATTGGGGGCGAAATCACAAACGTGCCACGCTAACACCACGTGTCATTCCCGCACAGCCTGCCCCGTACTTGATGCGGGGGCGGGAGTCCAGAAATCCGTCCTGTGGTGGCACCGGAAACTTGAATTCCCGATCAGGTCGGGAATGACATCTCCACGCAACCACAATCCGGCGAAGCGTGTATCAAGCCGCCGGTCTGTCCGCCTCACCCATGTACAACTGTTTGCCTCCCGTCTCCCTGACTTTTGGAACCTTGGGGGAGATGGTTGGTTCGTAAATCATGTTGCCTTGTGCGGGGTCGTTGTTTTTTACCCGAGCGGATTTGGGGTAGGCAATGCTGGTCTGCGATTGCGGCGGCATATCCACAGTTTTACCCTGCAGAAGCTCCTCTACGGTAAGAATCTGGATTTTGGGGTAGTCCTTGTCATAGAGAGGAGAGTGGTAACGGCCGGCGCTGACCGCTTCTGTTATCATTGGTGCAGTCGGAGGTTCAAAGGTAATGAGTACGCCGATAGCTTCTTTTGCGGCCACGGCGGATAATTCCCTGACGGCGTTTACCCCGATGTGTCCGCTCTTAACCTGAACCAATACCCGACTGGCTTTGCCCGCCGGATTGTCTATGAAAGGAATGACCCCATCGATGCCCTGGTCGGCGCCTTTTTTCTTGTCGCCGGCCGGTCTGGCGCCAATTAGTCCCAGCGCCCACCACTGGAACTGGTATCTATCTTTCTGGTGCGCAAGCTCTTTTGCCCCGGATAGGTCTTTAGGCTCGCCGATGACGTCAAACTTGATACCTGGGAAGCTGTCTTTAAGGCGATTCCGCATCAGGTTGATAGCGAGGTGGGTAACATCGATGCCAATCCACCTGCGGTTGAGTTTCTGCGCGGCGACCACTGCCGTGCCGCATCCGCAGAAGGGATCCAGCACTACGTCGTCTTCATTACTGCTTGCCTGTATAATGCGTTCCAGAAGCGAGACGGGTTTTTGCGTTTCATAGCCAAGGCGTTCCTTTGCCTGTGAATTTATTGGGGGGATGTCATTCCACACATCCTGCGCTGGCATTCCCGGCATCTCTTCAAGGTACCTGACGTACTCCGGCGTGCCCGTTTTGGTGTACCGTATTCTGCCCTTCACGTCTAACTCTCGCATTCTCTCAATGGGATAGCGCCAAAGACCCTGAACACCGCGCCACTCGTATTCATAGCCTCCGCCCGTTAGCCCTTTCGCGGTCAAATCTCCGGTGCGGAAAACTCGCCCCTTTTTGTCCTTGAATCTGTAATGCGTTTCCACGTATCTTTCGTCGTAGACCTGGTGCTGGGTATTGTGAGTAAATTCGTTGCTTTTCGTGTAATAAAAAAGAATATCGTGAGTCTTTCCGTATACCCGCGAATCACTATGCGCAGATGTCCTTTTCCAGATTATCTCGTTTCTGAAATTTACCGGGCTGAATATTTGGTCAAGGACAATTTTAATATAGTGGCTGGCGGTCGGGTCGCAGTGGAGGTAAAGAGAACCGGTGGGCTTTAATACCCGGTGTAGCTCTACCAGACGGATTGTCATCATCACCAGGTAAGCCATGACATCATTATTGCCTATGGCATCGCGGAGGGAATCAATCAGCCTGGCGACTTTCAGAGGACCTTTGGTCACTATCTCGTGGTAAGTATCCTGAGCCGTCTGCGTCCAGCGCCAGGTATCAGTAAAGGCATGAATCTGAGCTTCGGATTCTACGCCCCCGTTTTCTTTGAACAGGATGTTATAGTCCCTCTTGCTGTTAAAGGGCGGGTCAAGGTAGACGAGGTCAATGCTATTATCCGGTACATGCTTCCGTAGAATCTCCAGATTATCGCCGTAGTAGAGGACATTCGTTTTCAGTTCGCCGGCCAACTCGTCCCTCTCAATAGGAATTTGCTTTATTATACGAGGATTGGCACCCCGATACAACGGTTTCGGGTGATGTGTATTTGGATATTCGAGTATGTTTAGAGTCTGGAATTTATGTCCTGGGATTTCTCAGCCGCTGGCAATGGGGGCAGAAATAGGTGCCCCGCCCCCGCACCACGATCCGCTTTATTGGTGTGCCGCAGACATGACACTTTTCCACCTGTCCGTGCGCCACATTAAACTGGAAATGAGCCGTGCCCCTTGAACCGTCCGGCCGGTAATATGTGACGATGCTGGCGCCTTTATGCTCAATGGCCGCAGTTAGCACCTGCCGGATGGCGTGGTAAAGTCGCCGGATTTCAGCGCTCGTCAGACTGCCGCTGACCCTTTCCGGGTGAATGCGCGCCGCAAATAACGACTCATCCGCGTACATGTTCCCGACCCCCGCCAGGAACTTCTGGTCGAGCAGTAACGCTTTAATGGGCGCTGTCCGGTTCCTCAGCCGCTCCGTGAAGACTTTTGTGGTGAATTCCTTCTCCAGTGGCTCGGGGCCCAGCTTGCTCTCAATCTCTTTCGTGTCCCTGACGAGCTTGAGCACGCCGAACTTGCGCGGGTCGCGGAAATAGATATTTTGCCCGTTGTCCAGGTGTATAATGGCGCGCGTGTAAGGCGGCGGTTCTGATACGCCGGTAATCAGCGAACCGGTCATCTTCAGGTGCACCACCATGGCATCGCCGCTGGCAAGGTGGAAGAGCAGGTACTTACCATGCCGTGAGAGCCCCAAAATCTTCTGTCCGGCGACACGGCTGGCAAACTCGTCAACCGGGATTTCTTTGATGATGCCTGCCCAGACAGGGGTTACGCCAGTGATGGTGCGGCCCAGGACAAACGGGGCGATTTCGTTCTTGACGGTCTCGACTTCTGGCAGTTCGGGCATGCTACTTTTCCATTTCTCCCCAATTGCGCCCGGTCTTCACATCCACCTTCAGCGGGATGCTGAGCTTGATGGCGTTGACCATCAGGTCGGGCACCAGGCGGCGCATCGTTTCGACCTCATTTTCTGGCACCTCGAAGACAAGCTCATCGTGGACCTGGAGAAGCATCCTGCTCTTCAGATTGCGGTCGACCATCACGCGGTAGATGTCGACCATGGCTTTCTTGATGATGTCCGCGGAGGTGCCCTGCACGGGCATATTGATGGCCATGCGCTCGGCGGCTTCGCGCAGGATGCGGTTGGGTGATTTAATCTCCGGGATTATGCGTTTCCTGCCGAGCAGGGTCTGCACATACCCCTGGTCCCTCGCCTGCTCCTTTGTTCTGTCCAGGTATTGCCGCACGCCCGGATACTTCTCAAAGTAGGCGTGGATGAACTTTGCCGCCTCTTCGCGCGAAAGCTCGGTGGCTTGCTCCAGCCCGAATTCACTCATGCCGTAAATAACCCCGAAGTTCACCGTCTTGGCGAGGCGGCGCATGTCGCCCGTGACCTGCGCGGGAGCGACGCCGTAAAGCTGGGAAGCGGTCGCGGCATGAATATCCTCGTCGCGGCGGAAAGCGTCCAGCAGGTTTTCATCCTGCGAGAGGTGCGCCAGGGCGCGCAGGTCAATCTGCGAATAATCGGCGGCGAGAAGCACCGAACCCGGGGGAGCGACAAAAGCTTCGCGTATCTGCCGGCCCTGTTCGCCACGGATAGGGATGTTCTGGAGGTTGGGGTCGCTCGAAGACAACCGCCCGGTGGTTGTCCGTGTCTGGTTGAAGCTGGTGTGCAGGCGGCCGGTCTTCGCGTTAATGAGCGCCGGCAGAGCATCGACATAGGTCGATTTCAACTTGGAAAGCTGGCGGTAGTCCAGGATGTACCCGATTATGGGGTCGGTGTCACGCAGGTTTTCGAGAACATCGGCGGATGTGGAAAAGCCGCCGCCTCTTTTCTTGCCGGTGGGCAGCTGCATCTTCTCGAACAGGATTGTCCCGAGTTGTTGGGTGGAATTGATATTGAACTTTTGGCCGGCGCCCTGATAAATGCTCCCTTCGAGCATGGTCATTTGCTCACCGAGGTCCGCGGACATTCTCTCCAGGAGCTTCGTGTCCAGCAATATACCCGTGCGCTCCATGTGCAGGAGTACAGGCACCAGTGGCATCTCCACTCCATCAAAGAGTTCCCACAGGTTCTGCGCCTTTAATGCCTCGCCCAGCAAGGCGCACAGGCGGAACGTCATATCGGCGTCCGCGCAGGAGTAATCGGCGGCTTTCTCAATCTCCACCCCCGACATGGGAATCTGTTTTGCCCCCGTCCCGATGAGGTCGGTCACGGGGGGCATCTCCATGCCCAGCCACTTGAACGCAAGTGCCTTGAGATTGAGTGTCTGCTCGCAAAGGATATAGGCGGCGACCATGCAATCGAAACATAGGCAGGCCACGTCAAGGCCGTTTTCAGCGAGCACCGCCATATCGAATTTGCCGTCGTAGGCAATTTTCGGGCTGGCGTTTTCCAGCAGGGGTTTGAGCCTTCTCGCAACCTCGGGCAGGGGCAATTGCGTAATGCTGGAAAGACCGGTGTGCCCGACGGGTATGTAGTGTGCCTCGCCGGCCGCCGGAGATAGGGAGATGCCGACAAGCCGAGCAGTCATGGCGTTCTGTCCATCCGTTTCGGTATCGAAGGCAAACGTTCCGGCGCCCGCCAAGCGGCTCACGAGCGCGTCCAATTCCTCCACCGTGCTCACTATGCGGTAATCACGCTTTGCCGGCCCCTCTTGTTGTGCAGGTGCGGCATTTTCGGGAGTCGCACTCACGGTCTCGGGGAGCTTGGCGAGCAGGCTGGCAAACTCGAGGTCACGGAGCAGAGCCACGACTTTCGCCCGGTCGTAGTTGGCCGCCTCGCTCTCCGGCAGGTCCAGCTTCACCGGGGCATCCGTCACAATAGTCGCCAGTTCTTTGCTCTGCCGGGCGGTGGCTTCGTGTTTACGCAGGAGGTCCTGCAGTTTTGGCGGCGTGACCTCGCTGATGTGCTCATAAATCTGTTCCAGCGTGCCGAACTGCCCGATGAGCTTGACCGCCGTCTTCTCCCCGATTCCCGGCACACCCGAAATATTATCCGAAGGGTCGCCTTTCAGCGCCTTGTAGTCGACCATATAGTGCGGCTTGATGCCGTACTTTGCCGTGACGGCCGCTTCGTCAAAAAGGTCGGCGTCACTAAAGCTCCGGCCCGCCCGGGGATAAAATACCCCGACTTTGTCCGTGACTAACTGCATGATATCTGCATCCCCGGTCACGATGACGGTCTCGATGCCCTGCCCGGAGGCCTGATTGCCCAGTGTGCCCAGGATGTCATCGGCTTCAAAACCCTCAAGCTCGTAGATGGGTATTTTGAATGCCTGCACCAGTTCCCTGACCCGCCCGAACTGCCCGATCAGCTCAGAGGGGGTCTCTTTGCGGGTCGCCTTGTAATCGCGGTACACGAGGTGCCGGAAAGTGGGCGCCGCTTTATCGAAGGCGATGGCGTAGTGAGTGGGCTGAAGCTCGTTGAGCGACTTGAGGAGGATTTGGGCGAACCCGAAGACCGCTCCCACCAGCTCGCCCGTCTTGCGCACGGTGAGGGGTGGCAGGGCATGGTAGGCGCGGTGCACGAGGGCATTGCCGTCAAAGAGGACAAGGCGGGGTTTTTTCATGCCACAATTATAACAGAGCGATGAAAGTCAGGGAATGTGGTAAATTTCTTATTAGAACTTTGGGCTTAGTCCAGCCTGCTTGCATAATTCATTTGCGGTTATTCTATCGAGCGTGCGATGCCTTTTTGGCGGTACTATTTTGGTGCCATTTGTATAGATAGTATGTTTACTTCCCTCTCGAAGAAGATGAAACCCGCTCGCTTCAAAGTACTTCACCAAATCTTTGCGCTTAACGGACAATCTATGCCTCTACAAGCACCTGCTCAAGCAAGCCTCCACCCACAGGAATTTCCCGCCCTTGCTGTTTGTACGCTAATACCATTTCCCGCAAAGCGTCCTTGAGCATTTCCCGGCATTCGTCAATGGTCTTGCCTTCGGTAATTACTTCTGGCCATTCAACAACCTGCCCCATGTAGCCGGAGCTTGTCTTGGTATACTTCGCCGTGTAACTTTTCGTCATGCCAGGTTCAGCCTCTACCCACTCGCATTGGTATTACAGCAGTAATGGTTACCGCTGACCATTTCTTATCTGGTTTTCCACCTCAACCAACCCGTAACGTATTATAATCCAAAACCTCGCCCACTTGCACCGCAAATCCCGTATTGCTACAATACGCAGAGTCGCGGAAGAAAAGCGGCGTTTGGCGATAAAAACTCTCGCCGGGAGGTCCCCAATGTCAACCCTCAAACAGGAACTGATAGATTTCGCCGTTAAGAAGGGCGCGCTTAATGCCAGGGTGACCACAAAAGAGCGCATGACCGGACCTCCTTCCGCTGACCCCACGTACTGCCTACCGGAAGCGCAATCCGTCATTGCCTTCAACGTGGCGCTGGATAGGGACTGGATCCCGGACTATCTCGGCAAGGTCAGCCGCCTGCCGTTCCGCTATGTCATGTACCACGGCTATCAGCTAATTGGCGGTATCGGCCAGCAACTGGCGGCGCTTCTCACCTCGAAAGGCCATAAGGCGTATCCGCTTTCCCCCAATGGCGTGTACCGCCGGGAAGCCTCATCCCCGGGCTTTCTTGTTCCTGATTTCTCGGTGCGGTACGCGGCGCTGGCTTCCGGCCTGGCGGTGCAGGGGTATAGCGGCAATGTGCTTATCCCTGACCACTGGGCGGCGGCGTTCTACGGTGCGGTAATTACGGATGCGGAACTCGTGCCGGACGCACCTTCGGAGGAGAAGGTGTGCGATACATGCAAGCTCTGCACTACTGTGTGCCCACCGCAGTTTTTTTCGGCGAAAGAAACTCAGACTGTCACCCTCGGCGGCAGGGAATATACCTGCGCCAAGAAGAGAAGTCATCAGGCATGCGGCATATCCTGCGGTGGGTTTGCGGGGTTGAGCAAGGACGGGGAATGGTCGTCCTGGTCTACAGGGCCACTCCACACACCTGATAATGACGCGGATTTGTCGGAGATGGCAAGGATTGCGATGGCAGACCCTGCCAATGCCCATATTATCCCGCACATCTACCCCACCGTGGTGGACATGGACAAGGGACCGGGAGTGCTCCGGCGCCGGCAGATTGACACCCACCCCACCTGCTGTAACTGCCTGCTGATCTGCTCCGGGCCGCGGGAATGGCGTGAAAAGCTCGTGAAACTCCTCCACATCTCCGGGCGGGTGGTCTGGGAGGATAACCAGGAAGTGGTAAAAGGGCGTGACCGGGAGAAATCGGACGCGCTGATTCATGAATTGAAGATGATGACGCCGGCGACTCATTAAGCCGGTTGCAGAACAAGGAGGTAACCATGGGGAAACTCACTGAAGAAACCAAAAAAGCGATCGGGCAAATTAGACCATCGCTGGTAGCAACCGCCAGCAAGTCCGGCAAGCCAAACGTCTCCGCCAAGGGCTCCCTGCGGGTGCTGGACGACGACCATGTCGTTTTCGTTGACGTTGCCTCGCCGCGCACGGTGGCGAATATCAAAGAGAACCCGCAGGTGGCTGTCATCTGCCTGGATGCGGCTAACCGGAAGAGCGTGCGCCTCTGGGGAAATGGAGAAGTTTTTAGCTCAGGGGAGCTTTTTGACCGGATTGGCGGCGAGCTTGCCGCCCGTGGCATGAAAGCACGGAACGTGGTCAAAATAGCCGTTGACGAGGTAGAAGTGGTCTAAAGCCAGCCTCCTACCTTAAAAAGCGTAATGCCGGTTCCATTGACTTGTCACCTGTCCAATGATAACATTGTGGGCTGGATGATGACCGATTGCGGTTTGACTGTGGCGCAGGTTCGTCCCATAATATAAGAGTAGAGCTAATGCATGACGGTATCCTCGGTCCTCATTCGCCCCCGGAGACACTTCCTCCCCCGAACCCGAAAACCCCGTAAGCGATATTATTGTGTGCGATTTTGTGCGTAAAAGGAGGGCAGGAAAGACAGACACATGTCCGCCGAAAACACTTTTGAACCAACTATAATAGGATTCCTCTGCAACTGGTGCAGTTATGCCGGCGCTGACCTGGCCGGCGGTAGCCGCAAACATTACGCCGCCAATGTCCTCCCCATCCGTGTCATGTGCAGTGGCACCGTGTCCCCGCACCACATCGTCAAGGCTTTTCAAATGGGCGCGGATGGCGTCCTGGTCACCGGCTGTCATATCGGGGAGTGCCATTACCTGAAGGGCAACTATATGACCGCCAAGCGTATCCCGGTCGTGAAAGAACTGCTCAGCTTCATTGGCATCTCACCGGAGAGGCTGATGCTGGACTGGGTCTCCGCCTCGGAAGGCGAAAAGTTCGCCAGGGTGGTGACCGATTTCTCCAGCAAGATCAAAGCCCTGGGGCCATCACCGCTGAAGGAAAGAGTGCATGGAAGAGCTAAAGAAGAAAGCAAAGCAAGCGCTTGACGAGGGTAAAATCGATGGTTTCCTCGGTCTGAAGCTGGAAGGGGGCGAAGTATCGCCCTTTTTCGTGACTAAAGATAATCTGGCCGAGCTTGAAAAACTCACCGCGCCGGACGGCCGCTATTCCCTGGGCAAGATACTGACCCGCATCGCCGTCAAGAACCCCGGTAAAAACATCGGTGTCATGGTCCGCGGCTGTGACGAACGCGCCATCATCGAACTTGTCAAGGCGAGCCAGCTTGGCACCGTTAAGGTCGAGCAGTACGGCGTCGCCTGCAATGCAAAGACTGCGGAAAAGTGCAATTGTCCCCAGCCCTTCCCCTCCCATATCGATTTCGGGGAGAAGGCGCCGGGCGTGGAGCATATCGAACTGCTGACCAGGCTGGAGGGTCTCACTCCTGAGGCGCGCCTGGACTACTGGCTGGGCCAGTTCAGCAAGTGTATTAAATGCTACGGTTGCCGCAACATCTGCCCCGTGTGCTACTGCAAAGAATGCACGCTGGAGGACAAAAACCTGGTGCCCGGCGGCATTGTCCCGCCCGCTACGCCGGTCTTTCACTTCATCAAAGCCATGCACATGGCGGACCGGTGTATCGATTGCGGGCTGTGCGAGGAAACCTGCCCTTCGAATATTCCTCTCCGCACCATCTACCGCCACATGAGAAAAGCCATGCACGACCTCTTTGAATATGTGCCCGGGCGCGCCGCCGAAGATAAATCGCCGCTGGGGGCACTGGAAGAGGGAGGGAGGTTAGTACACTAGCCATGGACTATAAGACAGTATTAACGGTCTGTCCCTATTGCGGCTGCGGGTGCGGCATGTACCTGGAGGTGATGGACGGCAAAGTCACCGGCACCCTGCCGAGTATGAATCATCCTATTAGCGAGGGTTCACTGTGCATTAAAGGCTGGAACGCCCACGAACCGGTCCACAGCCCCAAGCGTCTGACAAAACCGCTCGTTAAAAAAGACGGCAAGCTCACGGAGGCAAGCTGGGATGAAGCCATCGGGAAGGTTGCTTCCGAACTGACGCGCGTACGAGACCAGTACGGGCCCAATTCCGTGGCGGTGCTGACTTCCGCCAAGTGCACGAATGAGGAAAACTACCTGATGATGAAGCTGACCCGCGCCGTCATCGGGACAAATAACATCGACCACTGTGCCCGGCTTTGACATTCCTCTACGGTGGCCGGTCTGGCTAGAGCATTCGGCTCCGGGGCAATGACCAATTCCATCCCGGATATCGAGGAATCGGATTGCATTCTCATTACGGGGAGCAACACCACCGAGGCGCATCCGCTTATCGCCTCGCGTGTTTTCAAAGCCAAGGAGCGCGGCGCCAAAGTAATTGTCATCGAACCACGGCAGATTCAGCTTGCGTTCCACGCCGATTTGTACCTGCGCCAGCGTCCCGGCACGGATGTGGCCTGGATTAATGGCATGATAAATATCATCCTGGCGAATGGCTGGGAGAACAAGGAATTCATCCAGAATCGTACCGAGGGCTTTGACACCCTGAAGGAAAAGGTCAAGGAATACACGCCGGAAAAGGTAGAACAGATTACCGGCATACCCGCCGCAGAACTGAAAAAAGCCGCCGAAATGTACGCGAAGTCCGGCAAGTCTACCATCCTCTACTGCATGGGCATCACCCAGCACACTTCCGGCGTCGATAACGTGCTCTCCTGCGCCAATCTCGCCATGCTCACGGGCAATATCGGCAGGCGTGGCACAGGCGTCAACCCGCTGCGCGGCCAGAATAACGTCCAGGGCGCCTGCGATATGGGGGGTCTGCCGAATGTGTTCACCGGCTACCAGAACGTCACGGATGAAGCCGCCCGCAAGAAGTTCGAGGATGCTTGGGGCGTCAAAATCCAACCCCAGAACGGCATTACTCTCATGGAGATGATGCACGGCGCCGCCGAGGGCAAAATCAAAGCGATGTTTATCCTGGGGGAAAACCCCATGCGCAGTGACCCGGATATTAAACACGTCAGGGAGTGCCTGGAGAATCTCGAGTTCCTGGCCGTAGAGGAAATTTTCCCTTCGGACACCACGGTGCTGGCGCACGTCGTCCTGCCTGGCGCAAGCTGGGCGGAGAAAGAGGGCACCTTCAGCAATACCGACCGCCGCGTGCAGCTAATCCGCAAAGCGGTTGAACCGCCCGGTGAGGCACGGCCCGACTGGGAAATTATCCGCGACATCGCGAAGAAGATGGGCGGCAAAGGGTTCGACTTCAATTCGCCGTCTGCCGTGTTTGATGAAATGACAAAATTAACGCCAATCTGCGCCGGCATGTCCTATGCCCGCCTGGCAAAGAACGGCGGCCTGCAGTGGCCCTGCCGCACTGTGGAAGACCCGGGCACGGAAGTCCTGCATGCGCAGACGTTTTCCCGGGGCAAGGGCCTCTTCAGCGCCATCGATTTCCGTGAGCCGGCCGAATTACCTGACAATCAATATCCGCTCACGCTGACAACGGGACGGAGTATCTTCCATTACCACACGGGCACCGTAACGCGCAACGCCCCGTCACTGGAAAGCGAACTCCACGAGGCATACATCGAGGTGAACCCGGAGGATGCCGGAAGGCTCGGCGTTGGCGATGATGACATGGTCAGGGTCACTTCTCGCCGGGGTGAAATTACAGTTAAAGTGCGCGCCACGGACAAGGTGGGCAGGGGCGTGGTCTTCATGCCGTTCCATTTTGCGGAGACCGCCGTTAATGCCCTCACCAATACGGCGCTCGATCCCGTGGCAAAAATACCCGAACTAAAAGTCTGTGCGGTGCGGGTGGAGAAGGCCTAAATAGAGAGTCAGTACCAAAGTGAAAGAAATCCGGTTGCCTCGTTCCGAAAGTGGCGAATTACACTCGTGGATTCCCGCTTTCGCGGGAATGACAAAGGAATGGTCTGTGCGGTGCGGGTGGAGAAGGCCTAAATAGAGAGTCAGTACCAAAGTGAAAGAAATCCGGTTGCCTCGTTCCGAAAGTGGCGAATTACACTCGTGGATTCCCGCTTTCGCGGGAATGACAAAGGAATGGTCTGTGCGGTGCGGGTGGAGAAGGCATGAATACAGTCAAAACTCAAAGGGCAAAAGTCAAAGCCACAATTCAAAAGTGAAAACTGGCAAAGATGGTCACGAGTTATTGGATTTCAGCTATGGTTTTGAGCTTTGACTTCTAACCTTTGAACTATTTGGAAAGGTGGTGAGATAGTTGGAAAGAATTGGAGTCTTTATCTGCCGCTGTGGCACGAACATCGCCGCCGTCGTTGACGTCACGGCGGTAGCGGCCGCGGCAAAGAGCATCCCCGGCGTGGTTTGCGCCGAGGAGAACGCCTACACCTGCTCGGAGACCGGGCAGGCATCCATTGTGAAAGCCATCAAGGCGCACAACCTGGAGCGGGTGGTCGTCGCCTCATGCTCGCCGCGGATGCATGAAAGCACCTTCCGCGAGTGCATCAGGGGCGCCGGACTGAACCCGTACATGCTGGAGATGGCGAACATCCGCGAGCAGTGCTCATGGGTGCACCCGGACAAAGCCGTCGCTACCCGCAAGGCGCTCAAGCTCATCGAGATGGCGGTCGCTAAGACCCGCCGCCTCGAGCCACTGACGCCATCGAGCGTTGGGGTTGCCCGCAAGGCGCTCGTCATCGGCGCGGGCATCGCCGGCATTCAAGCCGCCCTCGATGTCAGCGCGGCCGGCTACAAGGTCACAATGGTGGAACGTTCCCCAACCATCGGCGGCAAAATGGCGCAGTTGGATAAGACGTTCCCCACCCTCGATTGCGGTGCCTGAATACTCACCCCGAGGATGGTGGAATCATCCAAGGACAAGAACATCACAATCCACACCTACTCTGAAGTGGAGCAGGTCAAGGGTTATGTGGGCAACTTCGATGTGCGCATCCGGAAGAAGGCGCGCAGTGTCGATATGAGCAAATGCACCGGTTGTGGCGCCTGCTCCGAGGCCTGCCCGCACGTCGTCCCCAGCGAATGGGACCTGGGACTCGGCACCCGTAAGGCGATTTACACGCCGTTCCCGCAGGCAGTGCCTAACGTGCCGGTAATCGACAGAGACACGTGCCGCATCTTCACGAAAAGCAAGGAAAAATGCGGCGCCGCTTGCGTCAGGGCGTGTGTCGCCAAAGCCGTCAACCACAAGCAGGAAGATGAGATTATCAACGAGAAATTCGGGGCGATTGTGGTTGCCACCGGCTACTCATTGATACCGTGGGAGAAGCACTACGGCGAGTATGGCGGCGGGCGTTACAAGGACGTTATCACCGCCCTCCACTTCGAGCGAATGTTGCAGGCTTCCGGCCCCACCGGCGGCCACGTTATCCGCCCGTCCGATGGCAAAGAGCCGAAAAACGTCGTGTTCATCCAGTGCGTTGGCTCGCGGGACGAATCGAAGGGCGTGCCGTATTGCAGTGGCATCTGCTGCATGTACACGGCCAAGCAGGCAATCCTGTTGAAAGAGCACTGCCACGATGCCCAGGCGTATGTGTTCTATATTGACCTGCGTGCCACCAAAAAAAACTACGAGCAGTTTGTCCTGCGCGCGCAGAGGGACTACGGGGTTATCTACACCCGCGGTCGTGTCTCCAGGATTTACGAGAAAGGCGGTAAGCTGGTAGTCAAGGGCGCGGATACCCTCGCCGGCATGCCGGTGGAAGTCGAAGCTGATCTCGTGGTGCTGGCCACGGCGGTCGTGGCCCAGCCTGACGCCGCCGATGTCGCACGCATGCTCAGCATCCCCCACGACCAGTTCGTGCTGTTTACGGAAGCCCATCCCAAGCTCAAACCGGTGGAGAGCGTCACGCGGGGTATTTTCCTGGCCGGCGCCTGCCAGTCGCCGATGGATATCCCGGAATCGGTGGCAATGGGTAGCGCCGCGGCCGCCAAAGTCTGCGGTATCCTATCCCACACCGAGCTGATGCTCGATCCGACCATCGCTGAAGTCAACACCGACCGATGCAGTGGCTGTCTCGCCTGCACGAAGGTCTGCCCGTTCGAGGCGATTACAACGGTAGAAATCGATGGCAGGACTGTCTCCAATGTCATCGCTTCCGTGTGCCAGGGGTGCGGCACCTGCGCCGCGACCTGCCCGGCTTCCGCCATTACCCTGAAAGGCTTCACCAACGAAGAAATTTATTCGCAGATTGAGGCGCCTTTCAAGAAATCAGAGAAGAAGGAGGTGGCCGTCGGTGCTCCAGCTTAATGCGGAAACAGTCCACAGCTTCCGTGATACCATCAAGCGGCTTAGCGATGAGGACGTGTCCCGGTGCTACCAGTGCGGCAAGTGCACCGCCGGCTGTCCGGTCGCCACTGATATGGACATCACGCCTAACCAGGTAATGCGGCTGGTGCAGATTAACGGCCGCGACCGCGTCCTCTCGTCATCAACTATCTGGCTGTGCCTTTCGTGCGAAACGTGCTCGACCCGCTGTCCGGAAGACATAGACATTGCGAAGGTAATGGACACATTGCGCAAGATTTCCGTGGCGGAAGGATTCGCCTCGCCGCAGGCATCCATCACTGATTTCCATCGGCTCTTCCTGGCTTCGGTGGAGAAATACGGCCGCCTTAATGAGCTCGAGTTTTCCATCAGGCATAACCTGGCAATGAAAAGGCCAACCAAAGACATCGGGCTGGCAGTCACCATGTTCCAGAAGGGCAAAATCAGCCCCTTCGGCGGGAAAGTGAAAGACAGGGATGGCATAAAGAAGATTTTCGCGGAGAGCAAGCGCTTTGTCCGGTAAGGGGCTTGTCCTGAGTGAAGCGAAGGAAGAAGGAATAATGGAATACGGGTATTATCCGGGTTGTTCCCTCCACGGCACGGCGAAAGAATTCGACCTCTCTATCAAGCAGAGTTTTCAGAGCCTGGGACTGACGCTGAAAGAAGTCCCCGACTGGAACTGCTGTGGTGCAAGCAGTGCCCATGAAACGAGTGAAGAGCTTGCTTTGGCGCTTTCCGTCCGGGTCCTCAGCCAGGCCGAGCAAGCGGGTCTGAAGACGGTGGTCGCGCCCTGCGCCGCCTGCTACAGTCGACTCAAGATGGCAAACAAGGAAGTGACCCATGACGCCGACCTGCGCGAGCGAATCAATCATGTCATGGGGCAGGACTACGAGGGCGGCGTTACCGTCCGGCACGTGACCGAAATCTATAAGGAAAACAGGGATAAGGTAGCCGCAAGTGTGGCAAAACCGTTGAGCGGGCTGAAGATTGCCAGCTACTACGGTTGTTTACTTGCCCGGCCGAAAGAAGTGGTCGATTGGGATGACGCCGAGAATCCCACGACCATGGACGACCTGGTGACTGTGCTGGGGGCGCAGGCGCTGGACTGGTCGCACAAGACGGAGTGCTGTGGCGCGGGTTTCAGCTTCAGCCGGCCGGATATTGCGGTGCGGCTGGTTGGGAAAATCCTGGAAGCGGCGCAGAGTGTGGGTGCTGACGCTATTGCGGTGGCATGCCCGCTCTGCCAGGCAAACCTGGACATGAGGCAGGGGCCGGCCGAAAAGCGGAACAAGACTCAGTATGGTATTCCCATCATTTACATCAGCCAGCTCATGGGATTGGCGCAGGGCAAAGACGCTAAAGCACTGGGGCTGGACAAGCACTTGGTGAGCGCGGAGAAGGTGCTGGAGAAGCTGAAAACGCCTGTACCTGCAACGGAAAAAGAAAAAGAGCCTGCTGCCGCGCAGACGGCATAGGGCTGACGGGTTTCTGAACAAAGGAGGGGGTGAAACAGCCCCTCTTCTTTTTTCCCTCCGTTGTCACTCTGAGCTTTGCGAAGAGTATCGGGGCTGATAGGGAAGGGTCTAGAAATCCCTCAGCGCCGGTTTCTGCAAAGTCTTCAGGTACGAGGTGTTATTATGCTCGGTCAGGCACCAGCCGGTCTTTTCCAGCGTAAACGTGGTAATGGCCGCCGTATCATGCTTAATTCGCCAGAAGTGGCTGTTGTCTAGCCCAAGAAGCGCCAGGATGAGCACCTTGGTCACCACCCGGTGCGCAACAAAAACCACGGCGCCACTACGCCGCGCCGTGACCTCGCTGACCAGCGCCATCGCCCTTTGCGCCACATTATCCAGGCTTTCACCGCCGGGAATCTTAACAAGGTGAGGAGTCTGCTCCCATTCCGCAAACAGCGCCGGGTATTTCTTCCTGACCTCGGTGACCTGCATCCCTTCCCATTCGCCGAATTTCAGGTCGTTCAATCCCTGCGAAACGATGACTTCAAGCCTCTGCCTGGAGGCGATGGCGCGGGCGGTTTTCAGGGCGCGCTGTAAAGGACTGGAATAGACCGCCTCGATTTTACGCCCGCGGAGATAGTCAGCCAGAAGCTCCGCCTGTTTGAGCCCGACCTCGTTCAGGTCGACATCGCTCTGCCCCCGGAAGACCTCGGCAACGTTCCAGGCGGTCTCTCCGTGTCTTGCCAGGATAAGCTCGGTCATTACCGGTTCCGGGCCGATTCGTAATAGCTGATGACTTTATTAATCGCGCGGCTGGCGGACTCCACCCCCGAATACACGGGGATTCCTGCTCTTGTCAGCTTCTCGCGCGCCGCCAGGACCGCCGTGATCGTATCCGGATGCCCCCCGGTAAAGAGCGCGGCAGCCACCGGTTTTTTCAGTGATGGGGCTTTGGCGCACAAAGAAGCGGCGGCTTCGGCGGTCTGCTGTGCCAGATTGGGCGTGTGCCCGCCGTACACGTCAATCGCCATGTGCACCAGGATGACGTCCGTCTCCGGGTCTTCGTCCACAATGGGCAAGCCGCGCTGGTAGAAGTCCGCCGCGCCGCCCATGCCCAGAGTAGTTTCCACCGGATTGCGCACCCCGGCGCCCGCTTCCGGGATAATCGCCGTGAGCTTTTGCCGCGTTTCCCGGGCAAACGCAGGTACTGTCAGGCCCGCCCGTTCGCAGATATCGGCGGCGATCACCCCGATGCCGCCGCCACGCCCCACTACCGCCACTCTTCTGCCCTTTGGCGGCTTCATTCGCAGTAGACCCTGCACCGTATCCGCCACGTCATCCATGGTATTGGCGGGAATGGCGCCGGTCTGCTTGAAAAAAGCCTCCCAGACTGCTTTTGACCCAGCCAGAGATGCCGTGTGCGAGGCAGCCGCGCCCGCACCGCTTTCTGTCAGGCCCGCCTTCAGCACGACGACCGGCTTCCTGGCAAGGCATTTTTTGATGGCGCTGACGAACCGCGGCCCGTCATGAACACCCTCGATGTAGCAGGCAATAACGTGTGTTTCATCGTCATCGGCCAGGTATTCAAGGAAGTCCGACGCATCAAGGTCGACGGCGTTGCCGTAGCTGATGACCTTGCTGAAGTAGACGTGAACATCCTGCGCCAGGAAAACGAGCCGCATAGACTCCGCGCCCGACTGCGACACGAAGGCTACGTGGCCTTTCTTCGTGGGGAACTCCGCATTAAAAGTCATGCCGGATTTCGGGCAGTATATGCCCATGCAGTTGGGTCCCAGTACCCTTATACCGCCCTTCCGGGCGATTTCTCCCATCTGCTGTTCGAGCAGTTTGGCTTCCGGCGTGCCGATTTCACTAAAGCCGGCGGCAAAGCAATGGACGAATTTGACACCTTTGACAACACAATCAGCCATCACCTGTGGGGTAAGGCGCGCCGGGATATTAAAAATGGCGTATTCTACGGGTCCGGGGACGTCACAGACGCGGGCATAAGCTTTGAGGCCGTGGACGAAATTTGCCTTCGGGTTGATGGGGTAGATTTCGCCTTTATCACCGTAGCCGAAGTTTATCAGGCGTCCTACCCATCCGGTTTCCGGGTCGTTTGCAGAAGCGCCGACAATTGCGATTGATTCGGGATGGAACATGCGTTCCAGGAAATGCCTGGTTTTGTCAGCCATAGACCCTCCAGCTTTGTTCTAGCACCGCATTGTCAGTATGGCATCGGTCGGCAGGCTTGTCAACCGCCACCCGCGCCCCATAAAACGGGAGGTGACTGGTCCCTTAAAAATGGGAAGACCGGGGGCGGCGCTTTGCCACACCCCCGGCCTGTCAAAAGGCAGTGAAACGGATTAGTCTTTAATGCCTGTGATTTTAGGCGGCCCGTTTTCCTCTGGGCTTTTTGATCTTTTTGGCGCCGACGCCGCCATAGCGTCCCACGCCGCCCCGGAGCCGCGGGTCGAGCAAATCCCTGACGGCATCGCCCCACATGTTAATGCCGTACACAGCGATGCTGAGAGCTACGCCGGGCCACACCGCCAGCCAGGGCGCCTCGTACATGTAGGTGCGGCCATCACTGCTCAGCATGCCGCCCCAGCTTGGAAATGGCGGCGGGATTCCGAACCCGAGGAAGCTGAGACTGGCTTCGCCCAGGATATTGCCGGCCATAGATACGCTGAAGATGACAATCATAATCGGGGCGATGTTCGGCAAAATGTGCTGGAATACCATTTTAGACGTGGGACAGCCAATCGACCGCGCCGCCTCAATATAGACATTCTGGCGTATGGAAATGACGGCGCTCCTGACCACCCGTATCCATCCTATGCCGCCCCAGATGCCCAGCACGATGATGACCTGACCGACGCCGGTGCCGATGAGGTTCATCAGGGTGATGACAATGATAAGCATGGGGAAAGTGAGCATGGCATCTACAAAACGCTGGACAATGATATCCACCGTGCCGCCGAAATAGCCGGAAAACAGGCCGATGAGGGTAGCCAAGATGACATTGATGGCGCTGGCTCCCAGTCCCACGTACAAGGAGATGCGGGCGCCGAACAGGATGCGGCTGAACAGGTCGCGGCCCACGTTATCCGCGCCGAGGATGTACTGGGGAGACGGTGGGTGAAGCTTGTCCGTGGTGTGTATTTCGTTATAGCCATACGGTGCAATGACATTGGCAAAAATAGCCACCAGGAGCATTATCAGGACGATGACGCCTCCGATGAGTCCCAGCGGCTTTTCTCTGACGAGCCGGGCGAGAAAATCCATTATGCCGGTGCGTGCTCTGCGGCTCTGAACCGCGGTTGTCGTTACTTCATCAGCCACTTCAATTCTCCCTACCTGTACCGAATCCTGGGGTCGAGGTACGCATAGCTGAGGTCAGTCAGCAGGATAATCGCCATGCCGGCCGCCGCCAGGAACATGTTGATACCACTGATGAAGGGGTAGTCCCGCCGGTTGATGGAGTCAAGGAAGAGACGGCCCATGCCCGGCAGGTTGAATATCTGCTCCATGATGACCGCCCCGCCGATCATGACCGGTATTTGCCCGGAGATGATGGTCACCACCGGAATGAGGGCGTTACGCAGGCCGTGCCGAAATATCACCACGCGTTCCCGCAGACCCTTTGCCCAGGCTGTTCGCACATAGTCCTGGCGCAGGACTTCGAGCATGGTGGTGCGGAGCATTCTCATGGTGGTCCCGGACATGCCCAGTCCCATCAGGACCGCCGGGATGATGAACTGCCCGAGATTCGCCATCGGGTCCGCGCCGAACTTTATGAGTTTCATTGGTGGCGACCATCCCCACCAGATTGAGGGGAACACCATAATCATAGTTCCCAGCCAGAAGCCGGGGACGGATAGCGAGATGATGGCGAAGCTCCTGCTCAGGAAATCGCCTATGCTGTCCTGCCGCACCGCTGAAATAAGCCCGATGGGAATGGCAATAATCTGGGCGAAGATAAACGCCAGCAGTCCCAGTTCGAATGTGATCGGCAACCTGGTCGCAATTTCGTCTGACAGCTTGCGGTCTGTCCACAACGAATTGCCGAAATCGCCGTGGAACATCCCGCCGATCCACCTCCCGTACTGGACGTACATGGCTTCGTCCAGCCCCAGCATGTGCCGGATAGCGCCCACGTCGACCTTTTCGCCGCTGCCCCCCGTGGGACGTTGCATCGCCAGCAGGTCGACCACGTCGCCGGGAATGAGGCGAATGGTTGTGAAAACAATCAGACTGACCAGGAAAAGCGTGGGAATAATCAGCAGGACTCTTCTTATGATGTAATTACGCATGTCTCACTCCCTGTATTAATCTTAAGCGGTCTTCACGACCGGTGCCCTGCCTCCGCCCGGCAATATCTTCAGCGAGGCTACGCTGTTTCCCGGATTGCCCCCGGAGTTCCGGTGGCGGGGGAGGTATGGCGCCATTCGAGCCGGGGCAGGGGCGTCTATTCCATGGCGGACATTCCGGTTTCCCGCCGCCGCACCACGTCATTTCACCTGGCATAACTTCCGTATGCCCACTGCAAGACGTCCGCAATCCTGGCCGGAAAACGAACAGTGTAACGGACCTTTCTCTTCCCGCTTTGCCGCTCGTTGGAACACACTTACCGACCCGTCCGTCTGCGCACGCCACTATCGGACAGCGAACGCTGCAAACCAATATATGATAAGTTTTCCTTTTTGTCAATAGGTTTGAGTTCTTGGTGTCATTCGCCCAGGTAAGGTCGTGGCGCCGACCGACGTGAACAATAAAGACAGGGGGCACCGGAATTGCTCCCCGTGCCCCCCGCCCGATTGGAGAATGGGTGACTGAAGTGCCTTTTACTCTTTGATGCCGGTAATCTTTTGCTTCAGGGGTCTATCGAGCCAGGTGAACCAGGCGAGACTATAGTTTTCACCCGGGTCCGGACCGAGTCCCACTTCACCCGCGTAGCCTTTGAACCACGGCGCCCAGAACCAGTAGGTATAGGGCGTGGGCAGGATTACCTCCCAGGCTTGATCGATTTCGTAGACGTTTTCGTCTCTCCGCATTTTTTCCTGGGTAGCCGGGTCAACAGTATCCATCAACTTGATGTATGTTGCTTCAGCCACCGGGTCGGTTACGTTGCTGAAATTGTACACAGAGCTGGCGCGGCCTTTGCCCACCCAACCGCCATGCGCCCAGCCGAAGGCGTCATCGAGGCCGTTATTGCCCCAGGTGCTCGCCGCCATGTCCGTGTATTTTCTGCCGAAAATCAGCGACGAGTATGTGGCCGACTCCCATTGTTTGATGGTCATGTCGATACCTGCGGCGGCCCAGTTCTCCTTCACAATTGTCAGCAATTCTATGAACCGGGCGCCGGCACTGCTGGCGTTTACCGTTAACTTGAGACCGGTGGGTAAACCCGCGTCAGCCAGTAACTTCTTCGCCGTGTCCGGGTCGTAGGTGAACATCTTGGCGCTGTTCGCCGGTAGTTTGTCGATCGGCGTGTACAGGTCAGCCAGCGACGGCATGATGGGCCAGTTCAGGATGATGGCATCGCCCTTATAGTACTCGTTATTGATGCGCGGTTCATCCACGGCAAACTGGAGCGCCTGCCGTACCCGCTTATCGCTGAACGGGGCAAGGTCCGCCCTCATGAAGATGACGTTCGTATAGTCAGGTGGTACCTTGCGGCTTAACAGTTCGGGGTTGGTGGACTTGATGCCCTCGAACTTGTCCCACGGGACGCTAAGGATGTCCACCTTGTAGGTGCGCAGGGCGGAAATGCGGGTGGACTCGTCCAGGATTACCAGGTATTCCAGGGTGTCG
>Ga0315284_10003231_pt1 | contig 23119 bp, 16 predicted proteins | sample YL17G09_16_MG_FD_203696 | JGI IMG/M metagenome (GOLD analysis project Ga0315284, IMG submission 203696) | Sediment microbial communities from Yellowstone Lake, YNP, Wyoming, USA - YL17G09_16 | ecosystem: Environmental > Aquatic > Freshwater > Lake > Sediment | place: USA: Wyoming | collected... | reverse complement strand
GTTTTACTTTTTTTAGCAATTTGTGCATTAGGCGTTTCTATTCCACCCTTGTTAGTGTAGAGATTTATTTGTGGATCTCTTGGTACCGATGGTTTCGCATCGGGCGGTTTCAATTTGCGTGCAGCCTTAGGCGCAGTGACGCGGGGAGCCTTTCCTCCCATCTTCTCAGCACGCGGTACAAGACTCTGGGTAGATTTCGAGATGGCGGTTGGTCTCATATAATCCAAAAAGTTCGGAGGATCTATAATGAAATACCCTTTTTCCTTATGTACTATGACAATCTTATCCAAGTCTGAAAGTATTACAGCTGGATCAAAGGCAGAGTTAAAAATTTCCTTTACGCCAGGCCCGCTTATTTGATTCTTGTCTATCTTATTAAGTTTCAAATTAGATAGAAAAATATGAGTAGCAACATTCGACAAGAATTTTGTTTGTGCTTCACCTGAGAGTTTCATGACAATCTTCATCAGATATCTCACATCGGCTGCATCGAGGTCCTTATTCAAGATATCTACCTGTTCTGCACCTTCCCCGGACCCTATGGAAATTTTTACCTTTTGCTTACTATCTTCTTGAGTTTTCAAAAGAGAGTGTAGTGTGTCGGCAATTCGAGAAAAATCCGATGGTGTCTTTGCTTCCCCTGATAATGTCATCCCCATAAGTCCAAGCGGAATGTTTCCTTTATTCACAGATGGAAGTGCGATCTCTACGAATTTTCTGAACTCCTGTTCTGACATGCCATGATTCTTCAGGACCTCTCCAAGCTTCTGTCCGGATGCGTCTATCTCATCTAGAGAATCTTTGATCGCTTCTGAAAAACCCATAAAGAAATTCAATGTCTTTTGTGCTGCCGCTTGACCTGAGGCTTCTATTCTAATAGGTCCGTATTCTTTTACTTCCCATTTCTCACCATCGACATCGAGGTCATAAGACTGCGTACCAACTATGTTTCCAATTTTCTTTCCTCGAATTTCAAGCTCTGCCGCCAGTTTTGTTTCGCCTCTACCAGCACTGCTTTTACCATTTGCTGGATCAAATGGAACTGTATCTGTGGCAGGTGTCCATGGATTCCATACATTTTCTTTTACAGGAGTATGTTTTTGTTTATCGATACCAGACAGACCTAGGTTACCCTGTTCACCTGCTTCATCAATAACGGGTTCGTCTGTTACTACGTTTGCAGTTCCTCGATGAAATGGTTCTGAAAACTTGCTGTATAATTGATCATCTACATTTTTACCTTTCTTGCTTGCTGTAGACCATTGTGAACTACCAGCTTTCATTCCTGTCCCTGATCTACCAAGTCCGGTGAAAGCATCCTCAAACAGTTTTTGGAACACGTCCACTATCACGTCCTCCGTCTTCAGCTTCGGAGGTTGGGCTGTAGACGTAGAATCAGATCTGCCAAGATCGTTTATTACGTACTTACCTCCCCTCTTCATTATATTTCCGCTGTGGAAATCTACGAACTCTATTCCTGCCGTCTTGAGGTCTTTCATGATACCAGGAAGGTTAAATCTTGTCAATGTTTCTTCTACATCCTTAGCGAGCTGATCATGATCTTCATTTCCTAATAGATTATTTGCCGGTGCGAGCTTGTCGGGAGCTTTATAATTCTTATTAAATGGTGAAGAAGGTTGTGTTGTTCTTATCCGCGCCGGTTTCGTAGATTGAGAATCTTCTTCTTGCGCTTCGTTCTTATGTGCAGATGGTATAACTTTGGTCTTTATAGCGTTCATCAGACCTGGCCAATCTCCTTGTTTTATAAAGGACCGTGTAATAGACTTGTAATCTGGATCCATAGCATATGCAATAGACTCATCAAACTCTTTAGCCTCTTCCTGTGAAAGTGGAATAAGTTTTTCAGTGACTATCCCGTACAGCGGTCCGGAAAGATTACCACGCCGCGCGCCCATAGGGTTCTCTGGTGCTTGTTTTTCTAGATCAAAGCGGAACACGTCATAGATGTGAACAATACTCTCTAATGATTTTCCTTTGATGCCAAATGATGTGACAGCTTCAGGAGTATCAGTCGTAACCTTGAGAACAATGTTTCCACCAACATCATATGCAACGCCATCTTTTCCCTGACCTAGAGCCCTACGTCGCTTTACATCGATAGAACGTGGGCGATGATTGAAAAGAGCTTGCTGGTTGTCATCTAGGATGTCTTCTATATCGGCCGGAGACATATGCGAACCCAGAGCTTCTTTCACTGGTTGTGCGCCAACTGTCGAGACATTTGAAGACTTCTTAGTAGGTTGATTTGCAGCGAGTTCTTTTTTCATTTGAATATATAATCTTTCAAACTCTGCTGGATTCGAAACAAGGTGAGGGTCCATCATTTGCTTTACAGAATCCTCATCATCATTTGCCAAAGCTTCTCTTACTCTTGTTCCTGAGATCCTATCTGCATCATCATCATTCTTAACTCCTGGCAGAGCACCGACTGTGGCAAGTGACGGGTCAAAGTAAACTTGTGATGTAGCGCCGACGACAGGTGATGAAGAGGCTTCTTTTTCTTTTGTTTGAAGAGCGTGGGCCATTTGTTTCTTTATATCTTCAACACGGTCCTCACCAACCAACACTTGAATCGCAGTATCTTTATCTAAAGTAGATTGCTTGTTTGTAATGATGTCAGAGATAACTCCTGGAATATAACCACTTCCTTTTCCTCCGAATTGTGCTTTATGTATTTCTACTTTAGACATAACATCTGGCAGTGACTTCTTCATTAAGTCTACGCGTGTCTCGAATGAAAAAGGATTCTTCTTATCTTTAGAATTGCCAGCTACGATGACAATTACCTTGTTGAATTTCTTGGCAAGGTCTCTAATGATGGTGGCATGACCTCGGTGAAACGGTTGGAATCTGCCCAATGTAACCCCTACCTGATCTGCATGTCCCTCTCTGAGTCCTTCGAGGACACTCTCAACCACATCTTCAAGGATAGGAGGAGTCGCTCCGGCAGACTGCGATGCTCCACCAAGATCTATAACCACGTAGTCAGATCCTCTTTTCATAATGTTGTCCACATGCACGTCACCATATTTTACCCCTGCCTTGTCAAGCTCCTTGAACATATCTGGTATCTTGGCCTTCTCAAGAGTATCGAACACTTTAGGCAGCATAGCTTCTACCTCTTCGCTACCACCGTTTTGTACATTTTTGGTCACCCTCTTCTTTAGCTCGTCCCATGGAGTATGCCAGATAAAGTTCACATAGTCAGGATTTTTTTGGCCGGCACCCATATCTGAATAGTTGAAGAACCTGGCGACAAGGTTGAATGCCCTTGTCAAAGCCGTCTTCTCTGTCGTAGACAACTGTGTCAGGTTCTCCTGGAGTATACCATACCATGTATCATTCGGTTCTGGAAACTGGAAGACGTCATAGATGTTCCCTATATGCTTAAGCTCCTTCCCCTTGATATGCATGCTTGCTTTGGCTTCTGACTGGTCCTCTGTCATCTTGAGAACCTGGTCACCGATGTCAAACGCGACACCGTTCCAACCAGACCCAAGGATCTTTATCTTCTTTACGTTGATGCCCCTCTTCTTGAGCTTCGGAACGTACATCTGAAGTATAGGAGCAACCTGCTCGCCCTCGATGTTTTCCTTCAGATCCTTCTCGAGGACGTCTGGCAGAATACCACCGTGAACATCTGAATATCCCAGGTCTGTTACAACCGGTGTCCCGTCAGATCGCTTCATAATGTTTGCAGAATGATAATCGGTGAACTCTATTCCACTCTTAAATAGTTCATCAACCATCTCATTCACCTTGTACTGCTTTAACAGGCGTATTCCTTCTGCGAAATCTTTCTGCATCTGAGCACCTTTGTCTGCTCCTATGCTGGTCAACTTTGTTTTGTAGATCCTGAGGATTAATTTTATCACTACCTCCCAGGGACCTGGAGCAGCATCAAGAGCATCGTACATGAATGTCTTTACGAATGCTTTGTTCAGTTCGGCCGCCTCACCTGTCGCCGCCGCCTGGATAGTATGTGACCCTGGTATAGGGGTGAGCTTCTCTTGAACTATACCGAATAGTCCTTCAGGCCCGGGAAACTTGAACACATCTAGAATGTTGACGACGTGATTGAGCTTCTTTCCTTTCATCTTTATCTTATTCGATGCGAGAGCCTCGTTTTCGTCTTCTGTAACTTTCAGAACGTTGCCATCGTCAAGAGCCAACGCGGTACCTTTTGTTCCGGTGCCGAGATGCTCTGGATTATCTGACAACTTGACGCCTCGAGCAAGAAGCTTTTCCCTGAACTTCGAAACTATATCAGTTGTACGCTGGACTCTCTTACCTGATCCGGACGCAGATCTCTCTGCTTCGTGGCTAGCAGAGGTAGCTTCACCCAATTCTTCTTCAGGTTGATCAGCGGCTAGTTTACCGAACCTTCCTGGCCCCATCATCAGTTTGAGAAGAGCAGTCCTCTTTGTCAATTCGCCACGCATCTTTTGTGCTTGATCAAGACCTTTGGTGACACCATTGAGAAAATCTTCCATACCTTTGAAAGACTCATCTGTCCTTGATTTTATGATAGGATCCATCTTGACAGTCTTGATAATGTTTCCTTCGTCATCCTTTACATGGTGGACAAGTTGCCCCTTCTTTTTGGAGTTCCACTTTGCACTGAGTTTATCAAACTCTTTTCTTATGCTAACGAGTTCCTTCTTGAATCCAGAAACAAAATCACCCTTCATTAGATCGTTCTTCTTGATATACTGAGACAGAAGATAATCGGCTCTCTTCTCTGGTGTGTTCGCAGCAGGTGGATATTTGATATCTGTTCCAAACTTCTTCAGTGTACTAACAAAGCTCTGCATCTTTGCAGCGGGTGCACCAACCACATTATCGGCAATGGCATTACGAAACTTCTGCATAATCCCGAATTCCCACTTGTCGCCAATCTTCACACCAGCATCCAACATCTTCCTATAGTTCCAGAGGAAATTGTTTAGTTTGGTGAAGTAATCCTTATCTACAAGCTTTGTCATGTCTCCTGTTTCAAGGTCGCGAAACACAAGTCCTTCAACATCCCCACCCTCTGGTCCGTAGACAGACTTTTGCTTACGCAGTTGCCCAATCAACTTCTTCTTGAGGGCTAGCTGAATATCTTTAAACTTCTTAAGCGAGGCATTATATGGAACTTTGCCGATAGCTTTTAACTTATTAGGTTCTAATTTCTTTAGTTCGTTATAAATTTCTGAAATGGAAGAGAACTCTTCCTTCACATCTACCATAACATCTTCTGGATTTACGATGCGTTTATATTCGAACTTCCATTCATCTTTGCCATCTGACAATTTTCCACCAGCGGCAGATGTAATGGCATCAACAATCTTCTTCCCTTCGGACTCTGGCACAACGCTTCCATCAGCCTTATGGACACCATGCACCATAATGACGTTGGGTCCATATTCTATTGAATTTGGTATTTTTGTATACAATACTTCGGCAACTAGAAACGCAATATCTTTTGGCCAGGCGCCGACAATCTCTTTTTCTTTTGAAGTGAGAGCTTGGTGACCAGCTTTCAAAGCCTGGAACATAGACTTATCACCATACTGAGAAGCATCTGTCTTCTTTGGACCGTTCTTTGACTGTGTCCACACTTTGCCATTTTCTACACCAAAGCTCACACGTGCAGAGCCATCGACCTTCTCAGATACTTCGAGCCCGCCGTTCAAAGGAAGGTCTTTATATTTCTCTAGGAAGCGCATGAATTCGTCTGGCTTCATATCTTCTAGATGCGCAATTCCACCAGGAAGATCGCTAGGTTTGTCGCCGGCAGCTTCACCAAGCTCACTTGGAACTTCACGCTTGGTAGATTTCATAAAACCCAAGTAGTATTCTTTTATTTTCGCCAACTCGTCAGGTTTGAATGAACGCTTTGTTTTGTCCCAAATTTTTTCGAATGGCTGACTAAGGTCTTTAACAGTCCACGGTTCAGAGCTTCCTTTTGAAATCAGAGAAACGGCGTGCTGAGGGTCCTGCATGTATTTCTTATCTGGGTCGTCCTTTCTAAAAATACCACGAGCTGGACTAACTGAGTGACCAGTTATTACGTTTATTATTGCGTTAACTATTCCGCGAACATGGACACCTGAATACTTTGATTCTTCATCTCCCGGTCCGTAATACTGAAACTGCGTCCATGCTTCTGGACCAATCATGAGATCTACCTGTGCAAATTTCCCAGTTTCCTTCCCTTCAGGATCCATCTGTGGGAACTTGATGCTTACTTCTCCTAGCCCCTTATTTGCTTTGAACTCAAGACCAAGCGACTTGATTATCTCTGCTACCTGATCGAGTGTCAGGTCTGTATCGAGACCCAGGTCTAGGTCTCCACTTGATACTTTTTTACCTGTGGATCCTATAGGCTTTACCGATTTGTACTTTATCTTAGATAGAACAGTGCTCTTGAAACTCTCTATGGTAGACGCAATATGCTCACGAGGTATCCTGTCACCATTGACGGCAGCACCACCCTCTCCTAGCATTCCATCCACAATATTACGAACAACTATATCCAATGGAGATTTTGGTTCAACAAAGTCTGGCAGCTGACTAATTTTCACAAGATCTGTTTTCTTTGCATCAAGCAAATCTGTGATAGTATCCTCAAGAACTGAGTCGATACTTGCATCATATTCTTTGTCGACTTCCTTCTCGTCGCCAAAATTAACTTTCATATCTGACGGAACTGGAAATCCCTGCGGACCTCTAAATCCCGCACCTTGAGTTTCATTTGGTGGGCGAAACTTCTGCTTGGACATAAGTTGCCTCTTGATTATTGATCAAACAAAATACCAATAAGTTGCTTAATACCCACACCAACACCACCAAGACCACCTGCAGCAGCAATGGCGGCAGCAATTTTCAGAAGAAACTTTACTTGTGTTACATGAGTCTTAATTGGTTCTATTTTTTCATCGATGGTTTTGACATCATCGTTCAACTTTTTCTCAAGAAGATCTGTTCGTCTTACATGTTCTTCCAATATAACTTGCTGTTTGCCGCTGGTGGTAGATAAGGTGTCGAGTCTCTCGTCTACCCTAACAAGAGTTCCTTTTACTTCTACCATATGAGCATCAAGATGATCCTTGAAAAGATCAAGTTTGGCTATCAATATATCGGCGTCAAGTTGTTTCTTTGGCATATCGGTAGTCCTTTATTTCACTCATCATAAAGTCTGCTTCCAAATTTTGGAGCAGGCATATTTGATTCTGTTTTTTCATCTCCTTTAGGAGCTTGATGACGTCCAAGAGCTTTGATTCTTTTATCTGGAGATGCGAGTCCACCGACAAGAGTATACACCGCAAGACGATCCTTGTCGTCCTCGTAGATGCCTCGATGCACCATTGCTTTACCAGTCATCATGGCAAGGGTATCTAATCCACCCTCGATGGCCCCCATGAGCCCCGGCGTCTGCTCAAAGATACTTTTACCACCAAGCACTATAGCTGCTGCATGGGTGGCAGTACGGAGATCGAAGCCCTCAGCTAGAAGTGTCTTTTCTAAGTTTCCCCTGATGGCAGAAGAAATGCCGTTCGCGTCTTTCAAGTCCTTTACCGACGTCACTCCCATTATCATACATCCTCCAGCTCGCATGATCGAACCATAATCAGCAGCATCGAATGTAGTATACGGGGTGTCTTTGGTAGGGATCAAATTGAAGACGTGGAATAATCCTGCCACTGTGGCATTAACAGTTGGCCAGAATTCCTTGACAGTAAGTCGCGGATACATCTTCTGAATTTTGTCGTTGTCGACGACAATGAGTGGACTGATTAGTTTCTCTGAGGCGTATTTGGTCAGAGCGCTTGCAAGGAACTGGGCATTGCGAGCAACGTTCGGTGAGGCACATTCCCCGTTTGTTGGTAGAGACATTACCACACCAACCTTCTGATCTACATTATCTACGCCCAATGATGTAAGAAGTTTCTTCGCTGTCTCAATTAGCACTAGACTCGAACCCCCTCCACTTCCACCACCAGCACCAAGACAAACGAAAATGTGATCTACACTACCGAACTTCTTCTTGATGAGCTCAAAAACTTGTTGTTGTGCATTGGCTGCTGCCTCTTCGCCAATTCTCATATCTTTTCCAGCACCTTGTTCGCCAGCCGGAATAAGAATCTTTTGTTCGTCTGGTAAACTTAAGCTAGCAAGATCTTGTTTCGCGGTATTAACGCAAATAGTCTTCTTATACCCCAGCCTGTAAAACGCTTCAGCGAGTCTTCCGCCTCCCTGCCCGGAGCCAATAAAAGCATAAGAAGCTGCTCCGAGTGATTCATCACGTACATCTTCTACATCGGAAGGTACTTCTGCTTCAAGCGGAATTTCTGGTAGATTCAAGTCAGACATTTTTCACTTCCTTTTAAGAAAACATTATCTAATTTTAAAGATCTCTGTCATTTTGGGTGAGCCTGCATCAGACACCCATTCTGCATTAATTCCAAGATATGTAGCAATTCGCTTACCGTTCACACGTGCTTCGAAACTTGCTTCGTGTTGTGGAGTTTCTAAAACATCGAACTTTACTTTATCAATTAATTGTGAGGGGAGTCCATCATTGACGCCACCGCGTTGTTTAGGAAATATATCTAGAAAAGAATCTGCAACATCTGGATGATCTTCCTTAAATTCTTTGAAACTTAATCCTTTTACACCTTGACTTCCTGGGAGACCGTGGCTTATTCCTGGCATTTGATTACCTCTTAGTTAGAAAAACATTTGTCATCTTCGGTACTTCATCGTCACCACAAACAGCTTTGTGACTCAGCATCGTATCTTCTTCATCTGGTATATATTTGTTCCCCATGTGAGCTTCTGTTACCATCAACTTATCCCATCCTACGGGAAGTCTAGCAAGCTTTCTTGCTGCCACTTGATCTACAACGTCTATTGTATAATCTGGTTTGAAATGGAAAAATTCACCATCTAGTTCACCAACAAATCCAGATTTTGCAAATGCCCTAAAGAGTCTGCTTTTTTCCTCTCTTGAGAGAGGATATTTTTCCACTTGAAGATCAACCACCGTAACATGTTTTCCATGCATGTCCATATCGGCAGCCATGTGAGGCATCTCTCTCATCCCTAATGGATCCATGTCATGGCGAATTTCACCAACCTCAAACCCCTCCGCACTATCGCTTTCATCTGTGTGTTTAGCCCAACGTTTCGCCATCTTAGGATGATGAACGAACATCCACTTTCTCTGAGCGTTAGACTTAAACGGCATTTACTGGCCCTCGAAAGTCTTCCCTGCAGGCTGATTGGCAGCTTCTTCTGCTGGCAGCGCTCCCTTAAACTTCTGTAGCATGTCTAGTAATGCCTGGGTTTGGGTGCTCATATTCTTTAACGCAGACCTGATCATAGGAATACGAGCCTTAATATACTCGGGCCAATCTGTGTCCTTCTTGTGTACATCGAGAAACTTCAGGAGGGCTGCCACTGACGCGTCGGTCTCGACGGCCATCTCTTTAGTCTGTGCTATCAGGTCTTCTGGCTTGTGAAGCTTCTTAATATCCACAGCTTCAGAGAACACCTGCATCATCTTTGGTGTGGTCATAGTTCGTTATGAAGACCCTTAAAGTGGAATTTGACTTGTCCAGACTTTGTAATAAGAATCTTTAGAGGATCGGGAATCTCTCTAAATGTGAGTGTAATCTCTTGGGCACCCGGAAGAATTTTTGATTTCGGTTCCATAGTTACACTCTGGATGGTCTTACCACTTACCTCGTCGGCAATTTTACCACCAGTCACATCAGCGGCATCCTCTTCATCTTCTGGATCTGCCACATCTGTTTCGAGATCTGCATCTGCTTTAGGTTCGCTTCCCACAGGAAGTTCAGGCGGATCCTCTTTGTTGTTTGGAGACGCCTTTTGAATTTCTTGACCGACGGATGGCTTAGTCGGGGTTTCTTCGCCCTTACCATCTGGTTTTTCTTTTTGCTTCTTTTCTGCTGAAGCATCTACAACCGCTGCAACCTTTTTCTTTTTATCATCTTTCGGAGCTTCGGTCATCTCACGAATGTGATTGACCAATTCTTCACGAATAATCTTCTCTAAAACAGATCTCTTAATCTTCATTAAATAACTCCCATGGACATAGAAAGGGCGGGCTTCACAGATTAAGTAGAGCGACTATTTCCTTTTAGTCTATGGTAGATGTTTTCTCGAGCTGACATGACCACATATCTGCCCAATGAACCAGAAGTGCAAGTCCAGGTTCTTTCATACGGTATCCCTTATTTGTCTCATCATATTGCCCATCATTCAACCTAATGGCAAGATATTCGTCGGAGGTGACCTCTATTCCGTTCTTCTGGAGAATATAAAGACCTCGTTCTGAGGTTGGCATCCAGACACAGTTTTTGTTAATCTCATAAAGCATACCTTTCTGCTTATGCCAATCGGATTGATTCGGAACGTAGTACTCTTCCTTTCCATCTCCTACCTTACCCAGATCATGAAATAGACCCACGAAAGCCACTGTGGCATCGTTATATTTCCCTGGGCATAGTGCCTTGACTAGTCTTCTCAAGTTCTTGACAACATTAAGAGAATGAACAAGTAATCCTCCGGGAAAGCAACTGTGGAATTCCTCCCTCGAGGATGCAGGAGCAACGAAATATGACTGCCCCACCTGACCATCCATCATGGCTTTCACGAGGCTCCGACGTGGTTCTGGCATAATCTCGACAAGGCTATTGAAGATACCTACCTCTGCCATCAACTCCTCAGCCGTCAGTTGCTTCTCCATAACTCTTTCCTTCCTTTTGTTTGACTACGAACCCTGTGATGGCCTCTATGAATTTTTTCATGAGACCAACGATGCCTTCTTCTTCTGGATGAACGTCTACAACTATTTCATCGTGAACAGTGAAGATTATCTTACTTTTAGAATCTTTATCTAGTTTATAAAAATGAAGCAATTGTAATGCTATCTTCAATGAAGCATTCAAAATAGACGAACTAAATGTCTGGGCGAATAGACCAATTATCTTTCCGTCATGATCTCTCTTATCGATGTCTATCTTATGACCGGCAGGTGTGACTACAAACCCTTCCTTTCTTGCCTTGTCACTTAGTTCCCTTCTAAATTTTGTAATGGGAGCGAACCTTTCATCTAGAACCTTTATCATCTCGTTCAATCTAGCCTGAGGTAGACGTGTGAGCTTTTGTAGTGTATCGATAGAACTTCCGTAGATATGAGCATATGTTATCTTCTTTACCTGTTCGCGAAGCTCTGGTGTTACTACTCCAAATACATTCGCTGTTGCTGCATGAAAGTCACGTTGTCCGTCATATACAACATTTAATTCTGCGCTATTTACAGCCTTAACCAGGCACCTATAATCAACAGCATTGAAGTCCAATGTCGCTATCTTACCACCTTCGAAGCGACTGACAATGGCTCGCCTGGCTACGCCATGAGGTATAGCCATGCAGTTGAATCCACTCTCTACTCTTAGTCGCCACGTCTTTGATCCAACCGGACAGATACGTGTCTTGACAAATCCGTTCTTGATGTTTCCCTTGATATGCTGAAAGAATTTTGTTTCGTGGGAAGCTAAATCATTTCTCTTCAGCTGAGCATCTACATATACCTCGTCTATCTTTATTCCTGAAGACTCCATCTGCAAAATATCTTTGAACACGGGAAAGACAGTACTCTCATATTTGACTATAGTTTCAGGAGACAACTTTTCCCAAAGCTGTTGCATGACCAATAGGCGTGCATTCATGTAGCTTATTCTCAAATCATCTGGAATAAGTTCCTTCAAAGGAATTTTTTCTACATCTACCTTAGCGGCAGAAATAGCTTTGGTGTGTGCAGAGAAACGTTTCTCAAGTTCTAAATAGTCACCACGACTTTGGATGTCTATACTTCTTACTAGACGAGAAAGTTCACCATCACACTCATAGAGTAGTTTGAGATCATATATCATCTTCTCATGTGATAATCCAGTGGCATACAACTTTCTCGCATCAAAACACACCAACTTATCTGTCACATCAATGGAGTATTCCTTTACTCCATTTGTATATGACATGTATGTTTCGCCCGAAAAAACCTCAAGACTCTTTGATCTATCGAGGTATCCGTCGATGAAAGTCGCGCCCATTTATCCATTATAACACAAAATTGGATAAAGTTAAATATGAGACGTCAACGACGATGCAGCCTCAGATTGAGTGGCAGGCCTGCTAGTTTTCGTTTTTTCATCTTCAATGTACATCACTTTAGGAATGTTTTTCTTCTTGCCAACCTTTTTTGGCTCCTTAACAGAATCAGCAGGACGAGGTCGACCTTGAGTTCCAAGTGGATCTGTTCCTTCAGATCTAATGTTCATTGTGGTTGTGAAGTTTCCTCTTTCGATGACGTCTTCTCTATCGTACACTCTGAACAATCCATCCCATTGTTTTACTCCGAAATCCATCCACACGAGACCGAATTGACCCATGACAAAGTTTCCAATCATAGTGATCTTACCTGTGATGTTTGCAGAAAAAATTGTTTGAATTGCAGCCGCTGAGTTCTCTTTTGTTTTTACATCAGGGCTGCTTGTCTTATCTGAACGATCTGAATGGTTGTTTCCGTAATATTTTCTTTGCATGATACCTTGCATGTGTGGATCTTGTTCTACTTGGAAGCTAGTATCTTGTATGTAAGAGTTTCCATTTGCTAATGACACAAATGGAATACCCTTGGCTTCGACTTTTTCTCTAACCTTATCGCGGGTGAGATTTTCATTTCCCTTTTCGTATTCATCGGATGTAAATTTTACATACTCATCTTTGGCATCATAAATATAAATGTCTACCTTCTGCTTACTTTCCCCTGTCTTTGATCCAAGATGAGAAGCTTTCAAAACAATGTTTGGGATGGTATGTTTTTCTGGTTTGCCTTTTTGAGTCCACACGGCAGAATCGTTAAGTATTCTGAGGAATGGTTCCATGAAGTTATATACGTTCATGTTCGTTCCTTCATTGATGAGTTTAACAAAAATGCTTTCTATATCTATTAGCGGAATTTGAAAATCACCTATTGATGTTCCGCCTTTGCCAACGTATTTTGGAACAGCGGTACCGGCTCTACTGTTGATATTACCCCAAAATAATCCAGTTAAATTGAATCCTGCACCTTTGAAAGCATCTGCAAGTTTAGGAGCAAAGACAACATTAAACAGGTCTTTCATTTTAACCATCTTGTTACGTCTTTTTCTATCGTTCTGAGTCACACCTGGGTCTGCCACTTTATCTTGCAATTTTTTGATAATGTCTTTAAGATTTTTCCCAGATTCACCATAAGCGTCTGGTGCATTCTTATAGCCTCTCTTTTTTTCACTTTTAGTCAATTCTCTGCTTTTTTCTGCAACGAATGTCTGCTTCATACTAAACGCACCTAATTCATATCCAGAAATGTTAAAATGAATCTCGTTGTTCTGCTTAATATTGAACGTGTAATTAACAACTATAAATTTTATGAACTCTTTACCAGGTGCTGTTTGAGGGCCGCTTGTACCAGGTTTAGTATTGGCAACACCTTCTCCATTTAATATACCGTTTTTAACATGAGTAGATGACGCCCAACCATATTCCAAGGCAAAAGTCTCACCGGGAGTTATTAAAGAAGACCACGAATCTTGATCTGTGAGATGCTTCCTATCTTCATCTATATGCTTTTCAAAAATTACATCTGGTTTGTGAACAACGAAAGATAGATTAACAGTACGAATAATAATTAACCCTCTTGGGTTTTCTGTCTTAATGCTAATTCTTTCGAGCGAAACTGGTGCTCTCTCTCTAAATCTAGATTTGTCCACATTATTAATAGACGCTCCAAACTTTGGAGATTGAGTAAGAATAAGAGAAAGAGGGTTGGATGGGATCCCGTCTTTACCGTGCATCGGTTCACCTGTCGTTTGATTTATTTCCCATAGCAAAGCATATGGAACAGCTTGAGCCTTATCCGCAGCTGTTATTTGTTCTAGTGCTTGTAGGGCCTCAGAGACAGGTACTTGGCGAACAGGTTTGTCATTAGGGCCTGCATCTTTGAACTCTTTAGCCATTTGTCACCTTATGATTTTATTAATGACATCTATAGCATGAACTGGAATTTTTAGAGCCTTACCAGGAATAAGTCCACCAGACGCAAATGGATAATTGATATTGTTTACTAGAGATATTACCCACCAGTATTGGTCATCTCCTAAAAACTTGGCTGCCAAATGATCCAACCTATCACCAGCCTTAAAGACATACTCTATTGTTTGTACCCCAGCCAGAAGGTCTACATTCTTTAATCCCGCGGCAAGTTTCGGCAACCTAAAACTTCTGTAGGCGTTGCCGTCTATTACACCAGTATCTGAATATCTACTTTTAGCCATTGTTATTTCTCGTCGGATTCCTTAAGGGTTTCGTAGGTTACCTCTTGTCCGCTGCCAAACTTTCTGAATCCGTCCTCTCTTGCTATATTTGATTCTCCTATATCAGATATTCTAATATCGGTGCCCTGCTGATTAATCTGCCCAAGCACTCCGAAGTTGCCTTCCTTCCCTCTACCAACAGGTCCGTCATGAAGCACAGTGAATGTCAGACTTACTTTTACATGTCTAGGAAGTTTGAAATTTTCTTTAAGTTCCCAGAGAGAATCTGTAAAATCAAAATTGAGGTTCTCTATAATACCAGGCAATCCGTATGCACCTTCACTTCCTATAGCATTTACCACATCTCCAATTCTCATACGTACTACAGGACCTGATCTATACGAGAGATTCTTATCCAACTCTGGATATGTAAGAGAAGAAAGCCAATGAAGCTTTTGATAAATAGTCCTCACATCTTCTGGTCCAAATGCGACGAGATCGAATCCTAGAGAGATTGTTCGTGTTGTAGACATGTATGTTGCGACTGGATCTACTCTTCCAAAGTATTGCGATTTGTTCCATTCTGGAGAAAGAGACTCAGCAAGACTCGTTATGATTGGTCTAAAGTAAACCGTTCTGTATACGTCCCCCACGGGACGTAGATCTGTGAAACATAGTGGCACATAAACAGAATCTGCTGAAGTATCTTCTGCTCCTGGCTGTCCTCCAGCGAAGACTCTAAATCCGAACTTATTATCGCCTTTCAATTTCATCGGTATGATGCCGTTTTCAAATGCTACACCAGATGTTTTAATCGGATCTTCGGCTGGTGTTCCACCACCACTCTTGAAAAGATTACTAGCATTGTTGGCAATATTATCGAAAGCTGCAGAAAGTCCTCTAGTGATGCCCTGTCTTTCTTTTATCACTGCAAGATCTTGGTTGTTAGTCTTGTAGTCTGGTTTAACAAGATTTTTCCCCGTCGTATTAGGTGTATTACTTAGAACAAAATTAACGAGTTCGCCAATTTGAACTTGCTTATCTTTGGATCCATCACCAAGATCAAGCGCTGGTTTCAAGAAAAATTGTCCAATTGGTGGCGGAAGTATAAGAGCAGGATTCCATACAGTGCCATACACGTTCTGAGCAAAAAGTCCTACCTGAGTCAGTGCATGAAGCGCAACCTTGCCTGGATCTGTTCTGGCGAGTCTCTCTATTTGTCTCTCGTGCAAAAACGGATCAGTTGCTAATGAACCTGGATCTGCTGCACCAAGCATCGGAGAGTATGTTTCCCCAAGTATGGAATACCCAGAGCTAGGAGTAGCTTGCGGATTAACTTTTTTAGGATCTGGATCTTTACCTGGTGTGGTGTTTGTTTTCAAATCGAGCGCAGAAACTTTTGTTGGATCTGGTGCCTCACCCGGAGTTGTATCAATTTGAGGGTCAAGTTTCCCATACACTATCGTTTGTTGTTTTGGACGAATGAAACCAGGAGCTGCAGGAAGTTGCGCTGGTATAGATTTTGCAGTAGCTGGAGGTAAGGGTAACAATGACGGAAGCAAGTTTATAGTAGCTGGAGGCGCAGGTAACAATGATGGAAGCAATTTCGTTGTAGCTGGTGGCAGAGGAAGAGGCGAAGGCAACAATTTTGTTGTGGTTGGTGGTAGAGGAAGAGGTGAAGGCAGCAACTTTGTCGTAGCTGGCGGCAGAGGAAGAGGCGCCGGTAATAGATTTATAGTAGCTGGTGGAGGCGGCAAAGAAGACGGAATAGAATGAGGTGGAGCTAATTCCGGTGGAAGAACTGCCGGCACCGACTGTGGCGGTGCTTTCTCAGGCGGTAATACAGCTGGTATAGATAGAATAACCGCTGGAGGGGGAGGAAGGCCACCTGGTGCACCGAGCTCAACCTTAGGTGGTGGTGGCAATGGGGAAGGATGAGAGAAGGTCAGATCGTGATTAGGGAGATCGAGCTCCAATGGACTTTCTTTCGTAGGATTGTATGGATCACCAGCCGTATCTGCGTTCTTAGCTCGTGCTACAATGAATTTTCCTATGAGTGTAATTTCATGAGCCATTTACTTTCCTCAGCCGTTGCTATACTTAGGAAGAACTCTTCCTACCGCATTTCCGTCCAGATATACATCTCCAGCGACAACTGTGATTTGTTGTCCATTAGCAGTTGACGATTGACTCTTTGCTACTTGAGCTAGATTTACTGGACCAGAACTTGGCGTTACTCCAGCTGGTTGAGATGTTGCTGGAACTTGACCGGGAATCTGCAGCGGTTTCATTTTCTCGTTCGCATTTCCTTTCAATGAAAGAACATGCTCACCTTTATTTAAGTCCACCCCTTTCCATCCTGCCATGGCAGGATCTTGATATCCAGTGTCGTACTTGGCTCCTGCCTTGGCCCGCATCTTTTCAAGAGTTCCAGAAATATCCTTGATGCCGCCTTCTTCAAGAACCTTCTTTATATCACTATCTCTCCAATCTGCAAATCGTGTACCAAGAGAACTCAGTTGCTTCTCGCTCAGTCCTTCTCCACCTTTCGAATCTTTAAGCTTAGCCATCACTCCTTCTAGACCTCCCTCGCCTGTGAGGGACATGGAATGTTCTTTGGCTAGATCTTTACTACCTTTATCCTTAAGAAAGTCAGGAATTAGATCTTCCATGAAACCTGGAATTTGTGATCTAATCAAAGTTTTTATAAGCTCCCAAGAGTCTGTAAAGAAAAGAGACATATTGTCTTTCCACGCGAGAGCAGTATCAAGGAATATGTCTTGAACAGATTTACCGCCGATTGTTATATTTTCAGCCGCTGATTGAATAGCTGTACCTATAAGAGCACCAAGAGCTGCTGCGGCAGCAAGGAGTGCGAGCGGAGCAAGAACTGAGGTGACAACCGTTCCCATCGTGGCTAGAACAGATGAGAGACCGCCCGCCGCGCCGATTGCTTCGACGACTGAGACTATACCAGATATGACAGACATACCACCGAGAACAACTTTCAAACCTACAAATCCTGCTATAATTGCTCCTATATTGTCGGCAACAAACCTAAAAAAGCTCATTGCGTAACCGAGATTTTCTTTGGTGAAAATAGTTTTGACAACTTCTTTACCAGCCGTGTATAATTCTTTTACTCCATCTGCAAAAGATCCGACTGACTCAACTATATCATCAATCATTTTTTTTGATTCGGGACCATCTCCAGTTAGAATGTCAAAAATGCTTCCTAGATCTTTTGCAATAGCTTCAATGAAGTCTATAACTTTTTTATTTTTACCTATCTTATCAATAAATCTAATGAGTTTATCAAACATCATAGTCATCTTTACACCAAAACTCATCTTATCTTCGACGTCTGTTGCTAAGCCGAATACCTTTAGGATGGGTTTAATAAGACGACCAACGGCCGCTGTAACATGATCCCAGCTTGCACCAAAGTTGTGTAACGTCTGAGCAGTTTGGGCAAGACCATCCCTGATCGTATCTTCATCTGAAATCTTTTTCTTGTCAGCTTTGGCCTTCTTTTTCTCAAACTGCTCAAGTGTCATTTCATTGTTAAGAACACCTGCCATCTCTTCCTCAGAGAGTCCCATCGTATCTGCCATGTACTTACGTTCCTGGCGATTCATTCCTTCCCAAGTTTTCCCTTGGGCCTTCAATGCCTGGCGTACTGTCTCTAGTCGTTTGCTGGGATCTTGTTCCATCATCAAATCTATAGAACTTATGTTTGTTCCAAAAACTGTATTAAGTTTTGCTGCGGCAGTAGCAGTAGATTCGAAAGTGTCGGTCATCTCTGTGAACTTCGCGAGTGATTGCAGGGACACACCCAATTTCTTTGCATACGCTGCAGACTTCAGAAACATGGCTTGACCAACTTTTCCAAACGAAACCATAAACCCTTTGCTCTGCGTAATCTCCTTACCAAAATCAGCAACGGAAACACCAGCTAAATTGGCAGAATCTGAAATGGCAACCATATTATGATTGACATCTTTAGACGTGTCTCCTAACTGAATAGCCATATGCGTGAGTTCACCGGCTGCAGCTCCACCAATGCCCAGGGCACGACCAGCGAGGGTCGCCTTTGTTGTCATTTCATCGAAGTCGCCTCCGAGAAATCCAACGGCATGGGCTGTCTCTTCCCACATCTTAAGGCCCACACCTAACTCGCCACCAGTGAGACTTCTCATCTGACCTTCCACACCCCAAGCGGCTTTCCTAGTTGAATCAAGACCTGCGGTAGTACCACCTAACGATAGATTAAAAGCACCAGTAGCTGCCGTGGTTCTTTCCATGAGGTCATATACCTTCATGAAACCTTGCTTCAGTAAGTTTAAACTGAAGAACACAGAATCTATAGCAAGAGTTATGAGAGCTGTACCGAGTTTATCCAGAGCTATGAGCGCTTGTCCCATTCCTACCTTTGCCATAACAGAAAACGCGCTGTCCAAACCTTGGACTTGCTTTTCCATCATTTTCAAAGACTCTACGTTTTTTCCATTCTCTGCCTCTATCATGTTAGAAGCTTTACGCGCCTCCATTTCAGATTCAATCAAGCCTGTCTTTTTCTTTTTTAAGTCATTGACCGCCTCACCTAAGTTATCTAATTTTTCTTTTTGTGTTTTTAAGTTTGCGACAGCTACTTTACCAGACGGAGCCCCACCGGCCTCCAATTTTTTTATTACTTTGTCTTGGTCAATCTTTTTTCCCTGAGCCTTTTTTATCTTTTCGACTATTTCTAGTTTTTCATCTAAAATCTTTTTGATTTTCTGTTCCTGATCGACTAATTCCTTATTGCCTTTGAGTATCTTTTTCCCTTGGTCGTCCTGTGCCTTAGCCATCACCAGTCTAGTTTTGGCTAACTGCCCCAAACTTTCTGCCAATTTTTTATTTATCTTTGAAGCTCCGGCTTCGGTTTGGCTGAGCTTCTCGAGCTTTCGTTCCATACTATCTACTTCGCCGATGCCCTTGACGGTTATGTTAAGTCCCCAGTCCTTTTCGAATAAAGCTTCTACAGAACCAAGTTTGGTGACCATGTCACTTAAAAGGCTATTAACAGACTCTAGGTCTGGCTTAAGATTGCGTGGTATACGCATTCCCCCACCGCTACCCTTTTTATCATTAGCCATTAACTATTCCACCAGTCTGTATTCATTTTTTATTCCATGGAGCAGGACCCGAGTTAATAGGCTTGTCTCCTTTCTTCTCGTTTTCTTTTAGTGTTCTATGAATCCACCATTTCCTTATCGCGACCGGCATGTCCCATGCAGATTCATATGATATTTGACAATGATACGTTAATTGAAATAATTCCTCAAGTATATATTCCTTGTCTTCAGCTACCAGGCCAAAAAAATTCCGTCCCCATCGGGACGTCCACCTCCGACTCTTCATTGCACTTTTCGCAAACGAGGGTCTGCTTCATCTCTACTCCGGGAGAAATAGTGTCAACAAACTTTCTTAGATCACGACTGTCGCGAGCTGGAAGGTTACGAATGATACCTGCCAACTTTGTCCTGTCTCGTTCTCCACCAAGTGAAATTACCTGTTGGAGCAACCTGGTAGTTACCAAACCATCTACTCCAGCTCCAACCTTCTTCGTCCTATCAAGAAGTGTAGAAAGTTCACGTTCATCTGCACCTGTGAACAATTTGAAGGTTACATCTTTATTACAAGCTGGGAGCCTGAAAAGGAACTCGTTGACTCCTGCCTGTATAGGTTCTAACCCAAGTCTTTTTACTGGTAGGGTAGCAAGATCAAATTCATGTTCTATCGTTTCGTCACATGCTGGACATTGAACTTTGACCTTGTATTGCTGGCCATATCCAGTAATACGAATAGCTATGAGAGCGGCATTTCTGTCACCAGACAACATGCTATCAGTATCTATGCTTCTGTCTATCATACAACCCTTGAGAAGCGTATCGATAGCTTTACCAGACTTAAGAAGTCCCCTAGATGTAAGGACGTCTTCGTCTCGGGCGGTCATTGCTCTAATCTGCAATGTTTCTGCCATAGCGAGAGCAGTTCCTGCGGCATATACTTTTCCTAGGCTTGGAAGAGGGACAAGGGCAGCCGGCGGTAGATATCCAACTTCACCAGGTTGCGGCTGAGTAGCACCCTGCTTAAACTCAGTCAATGAAACTTTGTCTTCTGACATGTTAACTCCGATTATTTATAGAGGTTAGTACTTCACATATAAATAGAGAGTCGGCAAGCTTTCTTTGCCCACGATAAACGTCTACATCTAAAATATGATCCAATAGGGATTTGAACCCTAAACCTCCCAGGTCATTAGTCTGGGTGCTCTTCCATTTGAGCTATTGGACCGAACTGGTGGGAAGGGTAGGGATTGAACCTACGGCCTGCATCTTTCGATGCCGCTCTATCTGTCTCTGAGCTACCTTCCCGAAATGGTGCCCCAGGGAGTTCTCGACTCTCCGACCTTCCTCTTAAAAAGAGGCTGCTCTCCACTGAGCTACCGGGGCAAAAGTTTGTCATTTTAATAGTGGCAACCTAGAGAAATACCTCCTCAGGTCACTCCGAAGTCCTGGGCATACACCGATGGCCATAAGTTGGCCAGTCCACGGGGCATCAGGTTCAAATATAAGTTTATGTGGGATTCCAGCTTTGAAAAGTTCCCATCCAAGATCTTTGAGCTCTGTCTCATCTTTCGTCACGAGGGCAAAAGCGAATGTTCCAGAGTGCAAGTTCCCAGGGGAGCTTTCACCTGCTGCGTGAATTAATTGTGCTGCTTGGACACCATGAGGAAGGTCAGCCCTCGTAATACAATAGTGGGCTATTACATCTTCCTGCTTTTTACTGGTAATGACCGCAATGGTTTGATTCGTTCATAATATACCTATGAGTCTAAAAACCAAAAGGGAAAACTATTTTTTCGGAGCTGCTTGAGGCAATCCTTTCATGTGGATAGGCTCTGGCGGAGCGGCATGCATCTTTTCTAGTACCTTCGCGACGATATCTCTCTCCGTCTGAATAACGGCATTGTCGTCCCGAAATGCATGGAGGGCCGATAACACAGCTTTCATCTCTGGATCGTCTAATTTAGATAGTACACGTTTTGCAGAGGCAGGTATTTCTGGTGCCCAGTCACCTTCTGCTTCTACCATCGTTTGGAGAGATTCCCAAATATTCATAAGTTTTCTCTGCATCAATTGGCAACTCATCTACCTGTTTAGCCACCGCAATGAGACCCTTATTATACCACTTTTGTTACTCTGTTAAGTGCCGATCTGATAATCGTCAAATTCATCCATCTCTTTTCCTGCAACAATAGCATTACTCAACTGCTTCTGAAGAGCTGCGGCGTGCTTAGCGAGAGCGTAGATATCCATGAGAAGACTTTGATCGTCATCTTTATACATGTTAGTCTTGGTTCCCTTCAGCATACCAGCTGTCATCTCTGCCAGTTTCTTGACTTCATCTACTGCAGATTGCGACAGGCCACGGCCCTTACTTGGCTTCATGCCGGGATTAGACGCAGTCTTTGGCTTGAAAGGGATAACGTCGCCTTCTTTAATCTTGAAGACTTCTGTCAAAAGTGGCATTTTACGGAACCCAGATAGTCTTGGAGATGAAATTCTGTCAAACCCATTCTTCAGAGATTTGCCGCCAAGGGCGGATGTCTGAGGGTGCTGACCGACAGTCATCGGCGAACCTTTCCCAGGAACTTCTTTACCTGTTCTCCATACTTGAGGTACTTCATCATTCCCCAGCGGAGTTCCAAACAATCCGACCTTAAGCTCCTTCATGTGCACGTCAACAACTTCCTTAGCGCCAGGAGTTAAAGGCATGAGTGCGACCTTCGAGAGCGAATCTCCAAGAGAACCGTCTGTTCCAGCTTTGACTTTCTTCCAGTGCTTCGGAGAGAAGGCAATCGTGGTGCCATGCGGTTCTTCTAGTACTGTCAGTTTAGAAAATGTCTGATCATCTATTTCATCAAACGAGTACTCAGTTTGAATGTCGGCTGAATTGTACGCGTTTTTTGAATTCGAAGACTCGGGCATGATTACCTAAAATGAACCTCTTAGTACTGGAGTGTAGCGTTGTCGAACCTCATCGTGAATGCAATTTCTGCATTATCAGATGAAGCGTAGTCAAGATCTCCCCAGTTGATGTCCTGCGGCCAGGCGCCGCGGATGTCCCAGAGTTCTACCACTGTTCCTTGAGGATCAAGGAGCTTCAGTGTGATATCTTTCTTGTAGAATGTGGCATATCCCATACGTCCAGTGAGAGGCTCATAATTCAGTCTGAGCCAATCCATTATCTTCTGTGCGGCAGAAGGAGCGACAGGGTCGTGCATGGTCACAGCCATCGGGTTCCATGCCATCTTCCCTGACAGGTAGCGCTTCGCGTTGACATAGTCTACGACGGTCTCTTCAAACGTAGCTTGTGGTCTAGCCGCCGTCTTCATTACGAATGCATCGACACCATCGATCTGAAGAATCCACCTGAACTTCCTCTTCGGCTCGTATGTATTAGCAAGCAACTGTGCAACTTCTAATGTTTCTGCGGCCATTGTCTTATCTCCTATCTTTGGACCCTGAAATCAAACCGTCCCAGTTCTAATTATTGAGACGGTTTCTTTTCGGTCTCATTTCTAGAATTTCATTTTTATATGTGTCATGCACGCCCACCCGGCAAGGTAAACATTCCCAGCCTAGCCAGGCGTCTTTCGAGGGCAGGAGATCTATTCTGGA
>Ga0315284_10003230_pt1 | contig 23123 bp, 35 predicted proteins | sample YL17G09_16_MG_FD_203696 | JGI IMG/M metagenome (GOLD analysis project Ga0315284, IMG submission 203696) | Sediment microbial communities from Yellowstone Lake, YNP, Wyoming, USA - YL17G09_16 | ecosystem: Environmental > Aquatic > Freshwater > Lake > Sediment | place: USA: Wyoming | collected... | reverse complement strand
GTGATCAGTTCACCGGCAAGCGATTGCAGGAGGCCAGGCTGCCGGTTGCCCAATGCTGCCTCCATGTCGCTGAAGGATGGCTTTTCCTTCAGCGTGACGCCCTTCCCCGCCCCCCGCCAGAACTCCGGCTTGAGAAGCATCGCCAGCGTCGGGCTGGTCCGCTCCTTGTCAGCCCACTGTTCAGGGTTAGGGAAACGCTCCTTCGGCAGGGTGACACTACCGAAGGGCACGCCCGTCGCGGCCGTCTCCGGGTGTACCGCAGCGGCTTCCATGGCGCCTCGCCTAACGCCGTACCCCAACCGGGACATCTGCGTGCCTAGCCAGTCCAACGCCTGCATCGGGGCGCCGATGATGTTTGCACCCTCCGGTTCGCCAATGCTGTGCAAACTCAGGGCCTTGCGCAGGAACTTCTGCACAAAGTTGTCGCCCTCGCCCCCACCGGCGGCCTGCGCGCGGGCGGCGTCGTTTGCGATCTGGCGGCGGAGGTCGGCCGCCGTCTGGTAGAGGTTTTGACGTTTGACTTCCTGCCCGCCCGCGCGAGTGAAGAAGTCCTGGGGGAGTACGTCCACAGCTTAACGCCCCCTCTGGTACGACGCCAGAAACGCCTTCAACGCCTTGGCACGCTCCGCCGTAATTACGTCGGACTTCACGGCGTCGTCCAGGCGCGCGATGATCTCGTCCGGGCGCGTGCCGCTGTCCACGGCGCTTTTGATTTGCGCCGTGTCGCTTTGGTACGCCTGCAACCCCTCGGGCGTGAGCATGTTGTAACCACTGTTGCTGGACGGCAGCGGCGCTCCCTTGGTAATACCCCACTGCTCCAGCCCCTGCGGCGCATAGCCGGAGGTCTTCCAGATGTTGATCAAGTCCGAGATTTCGGCACCGCCGCCCAAGTTCGGCAGCGCCGTGCCGGCGCCCACCCCGAACTGTTCCAACCCCTTCGGGGCAATCCCCATCAGCTTGAACAAGTCAAGCAAGATGGACATGTTTGTGCCATACCCCTGCTGGCCGAGCGCGCCTTTCTCGTACGGCGTCATACCTTTGGACCAGGGCAGGAGTGATTGAGTGACGGCTGCCGTCGGCTTGCCTGTCACCTGGCCGAACAACGCCGCGCCGGAGGACTTCGGATCGACGCCGATGCCGAACATCTGGCTCAGGGCCAGCGCGTTCGAGATGTTGTTCTGACGCTGACCTTCGCCGAACGTCGTGTTGTACTGACGCTGCCCCTCACCAAACTTTGACCAGTCGAGGTTTGAGGCGTCTCCCGCCTGGTTTAGGCTACCCGTCAACCCGATCTGGCTCAGGATATTCTGAATGTTGCCCTGGCGCTCACCGTACATCTGCTCACGAAGTCCTGGCAGCAATGACGCCAGGCCCTGGCCGGTACGCGCGGCGATCTCCGCCGCACGGTCGCCGGTCATTGAGGAATCCAGTATCCCCGTTGTGTTCTGCGACGCCAGCATTGCCTTGAACGCTTCCTGGGACTGCCCCTGGAACATCTGCTGGATCGCCCCGTACACCGGGTCGGTGTTGGGGTCGTAGTTGAAGTCGCTGCCCACGGCTCCGCCCAGGGTCCGTAGCAACTCGCGGTATCGTGGGTCGCCGGAGGCACTGTACGTGTTGGCGCCAGCGGGCGCGGCCGCACGTGTGCCGGCAGCCACAGCGCCGCCCCCAGCTGCGGAGTTAAGGGCGAAGTCCTGGATAGCACCGGGATCCGCGTATGACGAGCCGTCAGTGAGTTCCGCCGGCGTGAGACGCTGGCCACTGTGAGTGTTGACCACCGCGCCGGTGGCCTCGTCCCAGTAGTAGTCAGTACCTCGCTTCATTCCGTACTTCGATTCCAGCTCATCCGTAACCTTCAGGAGGCCCGCACTCGCCACTACCGTCACCTCCCTAGAACACGATCAGGGTCACGACGTTGGCCACCGTCGTGCATTTGAGATAGATCGTCGTCGCCGTCCACGCCGTCGTGCCGTTATAGACGACACCGCCGCCGGCACGCTTCACGACGATGTACCCCGCCGGCACGCGTCCGAGCGTATGGGCGAACCCAGTCTCCGTGTCAACCACGGCGTTCGTCGTCACGGTCAGGTACACGGCGTCGAGCTTGCCCACCCATCCAGTACTAGCGTCCAGCGTGACGGCACGCGACCCCAGGTTGTCCGCTTGTATACCGCCGCGTACCAGGAACTCAAGCACGCGGGCAACGTCGTCGATGCTGCGTGCAATCTGGTGTTGCATGGTGTCACCTACTTCTTCAGGCGCACGTCGGGGTAGATGCCAATCACTTGCACCGGCCCCAACGTGCTGAACTTGATGCGGAACCACGGCGTGCGCGCGAGGGTGCCTGCATCGATGGGCAATGGAATCTTGACCCGCTGTGGTGACGCTGCGCCCGTCACAGTTGATGGGCTGGACCAGTCCGCGCCATCCCCGAGATCCCGCGCCCGCGTTGAGACACGCACTCCCAGCGTTGCGCCCGTCGGCACGTCAGCGACTACCCACAACCGCTTCAACTTCAGCTGACGGGCCATACTCGCCGCGATGAACTGGCGCGCAGTTAAGGCGCCGCTTACCCATTCGGCGGCGATGACCGCGCCGTCGTCGGTGGTGCCTTCATCAATCGTCCAAACCTTACCGTCGTCGCCGACGACGAACAGGTGGTCGTCCGCGGCAAGGTCGGTAGGGCCTGCCGGCGTCGTGCGCGTGCAGATGAAGTAGCCGCCAAGCGTGGATTCGCTGAACGGCACGGCGTTGGCGTCTAAACCCGCAGCGGTGACTTTATACACCTTGCCGTATTGCAGGTAGCCTGGCGGGACTACCGCGGTCACAGCGGCCAGCGCACCCGCCTCGATCTGGTAGTCGCGGTCCTGGTATACGGTCCACGTTACGCCACTGTCGGTGGAGTAGACACCACTGATGGGCATCTTCCACGTTGGCGCAGCAACAGCGGGTACAATTTGCAACCCGTCGATGTAGAACGTTATAGCTTGGGGTGTCCCAGACGTCACGGCGAGGAGGCGAATCCGTGTTGTACCGACCGGCGTAAGGAAGTTCTCAGTCTTGGCGTGCGTCCACGTGCTGCTACTCAACACTACAACATGTGGTACGCTCTCGCCGAGAAACACTGTGTCGCTATACGCTTGTAGCGTGATCTTGATAGTGCCTACGCCAATAGCACGCAACGACCCACTACGTACAACACCAGCAGACATGGAGACAAAGCTGGTCATAACTCCCTCGATAGTCACGTTGCCTGGGGTTACAACTTTGATTGAGTGCGTGCCGTGCCACGCGTGGGCGGTGGTCCACTCAAGCGTTTCAGTACCCGCAGACCACACAAATCCAACCAAGCCCGCCTCTGCGTCGGCTTGGTTGTCCGAGAGGATGTTGTACGAATAACTATCGACACCGTAACCGTATTTATAACGGTTGCCCACAAGCGCGTTGGGAGCCTTCATGATTAGCACGTACTTCGCGTCAACTACAAGCGCGACGGGCGCACAACCGGGGCACGGCCCCGCAGGTGTCAGCTGTACGTACTTCCATACAAGCGCGCCGGTGGACGCAAATCGTGGGATAACACCCTGCGCCAGCACGCCGCCTATCGGCTTTCCATCCCCATCGGCCGCGTAAAGCTCGACGGTTATGTCGTCAACTGGTGCGCTGGCCAACTCAGTAGCCAATGATAACCGCGCGCCATTGATGTATGGCTGTATAGCAACGAAGTTCTGGCCCATGTACAACAGTCCGTAGAAGTAACCACTAGCTTGGTAGGACACACCGTACAATACGCCAAACGCCTGCACACCAGCTACAACACCGGCATCCCACACCAGCGCACCGCCGGCGTCCCGAATGCGCACCTGTTTGCTGGCAATGGCAGGCACACTATCTCGCGTGATGTAATACCGCAAACCGCCTGTCACGGTGAATCCTGACACGGTGTTGTACACGGTGGGCGCTATTACAGTACCCGCAGGCGGGCCTATAGGCGCGCCAGAGAAATACTCGAATACTACAGTGAACTTGGGCCGCAGCAACGGATCGGTCACGTAATCGCTGGAGTAAAGCCCCACAGTTGTGTCGTCTGCCGACCCTGCGTACTTTATGACCAAGCCATAGTTGGCGTATATACCATCGACCCACGAATCTACGAGTGCTTTTACATCATAGTCTTTCCAACCCACAGGACTTAGAATAGGCCCCGCCACCGCGTCACCGACGACCCCCGGCTGGTTATTATACGTTACTGTCATCTCACCCCAATCAGCACCCAAACTATACACAGAAGGTGCGATATTCTTGTTGTCGTACACATAAAGTGACATAGTAGCACTAACGTAATTATGCGACGTAACAAAGACGACCAACGCCGCGGGCAGTTTGAGCAGTGCGTAATACCTTTGGCCCGCGACAGTACGTCCTACACGCATATAAGTTGACGTGCCGTAATTACTATCTGGTGAGGCCTGAGATACATACGTATCAATCCCTGTACCGTTAGGCTGCAACGTAATTGTAGGGTCAATTATGACGGGCCACTGGCGGGTAGGGTCAGCCAGCCAGACAGGATCGACGGTCATAGTGAGCGCACCTTGCCCTATAGTTTGCGCTACGGACACCGTGGCGCCCGCAGCGTCCACAGCGGTTGCCGGTTGTATGATACCTATGGCCACACCGTCGCTGACGACGTTGAAGCCGCCGTCCACGCGTGACCTCAGTACAACATCGTTGCAGCATAGCCCGAACGCGAACTCGGTAGGCGCATCGGGCGCGTTGAGCTTGATCGTTTCCTTCACGCCCTCGGGGAAGACACGGTACGTTAGGTCAGTGCTGGTCCACACGCCATTGTAGGTGACGACCGGCCCCTCAGCGACAGGGGCGACCGCTGCGGCGCCTTGTGGCGTGCAGGTAAGAAACTTCCCAGTCGCCAGGCCGAAACGGAACCTGCCGCCCAGCCCGAACCTGGACCAGTGTTCAGCCTTAATGCGCAGCGCGAAGTTCGGCACGGACGCATCACGGTCAACGCGGTGCACGTAATCTTCAAACTGGTTGGTATCACGGTCGAAGTAGTGCAGGCCCCGTTGTGCAATTAGCCGGCACTGCCCGGAATCTTCGATTTCCATGCGTGTATGCTGATCAAGCCGTAGCACTTGCACGCTTACCACCTCCTACAGCGGGCGGCGCCACAGGAGCGCCGCGCGGAAGCCGAATGCTTTCCACTCCCACCACGACCGCTTGAAACGGTCGTAGACGAGAGTGCGCCACGCCGTCCAACATGGCAACGACATGTACAAGTACCGCCCATCCCCGGAAGCGATTAGCACCGCCTCCATGTAGCGGTTCGTGTCCAACTCAGCGAAAAGCGTGTTCGCGGCCAGCGATACGTTAACCGGCTCACCGCCCCACAAGTACTCGTACAGACCGCCGCGTTCAATCCAGTAGATCGTGTTACCAATCATGACAGCCCCCTGGCGGGAACTTGTACCACGCCCGACGAGGCGGTCGAGCCGGTTGAACGGCAACCCTGGCTCCTCGGGGCTGTCACCCGCAACTTCGATGACGTGCGCCGGTTTGAACACACCCAAGGTGCTACCGCTGACCAACGCCGTGATCGGCGTTCCATCCGGCGTGTTGAACGCTATAAACCCCGCGCCGGCAGGCCCGGTACTCGCCCAGTCTGCCGGCGCATTTAGACCGCAGAAGCGCGCCGTCGCACGTGTAGCGGAGATGCCAGCGACCCACAGCCTGTTCTTGTGCAACACCACGATGTCACCCGCAGGTGGCGCGCCCGCGGCCGCTACCAAAGTGGTGCCGTTGTACATCCGCAGACCGTCCACCTGATTCGATATGTACAACTCATCACGGTCGGGCCACAACGCCCACGACCAGACGCGTCCGCTAAAGCCAGTGCCCAGCACCGTCTCAGTCGTGCCATCATGTTTCGCCACTGTGCCGGCGTAGCCGACGATCAATTCATACCGCCCCGCCGCCGTCAGGTACGGTGCCAGGAGCGTCCCAGCACCGCCCAGCGTGGCAAAGCGACCGCGCCCCGCCCGGACGGCCAGGGCAGGCGCAAGCCGGCTGGAGAAGTTATCAACGTCGCTGGCCTGTCCCGGTGGTGTGTCCAACGGGACCACCAGGCGGTTAAGCCCGTCGCTGAAATCCTCTACCACCAACACTTGTTTCGTCACGATCTAAACCCGCCGCTTATACTGCGCAGACGCCGACCTGTTCAACTGCGCACGCCTGGACGTGTACGTATCGATCTTGACACGAACGCGCTCAAAATCCGCCGTAGCCAGCGCAGCAGCATCAGTCTGCTCGTCGCGTTCGTACGCGATTTTAGCGCCGTAGTGAACCAGTACGGAATCAAAGAACGGAGGCACCTCCGGTGACGTCGCCAGCGTTATCGCCGCCGGCGAACGATACCTGTAGATGTTGACCGTATCCGCTGCCAAAAGCGACGTCAACTTGAGCTTTCCCGCCCAAACGCGGTAGCCTATGCGGCCACCCAAGGACGCCGGGGGGTCGTCGAAGTCGTCCAGCGACAATCGGACCAGCTTAGTCTGTGGTGCGCTAAGTAGTACAACGCGGAAGATCTCGATCATTTCCCCCGTCGCTGTCGGCATCGTGTATTCCAACGTCGGCGGTGTCACGGCGATAGTAGCCAGTTCCTCGATCCGTAGGACGTCCGCCAAGCTGCCCAGCCCTTCGTTGATCCAGCCCAGCACGAGCGTGGCCAACAAAGACGTATCGTCCACCACGGACGTAACCGCGTCAACAAGCTGCTGACCAGTACGAGCGGCCACCGTCACCACCCCTTTTCCTACCGCGTACCCGCGATGACCCCCATGTGCAGCCAGCCGTTGCTGGCAGCACGGTCATTGACGTCACCTTCCGGTATGACCTCCACGAACCCCGCCTTGATTGCCAAAGGTGCCAGTTCCCTTGGCGCACGCCCAATGACCTGGACGTCCACCGCAGCGAAGAGTTTGTGCAGGGAACTCGTCACGCCGCCAACCTCGCGGTTGTGCTTCTCGCACCGCCCGCCCGACGTGATACGCACCGGCGCCGCGATGAGATCGCGGAACGCCTGCGCACGCACGATCAGGACTGGGAGGTGCACAGTCCATAGGATCAGACCGCAGCACTTGCAGGCGAACTCCGCCAGCCGGAAGTTCTTGGCGGCGGCTACCTGTTCCAGCAGCCCCCCGAAATCAACGTACAACTTAGAGGGTCGCATTGGCGCGTTCCTTGCCGACGTTGAAGCCGTGTACCGCAGCCTCTATAAGCTCACGCTTGTCATCTTCGGTGAGGACGATGTGGCGCTCCGCCAACCGTTGACGCAGGATCTCCAACGCGGCGTTCAGCTTCTCGTCACCGTGCAGCTGAACGTACACCTGCTCCACGAACGCTACAACCGTGCACGCGATCTTGGCTGCCAACGCGTACTGATCGGCGGAGAAACGCGTCTTCAACCAACGGCACACGTCCGGCAGCAAGTACTTGTACATGTACCCAGTACCCGCCGCCACCAATGCCATGAACAACGCCACCAGGACGTCGATGAATAGATCGTGAAACATGTAGTCCTACCTCCTTGCGATGGCCGACATCACAACATTAACCGCAACGCCAAGCAGGACCAGGATCAACGTCCGCTGGATCCACCGAAGGTCGCCTTTCGCCTCGCTGACGACCTTCTCCGCGTTGTCGAGCCGCGCAGCCACGCCGCTGTGCCGCGCGCAAACGGCGCGGCATTCCTCCTCGTTGTGCCCATCCGCCGCCACAGGTGCACCCCCTCCAAGAGCGAGTAGGCGTGGGGCCGGCGGACCAGGCCGGCCCCTGCCTGTTACACCGGAGGCAAACCCCAGGCCACGAAACCGACAACCAGCGTGCTGAGGTTAGTCGTGTCAGCCACTTCAGCGGCGACGGCAGCCACTATTGCGCCGCCGGTCGCCACCGCGGAGACATACGACGTTGCCAGGTACGTGACCTCGAAGTCGGCGGCGTCAGCGATAGCCTCGACGTTGACGGTGTTGTTGACCGTATCGACGCAGCCAGTGACGGCTTTGCGCGCTGCGGTGACGGTGAAGTCGAGGACGTCGGCTTCGACGGGCGTAGCAAGGGTAAGCGGCAGGCTGAAGTGTGTGCCTAGACCGGCGCCGATCTTAAGCCCGTCCGCGGGCACGTTGTTGAGGGTGATACTGGTGACAGTGCTGAATGCCTTGTCGCCGTATAGGACGCGGTACTTGGTCGTGGCGACGGCCTTGTTGCCGGCCGTCGAGGTGATTGTGATGGTTTCAGTCTGCACGGCGCCGTAGAGAGTGCCAGTAACCAGGAACGCTGACGCACCCTCAAAGAGGTTCAACGGGCCGCCGCTGTCGTTGTAGACAGTGATACCGACGCTCCGCGGGCGGTCGGGATGCGTAATTGCTCCACAGGCCCAAGTACCCGCGGCCACGGTGGCGAAGGCCGCCACGGCGTGACCGTTGGTCGGCTCGGAAGCGAGGTCGGCGTTAGGCGAATCGGTGTCCGCCCCACCTTTGACATCGCCTCCTGCGAAGAACGCCCGCATGACCTTCGTAGTTGCCGCGTGACTGTGCACGGCTTGCACGTTGACGGGCGTGCGCACTAGAACCTTGACCGCCGCAGCGCCGCCAGTAAGATCGGCCTCGAACAGGTATCCGCTTTTGGCACCCATGAACGTTATGCCCAACACGTGCTTCAGCACGCTGGACAGGTTCACAGATTCGCCGCCCGTTGGGTACGAATCATCGAATGCAACTTGCCCCGTAGCCACGACCAGCGGGTGGTAGCCTGCCTGGCCGCGCAGAGCGGACACAGCGGGAGCCGGAGTATGGAACGTGAGCACAGCGGCCATGTCTTACTTCGTACCTCCATGCGCAGCCGCAGCCAGTACGGTTTCAACCGTATCTATGTTCGCCGCACGCTTGATGAATCCGCGTGCGAAGAACTTGCTGCGTTCGATAGCCGCGATTTCGCTGGGATCACTGGTTGTGTAGTTGCCGTTGTCGAACTGGACCCGCCGCCCCTTGATCGAATGGACTTGGCCATACAGAACCTGCTTGTCAGCAGGCTCCACGACGATGATCAGCTGCGGGTAGATACTGGTGTAAACAGCAGCCATCGGCGCAGTCGTGACCTCTTCTTCCTCTTCGTCGTCGAGCACGACCTCTTCCTCGTCAGGTACGACGGCCGGCTCCTCGACCGGCACTTGCGCGGCGACTGGGGCCGGCGGTGCGGCCGCGTGGCCCGGTAGCATTACAGTCGTGCGTACCTGCATGGACTTTCCTTTTCCCGCCACTACAATCCCTCCTTCTAACCCGCCTGGGAGCGCAGGTTAGCTAGTCACGCCGACTATGACGGCGTGCTTCTTCTCGCAGTTGAGTTGCAGCCCCACCTCGGTAAAGTACTCGTCGAGGAACCCGTCGCGGCTGGGTTCCTGGATGTTGCGGTTGAGGTGAGTGTCTGCGCCGACGTACGGACGCAGCGTGACTTCATCAAGATCGAGCACGACACCTGTGTCGTTGTAGTCGTGCAAGAATCCTTTGTGCTCCATCATATGGAGCGTGCCACGAGGCGTCCGGTACTTGATGATGCTGAGGCCGTAGGTGTCCTCGCCCATTTCGACCTCCAGCTTTGCCTTGGCAAAGCCGTTGATCACTGAGATTATGCGCGTGGCGGCGAAGAAGAACTTGTCGTTGGAGCCGTAAGCGAATGCCGTCTCCAGGAACTGCTCGAACTCGGACTCGGTAAGGGCACCTGTCGCGTCGTAGACGTTGGTGGTGATGTAAGCGAAGATGCCCTTGATTGCGCGTACGTGGTTAGTGAGATCGTTCTTACCCTCACCAAACCAGAACGCCTGCTCCTGTTTCAAATTGTGCTCCTCGCCCTTGAGACGAGTGAGCCGCTTGCGCTCATCCTCGCCCGTCACCATGCGCGCAGTGGCGGAGTTCCGGCTGACGCCGAACGGCGTGCGCAGGATCTGCGTGTACGCCGTGCGTTTGGTCGGCTGGCCGGAACGGTAGTCAGGATGCGTCGAGTTCTCAGGCATGGCATTGCCAAGGATACACAGGTAATCGTCATCGTTGATCGCGGCGGCGACAGTCGTACCGTAACCGCGCATGACAGTCAGCGTGTTGGTGTCCACGTTGACGCCGATTACGCGTATGACCTCACTGGTACGGAACACCTTCATGAGGTCATGGGGAGCGAAGTACACGCCGTTATCAACCACGAGTTCGACGGCACCAGCGAGGTAGCCGCCACCGTGATTGACGCGGTCGATGTATGGCCCCAGGTCATCCTCGAACCAGATGAACTCAGGCGAGATCGTCTGCTGCTTGCGCAACTTGCTGAGCAGAACGATCAACGGCGTTGCGTTTGGGTTCAGCATCAGGATCTCGTCTGCGATGTCCAGCGTCATGCGCCGGTCGTCAAACTGCGACACAAACACAGGCCCTGCGGTGCCACTTCCACCACTCATGTGTCAAACCCTCCCCAACCCCCACACCCACGGTGGGGTGCAAGGGCTTATTTTACAGGTAACACCTCATCCGCCAAGGGTTGACGGACGAACGCCAGCGCACCCTTGCGCGGCGTCGTACTGAACAGCGAGGCTTTCAGCTGTGCAGCTTCGTCACCGACCGCCGCGGGGCCGGTTGACGCGCCTGTTGCGCCCACACCAGCCGCGGCACCTCGCGCTGCTACCGCAGCCGCGCCTTCTTCCACACCGGCGGCCTTGGCCGCCACCATCGCTTCACCGGCCCTCATCCCACGTGCGATGAAATAGGCCGAACGCATCACACCACGCGGATCCTCACCGCTGGCCAACGCCGCTTTGATGGCGGGGTTGTCCTTCACAATAGTGGCGATCTCCGCGTGAAGCTCCAGGGCGTCAGGGAACTCGCCCACGAGCGCGTCAAGCGCCACTGCCGTCTGGTCACGCTGCATCCGCCCAATTACAGGAGCCAGCCCCTGCAACAGTTGAGTAAACAGGGCGTTGGTGTACGCCACTGCCCCAACTGCAGGGTCGTCGTACTGCGTAGGATCGAACGGGACCAACGGGCGCGACAGGTCAGGCTGAGCGGGCGCTGCCGTTGCACCTGTGCCCGCAGCCGCAGCTGGCGCCACGTTGCCTGCGCCAGCAGCCAGGATCGCATCCGCCGATGCGGCAGGCATCCTCCTGGCGATGTGCGTACGTGCCGCCACGTACGCCTTCTCCAGGTCTTCTACCGTCTCGTACTTGTTCGCGTACAGCTTCTTTGCGGGGGTTGCCGCAGCCGCGCCACCGCCGACGGTAGCTGGCGACACCGGGGCGCCTTGCGCCGCCGTAACTCCAGTACCAGCCGCTGCCGCAGCCTGGCCGGGAGTGGGTGTTGCAAGGACGGTAGCCGGTGACACCGGGGCGTCAGTAATGGTCTTTGGCTCGTCGGCCACATCATTCACCTCGTCTCAGGTTGGTTAAGGGCTATCCTGGCCTTACAGCCAAGCTCGATCCAAGTACGTACAATCACGCGGAACTCGTCGATGAAGCGGCACGCAGCCTGTGCCTTGGCGATCTCCGCCACGTCGCCCGGCAGCGCGCTCACGAGTTTGCTGAGCGCCGCGCTGCGCTGCTGCGTCAAGTGCGCGTCAACGTGGGTCCACCCAACGCTGGCGCACATCGCCTCAGCAGCGGCGCCCCGCGCCGCCTCCTCTACCGGGTTAGGGGACGATCCGCGCGGCGCGAGGAGCATTTGCCGGCACCACCTTCCGCGGCGCGAGTTCCGGCGTGTGGGGGCCTACCGTGACCGGCCCCGTTGCAATCCCTGTCGGCCCCACGCCGGGCGGTGCGCCCACGCCAGGAGGCATTCCTGGCACGGCGGGCATCGCGGGCTGTATATAGTTGTCGGGGTCACGGAACTCAAAAGCAGTCAGCAGTTCTGCCATGAACTTGCGCCAGTTGATGATAGCCGCAAGCTCCGGGCGACGGCTTACGGCGGCGATGAACTGGAGCAGCTGCTGCCGCCGCAAGTCCTTGTCTGCGATAGGCTCAATAGCGGAGCCGGCGACCATGTAATGGAACTTGCCGTCGAGGCCGCCGACCGGAATGGCCCGCATCTTCTCATTAGCCAGCCGCACTGACTTCGCGCCGGCGACGAACGCCTGGTTCATGTCGATTATCTGGCGCGCAATATCATACACGCCGGTGGTTTCGAGGTTAGAGAGGTAATCGCCGAACCGGAAGCTACCACCTTCAGTACGCGCGCGGACGGCAGTGGCCGTCTCGCGGTTGCGCACGGCGCCGCCACGCATGAAGTCGTACGCGGCGGTGGCTTCCTGCATCGCGGCTTTCAACGTGGCTTCCATTTCCGACGACATCATAGGCACGGTGCCTAAATCCAATGCCTTGATGTCGCTGGTGATGTCAGTAGTTACAAGCCGCCCTAACGGGTGCAGCAACTCCGAGAGATCCGCTATCGCAGCGGGCGACCCCTCACGCGCCACAAACGTCTTGAGCAGCCCCAGAATCAGCGCGTCCATGCGCTGGTTATGCAGGTCGTTCAACTCGTACTGGTGCGTCCTGATCGGTTCAGCTGGTGCGATGCCACACAAGCTAGTGATCTCAGGCGTCACCACCGCGATCACCAACGGCTTGCCGTTGTAGGGGTTCTCCCGACGGGAGATAAAGATGCTTTCATTGATGACGCTGATAATCTCGTCGTCAGTGTAGCATTCGTCGAGCACCAGCCGACGGTCACGCGCGTGCCCCGGCACACTGCCGCCAAGCGAAACCGCGGCGCGCAAACTCTCGGATGCAGTCTCTTGAGGTGTCGTACTGGCGGCGTCCTCGACATCGGGCATGTTGTGGTACTGCTTAGGATTGCGCTCCACAACACGTTTGAGCATCGCCAACGTCGGGTACGAACGGACGATGACCCAAGTACATGTCTCGACGCTGTTTCCACCTGGATCCCACCACACGTCTTGCGGCAGGATCGGGGTCACGTCGGGGTCGTCGTAAGTCGTCTGCTCCACCCGCTGCCGTTCCTGGCGGACACTTCCGGGGAACATGTCCGCCCGCTGCCGCTCCTTATCGCTGCCCGGCGACACCGGCGCCCGCTGCCAAACTTTGCGCTTGTCAACGCGCCAGGATACCAGCGCCGGCGCCATGCCGAACAGCAGCCCGAGGCGCACCCATACCCCCGCCTTTGTAGCGGCGGGAAACCGGATGACGTCGTGCAACTGGTAGTCAAGCAGCGCCTCATTGTCCTGCGCGTGTTGCCGCTCGGCGTCACTATCACCGAACGCCAGTACGCGCACGGTCGGCCGGGATGCGAACATACCGCGCAAGAGTCGCGGCGCCAACGTCTCCATCTCGGCGAACGTCTCCGGCACGAACAGCGTAGCCCGCATGTATTCCGGCGTCAATGACACCTGCTTCGCCGGCTCTTCAAGGTAGCATTTATAAAGCCTGTAACACTCACGCCAGATGCTCCGCAAGGTGGATGTCGCGGAATCGCCCTGCAAGCGGCGCGTCTTGACAAGCTCTACGTAATCGTCCTTTTCCCTACGCTTTCGAGCCAACTGCTATCACTCCAATCCCATCAGTAGCCGGTATACTTGTTGCGCGGCTTCCACGGTTTCACCACAGCCACCTGTGGTTGCGGCAACAAGTGCGAAAACGGTATCTCCAACGAGTACCCCGCCGCGTCTATTGCGTGGTCGGGGCCTTGCGTATCTTCCGGTAGCTCCACGGCAACTGTGCGCGTTTCGCGCCACCGCAGCTTGCGCAACTCGCTGCACAAGTTTGGGCAGCGGTCGCGGAATATGAACATCCGAGGCTGCTTCACCACAATGCCTGCATCGTCAATCTCGTACCGCAACAGCTGGCGGAGAAGGTTCGTCCGCGCCTTCCAACTGCCACCTCCACGGCGCGCGGGCCGCAACTGCACGCCGTACCGCTCATAAATACCCGCCACCGTGCCCCCAAAGGCGTCGGAGCGGTTGAATACCGTTGGGTCGGCTACAAGTAACGTGCGTCCCCGCGCATTGATGCGCGCGGCGTGCCACGGCGGCTCTTGCTCAGCGGCGTAGTGCTCGTCGTAGAAGTACACGTTGCCGTCAGCATCTGTCGTCACCCACATCACTGCGGTCGCCGCCCGTAGGCCGTAATCAAAGCCGGCGTACCGCTTCCACGTATCCGGTATTTCAAATGGTTCGATGACGTGCACCCGGTCATTAAACTGTGGGTACACGCGACCTGACTTGGGCACGAACCGCCCGAAGATGCGCGCCTCTCGCTCTTCCGGCGGGATTGCCATCAGAAGCCGGCGGCGCTCCGCTTCGGGCAGGTACTTGGCGTTGTCTTCCCAGGTAAGGTAGTCAAACCACATCTCGGGGTCGGCCTCACCCGGCGCTGGCTCGGTTATGTACTCGTACATGACGCCAGTTACCGGCGTCATTGCGCCCCACATATTGCCTTGATGGCTCATCGTCCTCATCAAGCACTCAGTGTAGATGTCCATGGGCACTTCCTCGTCAAGGAAGATCCACGACACCGCAGCGCCAGTGAACGCCAAGCGGCCCTGGTCCACCGACTTGAAGGTAATCGTCTGCGACCCGTTCGCAGTCGGGATCACCACGCGATCCCAGTAGTCACGCTGTTTATCCCGCCAAAATACGGTGTGAGACACGCCCTGCAAGTACTTCTCGAACTTTTCCTGTATGACATCACGTTGCACCTCGAACGTCGAGGATACAACCCACCCCGACGACGGGAGTACCATCCTGTGCGGATGTGTCCCCGTCACAAACCACATGGCCTCAACGGTTCCGCCTTCAGTCTTACCCGTCCGGTTGCCGCCGAACTCTATGCGGCAACGCTTTGGGCATTGGTGAAACCGCAGCTGGCCGACGTTCGGCTCGTAAAGGCGCAGCGCAAATCGCGACGTTATGACTTCAATGGTACGCGCCTGCATGGCACGCGCCAGGAGATCCACACGTTCAGGCGTTGGCTGCGTCAGTGCCACCAGCACCACCCACCAGTCCCCGCCGCGCGCCTTCCACGACGGCGTGCAGCTGATCGTCGGAGAGCTTGTCCAATTCGTTGAACATCGCGCCGAAACGTTCTGTGGCCTGGCCGGAGAGGATCTGGCCGTCATGGATTGCATAGTGACCGGCGGTGGCGGCGGCACGAATAAAGGCGCCTGCCTTGTGGTCGCCCAACGCCCCCGCTGCGGCATCGTAAAAGTGGCGGCCGTAGGCGTAGAGATCCTTCGCCAGTTCCTGGCGCAGGTCAGCCAGCACCGCCACCACCTGGTCGTCGGACGCGATCCGCGCACACAGCAGCCCCATCAACGTCTTTGCGGCGCCGGTATCAGTGGCGATCAGCAGTTCGCCGGCCGCTTCCGCCCGCGTATAGCTGGGACGCAGCCAGTTGCGGATAGTGGCTTTGCAGATGCCGAACTCCTTAGCCACCCGTTCGGTCACATCGGGGGAAGCCGGATTTTCAACCGCGAGGTCGCGGTAACGTTCGAGTACGGCCCGGCGTACGTCCAGACTGAACTTCCCGAACTTCTTCTTGCCCGAGGTGATGCGCCGGATGTCGGCCACAAGCGCCTTCACCGCCTCGGAGTAGTCTATATCGGCGGCGATGGCGGACTCGCGCATGGACAACCGCTCTTCGTGGTAGCCACGGAGCAGCTTGTCGTATTGCACCCCCGACATCGGCATCTCGACACCCCCCAAAGCAGCGAGGCCGCCTTTCGACGGCCCCGACTGGTGACAGCTAGCTATCTTACTTACAGTATATAGCCTGAGAAGGGGCGTGTCAAGCCCGTTCCCACTCCGACGGCTCCAAGATTCGCAGTACGGGCATGTTTACCCCGCTGTAGGGCTGGAAGACGACGACCATTGACGGGAATGGCGCACTGTTAGTGGCTCCGACGAAGCGTAAACGCTTCCGTAGGAACCATATCTCGTCGGCGCGAGAGCAAAAGGCGGCAAACCAGGCCGTGTCCGAGCGCACTGGCAGGAGACAAACGACCAGGGCACCGCGTTGGGCTTCAAAATGAGCTTTTGCAACCCATTTTCCGACTTCGCGGCCGTACGGTGGGTTCAGAAAGACCCGTTTCGGCGCCCAAACTTGGCGCAAGCCGTCCACGGCGTCCTTTAACGAGAAAAACGCCGCGCACTTGGCGTTTTCGCTCGTTGCCGCGGCGTCAACCTCGAATGCGAAGCGTAAATTGAGGTAATTGAAGAGCTTCGGCGGCGTTTCCCACTCGCCCGAGGCCGACGAAAACAGCGTTTCCTGACCTTTCATCGGGCATCCTGCTGTTCGTGCGCACGGCGCGCCACCTCGGAGAGTGACACCTTCGGAATCTTCGCCTCCGCCGCCGCCACTGCCGCCCGCGCGCCTTCAATCTTGTCTGACGCCTGTACGTTGGCCGGATACCTGAGATACTGGCCCGCACACGGATGACACAGCCAGACGCGTGGCGTCTGCCGGGGCACTTTATACCCTACGCGTATGATAGCATCGACGGCCAGCTTGTTGCGCGGCACCGCTACGAACCCGTACCCAAGCGCCAGCCGCTCTACGTCGCTGACGCTGCGAACGGCCACGCTCTGAAACTCGTGCCAGTGGCTGCATATGTCGCACGAGATCATGTAGATCCGGCGGATTCCCAAAGTACTGACCTCCTACCTCCTCGGCCTATCTTCGCAGAGGGCCACGTGCCAAGCCTGAGCACCTACTTGGCAGTTGTACCTGTCATAGGCAAAGATGATGGTGTGCCTTGCCTTGTCTACCCACGCCTTAGACTGAACCTTCCGCAGTTCACACCACTTGCACCACTGCCGTACTGAGCAGCATTCGCAAGGGAGTTCCTTTCCCCACTCTTGTACCCTAGGTTCAGAGGATGCAGGCTGGCGGTGGTATGAGCAGTACACGTGGTGGAAGAAGACGAACTCCTTGTTCTGTGCCTTCACTTCTTCCGCAGCCAGCTTCTCAAAGTGCGTGGCGGCCCACTTGAGAAGCTGTTTGCGCCACCCACAAACACACTCGTGGTCACAGCTGTCGCAGATGTAGAGGCGTCCTGCCTGCTTCTTTTCGTATGTTTCAGGATCGATAGGGATTGGTGAATCTGACTCAAAAAAGCCGTCCATCTGAACAACCCACCTCCTGTTGCCTGTCCCTACAGACGGTGCAATGTTGGGCCTGGATGTCTATCATCCGGTTGTAGTCATAGTTGCTAAGGATAGTGTGAATGGGTTTATCAATCCACGTCTTACCCGCAGTTTCACGTGGCTTGCGCCACGCACACCATTTCCGTATTGAGCAGCACTCACAGGGAGACTTCCTGTACCATGCCTCAGATTCGAGCCACCAATAGTTTGTGCAGTATAGGCGGTGGGTAAAGAGGAAACCCCCGTTATTAGTGTAAACCTGCTCCCTTGACTCTTCCTCCTTGAACTCCTTGGAGTGCTCAGCAACCCACTTGAGGAGGAATTCACACCACCTGCAGGTGTGGTATTCATCGCAGGTGGGGCAGATGTAATACTCCCCTGCCTGTTCCTCTTCAGGACTAAGAGGTTTCTTGGGCATCCTACCGCTTGCGCTTGGGGTGGCGGATGGACGTGGCGACCGTCTTGCCACCCCGCGGGCCGGGCTTGCTCATCACGGCGACGTTGATGAGATGCCCGTCCTTCTTGATGGTACGCTGCCGCAGGGTTTCCCCACGGCCGGCCCTGGCCCCGGAGACTTCACGCGACTTGTAGTGTTTCGTGTCAGGCATCGTCTTCAGCCTCCTCCACAGAGCAGACGTAACGCAGGCGGTCAGGCGCGGCGCCGCACATCAGGCAACCCTTGTCAGTCCGTGACGTCACTACACCCTTGCAGTGCTCACACTGATATAGCTTGATCATCCGTGCCTGAGACGGATCGGCCCGTAGCGGTCAACGGGGCGTCCGGCTGTGAGGGGGGTCTTGCACGTGGTCCACCCCGTCTTGGACTTCGAGTGTGTGCACCACGTCTCCAGGTAGGTGCCGGCGGGTAGGCTGGCGTCGGGGGTGTTAAGAGTAGCGTGGAAGCAGGCACCGCCTACAAACTCGATCTCCAGGCCGCGGTTGCCGCAACGCATCTGGCTCACGGTCAGGCCCGCGACCCGCTCACACTTCCCCGAAGCGTCGTGACCACCGTTGATGGGATGGGCGGCGGCCTGACCCGTCGGACCTTCCACGACCGGCGCGGCGGCTGGAACGCACCCCGGACACGATGGACCCTGAATGCCCATACGGCAGCATCTCCTTCAGTCCCTCATAACGAGGGTCTTCCTGTTCTTCTTTGTCCTTCAAGGGTAGACTTCCCCCTTTCCCCTATTCTCTCTATTAAAGAGTATATAAGGTATGGGGGGACTTGTCAAGTGGCTTATCAGGGCGGTACGGTGACGCATTTCAGCGTCACGTCTTCGGGCTTTCCCCGCGTCCTTCTTTAAACGACGTACCGCCCTTATTCTCTTCGGCCGGGCGCTGACTGGGGTGCGCTGGCCTACCCGCTAAAGGAGCCGCGTCCCACTGTCTGGCCCGGCCGATGTCTGATGGGGGTTCTGCCGGCCTTAGTGTAGCACGTCTAGGGTGCGCTGTCAAGGTAAAATTTTCCAGGAGACCAATTCGTTCTGGCGGCAAATGGGGGTATCCCACCCATACGGGAGGCCGGGGGGCGTGGGGCGCCCCCCGGTAGGTTACATAACTAGTTGACACTCGTTATGCTGACAGCATGTTCTGACCACGCGCCCAGAACCTTGATACGTATGCACTTGCCCGAACCCCTCACCGCTTGACTTGCTAACAGCTTTGTGATAGACTTGGATCAGGATCGAGAACGAAGGAGGGGTTCAAGTGAACGCGACACAGAGGAACGACTTGAATGAGATTCACCGTGCCCTGCTTGCCATGCAGACACAGGATTGTCTAGTCCCAGCAGAGTATCGTTCCATCCTGCGCGCCGCGAATGCAGTAGGGCGCGCACTAGACGTGCTTCCAGGTGGTCCGACTGTCGAAGCGGCATTCCCCGGCCTTACGGGTTTGCTGGGTCCGAAGTGAAGATCAAGGATACCACAACTACATACAGACTGTGGCGCATTCTAGACCGTCTAGGTATTGCCACTACAGGGCAATTGCGCGCGCGAATCGTCGAAGTGGCCGCCGATTCCGCTTGCGGCCACCGAACCCTTGCCGAAGCATGTACCCTTGTCGGCGCGAATCCTGTGGCCGTCCTGCGCACCATATCCGTCTAAGCTGGTAGCATTCTGGCCGCGCCCCTAGGTTCGCCCTAGGGGCGCTTCGCTTTATCCTGAAAAGCTGAAAGGACTAGCATTACCACGACGCAGAGAGTATGAGTGAGCTTTACGGACGTGGTTCGCCCAGACTGGCCGTCATAGCCAAATATGGACGTTGATATATAACCCCCGCTGTGGTATGATCTAGTTGGAAGAAGGACATACTAGGGGAGCAGGAGGACACAATGACTCTGCCACCGACAGGAGAGTGTCCAACAGCACGCGGAAACTGTGCGCACAACATGGGCGGGTTCTGCATAGCACCCACGCACAGCATTCTCGCCAAGTGTACCTAGCACCGACAATCGCATAGGGTAGGTGAATATCGTGACCAAGTTAGAAACTTGGCGCGACAAGCGCGGAATGTGGTATGCGAGAATATACCACAACACGCGAACAGACGCACTAAGTACGGAAACTAAACATGGTTATAGGGTGCGCAAAGACGCAATAACCATGGTCAGGAATAACCTGGAATCCAAAATGTGGCCGCTGCCTATCACAATCTTGTGGCACTAAGTTTCGACGAACCTTGAAAACGCCGCGCAATGATAAGCTGTCACTTGTCTAGTGCGGCGCGGGGAAAACCCCGCCATACTGGCGCCCTAATCCTCGACAGGGATTGTACACCTAAGCAACACGTCACGTGTTGACAGCAGGTGACGCGCCAAAACAGTGTACCATGGGCGCAAAAACGACTAATGACGGCATAGGTGCAGGACTAGCACTAGCCCTGCCGGCCAGCACAACTAACTGCCAATAGTCTATCCTGACGGCGCGCTTTCCGGTGCAAGGTGGCTCCTTGTACGACAGCGGCGCGCGGCCACAGGGAGGGATATGTTGCATGGTAACATGCAACTACTATGCTGCAACTACTGCACTACTACCTAGGGACGCGCGCGGCGCCTACTGACCACAAATCGGGCAAACCGCGCGCGTCCCACCAAGTTTTCGACCACATTGCTACCACTACATTCGAGAGGAGGGAAAACCATGGCCGAGAAGAACGGCGCCAAAACCCTTACCCTGGAACGCGTGGTTGTCGGGACAGGCAAGACGCGCGCGAAGTACCAGTACACGGCCGACAACGGCGACGTGCTGATTTACTACACGCGCAAGGATCGTGGTCCCAGCCTCACCATCCCCGCGCTCTAACAATGTGTGAGCCATAACTTACAGGAGGTATCGCCCTGTGTACAAGGACGAAAACTGCCGCTGGGACGTGCTCAAAGAGTACATCCACCAACTTACCCTCGAATCCATGCAGGACGAAACGGAGGGTGACTGCTCCACGGTGGGACTGTGGGCGGCCAAGTTTGACATCCCGATTCTCGGCCCCAAAGACGAACCTGACGCACTCCATGTGAAGGAAGCTATCCAGTACTGTTGCCCGCCAGGAACCCCGCCCGTCCTCAATGCCGACGAGCTTGCAGCATTGCGGGAACAGGGCGCCGTCTATACCGTGAACGACCAGGGGCAAAAAGAGGTCGTCTGGTATGACAAGGTTGAGTACGATTCGGGAGTAGTCATTCCGCGCCACCAGATAGACGGCCAGGTAAAGCTCGACAAGGACTGGGACGAGCTTGCCGCCCGCCTAACCCCTGAAGACGAAGAGGACGAAGAGGACGAAGAGGACGAAGACTAGCACGCGCCGAACCTCTGACAACAGGAGGGACTGTCGGTGAACCAGCAACAGAAGGCCGCGTGGTGCAGTCGAATCGGCAAACTCGACGAGCGGGATCGCATTACCCTGCGCAATCTGCTCGACGATATGGAAGTGGCGGCGGCATACAACCGCCGCGTCATCGTCGTCACAAACTCATCCCCTGGAAGGGAGTAGCACGCGCCCCGCAGACCGAATCTGAGGAGGTTAAAACATCGTGCGATTGCCTGAGTGGTACAAGTCCTTGCTCTGGCGCGCCTACAAGGGCCGGCTGCTCCGCCGTGATAATACACGGCTGGGCGTTTACGTCAGCGGCATACTGGCGCACCAGGTCAACCTAGAACTGGCCGACAGATTGCTAGGCGAGGGATGCGCCGGGCGCGATTACTGCGTCCGCGTGTACCCTGACGGCCGCGTGGGTTCTGCGTGTCTGTACGCTAATGCGCCCCTGGGCGCGCGCTTTCGTGGCTGGCGCGTCAGGTGCGCCATGCCCAAAGTAAAGGAGGCATAGCCCGATGGCAAAGGCTCGTTGGCGTCCAGGTGACTTCATAACGAAGGCACTTTGGCAAATGACACCCAAACAGTATCGTGCTCACCGCATCGTCACGATCCGCCGTAATGTTGCCTCCCAGAAATCAAGCTGCACGCGTGCAGAGGCGGGGGCATGTATCGGCCCCACCGAATATTTCGCGGTGCTGATTCTGGCCGCGCGCCAAGGCTGCCGCATTCCCAACATCGTGCTAGACCGTGTAGGTTGGGATATCACACAGCGCCTCATTCGAGAGGCGCTCTCGAATGGATACCCTGACCTTTTCACAGGGTACATGCCGCCCCACGTGAGGGCGATGAACGCGACGCCAGGGTGTGATCGGCCCGAATACCTGCAACGGTGACTGCGCAAGACGAACAAGACGAATAGGAGGTTAAGCGCCGTGACAAAGACGCTTCGCCAGAAGGTGATCGACCTCCATGTGGCACACCTCGCCGAACAGCATTCCGACCTTGAAGTTGGCAGCGTCCAGGAGGATGGCTGGTGCGTTTACCTCCTGCGCCACAACCTCTCCTGGTCGGCGCCCGATGTCTCAGACCCGATCAAGCCTAGGTTGACTGAGGAAGAGGTCGATTCCCTGCGCCAGTACGTGGGCGCTGTCGTGCGCTATGAGGTCGATAGCTGCACCGACAGCCGCTATGTTGTTCACTACTTCACCGATGAGAAGGCGATGTGGGCGAAATGGGATGAATACGAGGCCGAACTAGACGCACTCAACGCGCAGCGCATCAACGACTACAACAAGGCCGTCCACGAAATCGACCATGACCTTTAGAGCCGAACCGATGCGGAAGGACGTGCTGCCATGCTCTGGCTCGTGAGAATCCTGTGCCTGATGGCGGCAGGTATCGGTTTCTGGGGCATGTACAACATGCGCGCCGCTGCTGTGGAGTACCCGCCCTGCGCCGCGACGGCGACCTTGGCGGGCGCCTTGATAGGCGGCTTGGCGGTCATGACGCTTGCGGTTTTCGTGTGCACCCTCCCAACAAGGAGAAGGTGATACCATTGGACTACAGCGAAATTGTCGCCTGGACGTATGACGCCGGGATGTATTGCTTGACGTGCGCAGAGGGACATTTCGGCCCCGAGATCTTCTACCCTGACGCACACCCTACGGATTCCGAAGGGAACGAGGCGCACCCGGTTTTCGCCTCGGACGACACGTCGGGCTGGTATGGCGCAACCTGCGCCGGCTGTGAGCGCCGGATTCCTGATGATTACGACTGGCGGGAAGACCCGCACAGCGTTCATCAGGAGCTTGCCCTGGAGGAGGGCGGGACCATCCTGCTTGCCTTCGAGCCAGCGCACGAATCACCGGCAGGAGTGCGATTCATACTCGCCGCAACGCCGCTGGACGCCCCCCACGCGGTGCATTGCAACGGTCGGTGGTTCATCCTCTCCATGAAGCGGGCGGACATGAAGCACCAGGCCGAAGTTTTCCGCCACCTGGCGGACGTTATCGAACAGCACCTGCCGCCGAAGGTGGAGGTAAACTGTGGCCCCCGGCCACAGTGCTAGGGAATAGGAGGTTTCAGCATCATGCAGGTCGTCGTAGCACGTG
>Ga0315284_10003229_pt1 | contig 23124 bp, 12 predicted proteins | sample YL17G09_16_MG_FD_203696 | JGI IMG/M metagenome (GOLD analysis project Ga0315284, IMG submission 203696) | Sediment microbial communities from Yellowstone Lake, YNP, Wyoming, USA - YL17G09_16 | ecosystem: Environmental > Aquatic > Freshwater > Lake > Sediment | place: USA: Wyoming | collected... | reverse complement strand
CGATGCCCACCGGCCGGGCCTGAGGATGGCGGCTGTTGTGGGGGGCGACGACTTTGCCCGAGGCCACCAGCTCCAACAGCGAATCCGCGGAAATCCCTTCATCTGCCGCGATTTGCAGCAGGGGAGGCGTCAGCACTCCCCGTCGCGCTTCCTGTAATTGTCTCATAATGATACAGCTCAATATACGCGGCCGGTTTGATTATTGTCAAGGAAGGCGGGTTCCCGCGCGGCAGTCGGACCAAAGCGGGGCCAGGGCGGACGCTTGATTTTGGCCCGGTTACGATGATATTTTTCCCCCAGGGAGGTTCGATTCGAATGAAAAAGTTGAATAACTCTGAAGCGCGCGATAAAGGGAGTTCCGCCTCTTCCCGGCGCTTCGCCGCTCCCTTGATCATCGGCCTGTCGCTGGTGACTCTCCTGGGCGGCTTCCTGCGGTTCAAAGCGCTGACCTTCCAGAGCCTCTGGTGGGACGAGCTATCGGCCACCAGCGCGGCCTCCCATGGCCTCCGAGGGATCATCGAGTCGTGTTCGCGCACGCATTCCAACCCGCCGCTCTTCCATATTTTTCTCTGGCTCTGGCAAAAGATATTCGGCATCAATGAACTGAGCGCCAGGGCCTTGGTAGCGATCTTCGGCACGCTGACCATCGTGGCCCTCTATTTCCTGGGAAGGGAGATCTTCTCCTCCCGCGTCGGCCTGTGGGCTTCCTTAATCCTGGCCGTCAATTCCTTTCACCTTTACTATTCCCAGGAGGTCCGGCCCTATGCCCTCTTGGTTCTATTAACCGTGCTTTCCTATCTTTTTTTCATCCGGCAGTCCAAGAACCCGGGCTGGAAGAATTCTCTGTTGTACATCGGAGTAAGCACGCTTTTAATCTACACGCATTATTTTGGGCTGCTGGTGGTGGCTTCCCAGGCGGTTTTCCTGTGCCTCACCCTGCCTTTTCCCGGATGGCCGAATAAAGGCCGGTTTTTGAAATTCCAACTGCCGTCCTTTCTGGCCGTCGGCCTCTTCTTCCTTCCCTGGGTTCATCATCTTTTCATTATTTATCCGCAAGCTTCCTTTTGGACGCCGAAACCTCAGCCTGGTTTTTTCGAGCAATATTTTCGTGCTTTCTTCGGCCCCGAGCTCTTCGTGGCCTTCGGCCTGAGCGTCCTCCTTCTACTATTTTTCATTAGTAAGCGGCGTGAAGAAGAATACGGACACTTCAAGATCCTGTTGCTCTGCTGGGCCTTTGTCGTGTTCTTTTTTCCCTATTTCCGGTCGTTTGGGCACCCGGCTCCGCTCTCCTCCCGCTATGCGATCGTTGTGCTGCCTGCGCTTTTGCTCGCGGCCGGCCGGGGATGGGAGGAGATAAGGGAAGCCCCGGTCAAATTGTTACTCACCCTGAGCCTCGTTGTAATGTCGCTGGTCGGTATTTTCCTGACCAACGGCAATTACTACCGGATGCCGTCCAAGCAGCAGTTTCGCCAGGCCGCCCAATATGTCATCGGCCATGACCCCCAAAAGAAATATCCCATTCATGGAGATGCCCTGTTCGACTACTACCTCAATACCATTTACCGGTATGGAGTCCGGGTCAATGACGACCCGGAAGTCCAGCCGGCGCAGGCTGAGCGTCTGTGGCGCGAGGTCCGGACCGGACGAATTCCGGGGTTCTGGTTGATGGAGAGATCATTTGGGGAGATGAAGGACTCGGCCGCCTTTCTCTACTTCCAACGCTACTTGTTCCCAGCCGCTTCCCAGGACTTCCTCATGGTCAGGGCTACGTTGTTTGTCGGCCCCAAGGATTACTCCGTAACCTCCCATAAGGTTCGCCTACCCCTGCCCTGGTTGGAGGTGAGCGGCAAGGCCGGCCCGGCGACGGCCGGCTCTTTGACTCTAAAGCCAGCCGCCTCGGCCGCCACCCCGGAGCTGGCCTTTGGCCCGGGAACGTATGGCCTGACTCTCTCGGCCCAGGCTCAGGCTTCAGCCCAGCTCCGCATCCGGATCGAAGGCGACCCAACTTCGTATCTTATTTCCCCGGCCGGAACGGCCGCCGAGTCGAGGGTCGTTTTTCGTATTCCGGAGGCCGCACGCCGCAGGATCGTTATCGAATCGACCCTGCCTGTCGGCCGAGTCTCGCCCGGTCCGGGAGATATCGTGATCCGCGACCTTTGGCTGCAGAAGATCGTCCCCTTGGCCCAATTCGTTTCCGCCACCCGGCTCCTCCTCGAACATAAGACCATAATCATCACCGCCGGCCAGGAAGCCAAACGGCTTCTCCAGCCGCCCCATCTGAAAGATCTACGTCAACTCGGCCTGCAGGGGATCGATGCTTTGATGAACAGTCCGGGCGGTATCTCCTATGTAGCCGTCGTGAAAGAGGGCCGCCTTGTCTTTGAGCGAGCGGGCAACGCCGAACTCATCTACCAGGACAAACGCCTGAGGGTCTATGCCGGAAATGGTAAATTCCAGATTCTGGTCGACGGGATCGATTATGCCAAGTTGCAGGATAGCTTGAACATCGTGGTAGTCGAAGGCCCGGACGTCTCATCCTACTTTTGCCGTGCCCTGTGGGATGGCCAGCCCCTCGTCGAGCAATAGCCGTCAAGCATTCTGCGCCTCTCATCCGCGCCTTGACATCTTTTCTTGCTCTGATTTACGATTCTGGCATAGTGGCGAAGAAGATTATCAGCATCAAAACAAAGGCCAAATGGTTCTTGACCTTTGGAGTGGTCTTGTCCCTCATGGTTATCCTATGGAGATGGCAATTTCATGATGGCCGGCATTATTTGCGCGGGAATGTGATCCGCTTGATTGATGATATGAACGAGGAATGTATTCGCCGTAGCCCTTTAACGGTGCCCCTGAGAGCGATCCGCAAAGAATGGCTCAATCAAGGCTGGGAAAAAGTGGCCACCCTGGAGAGCGGCATCGTCATCTGGCATAGTTATTCTTCGCATTCCATCGTCTTGCCTTTTGACCAATCCCCGGAGGGTTCAACAAGAGTTTATCGAGAAGGCCTTGCCCTCCAACACCAGTCCGACCTCTTTGGCGCGGACACCGTGGCCGATTGTTGGAATTCCCAGGATAATCAGGTTTTTATCAGCGCGGCGAGGGGTGAAGACCCGAATCGGAAGAAGTATTTTGCTGATTACAAGACCTTCAGAAACTCAAGCTTAGACATGGTGGATAAGGAAATACTGGAAAAGGGCATCACCTATGCCGTAGTCCATGAGGGCCCTGTTGTCAAAAAGCTTGTGGCCTATGCTATGCGTTATCCTGCCTTGATGCGGCTATCAAGAGCCGCCCCTTCCCAAATCGTCGTTCGCCAAAACGGCAAGGTCTTACCATTCCGGCGAGGTTTGCCGGATCAACTCAGTAGCCCGCCTGAGAAAACGTTGTCCATTTATCCGTCATCCCCGTCCGCCTCGGCCAAGCCTTTGCAGCTTTTCAAATCCTCCGACAAACTGGAGCAACGCCTCCATATCTCTCCGGGGCCCTATTTTATAAAAATCTTGGCCAAAGCATCGCTGGCAGGTTCCGAGCCCCCTTTGGCTGTCATCAGATTGAACGGCCGGGAAGTGACGCGATTCCCAGTACCCGGCGAAGACTGGCAAACCCATATTGTCCATGCCCTGATCGAAGACACCGATACGGAATTTTGCCTGGAATATCCCAATGATTATTTTGATCCACAAACTCTGCGTGACAGAAACCTGGCCATTTCCGAAATAATCGTCTGGCCGGACGAGAACTCAAGCGGAGTTCTGCTCAAAGCCGCCCAGGGCAACTCCCTCAACACTTCTTGGAGCTGGCTGGATAATTTTAAGTACGTCTTCTATGAGGCTACACCGCTAGGCATATTCAGGATGCTCAGCGAAAAAGACCTTTATACTGTAAGACGGTTTTTCCGGCCAGGGGTTGCTTCTTTCCAGGTCACCGCCGGAGCGGGTTTAGCTGGAAAGGAGCTTCCTGCTTTAGCCGTCTATTTGGACAAGATAAAGATAGGCACGATAAGGATTAGGGAAAAGGCTTTCCGCGAATACTCATTAGAGAACATCCCAATTGCCGCGGGCTGGCATGAAATAAATCTGGTGTTTGAAAATGATTTCTATAATCCCAGGACTCAGGAAGACAGAAATATATATTTGAAAAGGGTGGCGATAGAGTATCCGAGCGCGGTGCTGATCGATGAGCCAGGGGATCGACCTGCGGGCCGCCTCATTATTAGTTATCCTTCCAAGGCGCCTTCTCTCAACCAGTTCCAACTGTATCAAGAGTTCTCTTCGAAACAGAGTGGCCGAATCAATTCTGTAGCCCGGCAAGTCGACCTAGCGGGAGATTTGCGCGCGGCGCTGGTCTGTCCGCCTCCAACCAGGCTCGTCTTTAGGATCCAGGTTCCTTCAGCCGGAAAACTCAGATTCAGCTATGGGGCTTCCTTTTCGAATTACAGACAATCCGAAAAAGAAATGTGTTCAAGTTCAACCCGACTGGTTATAAGAATAAAAGAGGCCTTTCATACCTCTCAAACCATCTTCTCCAGGGAAGTTCCAAATTCCGCCCTGAACTTGGCGACCCCTTGGACAGAAGAAGTGGTGGAGCTGGATAAGTTCGCAGGGGAAAAAGTGGAACTTTCCTTTGAAACACATGCCATCGGCTCAAAACTCTTGACACCCCCGTGTCTTTTTATCGGATATCCGGCTATATCGTCCGGTTCCCGCCAATCGGAAAGAAAATCAAACATAGTTCTTATTACAGCTGATGCATTGCGTGCTGACCATTTGAGCTGTTATGGATATTTTCGCAAGACTAGTCCAAACATCGATCAATTTGCCAGTGAATCCATCCTGTTTGAAAACGCTATCAGTACGGCTTCTTGGACTCTGCCTGCCTTCGCTTCGTTGTTCACTTCCCTTTATCCTTCCTTTCATGGAACTAATGTCTGGGATACGAGATTACTATCCTCGGAATCAGCGCTGCCCAATATCCTTAAAAAGAATGAATACGTAACCGCAGCATGTGTCAATAATGCTTTCTTGTATCCGGCCTACGGGCTATCGGAAGGATTCGATTTCTACGATTACCACCATTCCAGCTTGGAAGAACAACTCCATTCAGTCACAGAATGGCTGGACTCGATGAATAATCAACAGTTTTTCCTTTGGGTTCATTTTTTATCACCCCACGCCCCTTACCTGGCACCTTCTCCCTTTTCCTCCGCCTTTGGAAAGCCCGTCAACCCGAAGCTTGACGCATCTATTTTAACGTTGACCTTAATAGAGAAGAGCGGCAGACAGTTATCGCCTTCTGACAGGACTTATCTTATTTCTCAATATGATGGCGCTATACTGTATCTGGACGATATTATAAAGAGACTCTTTGACCACCTTAAACAACTCTCTCTCTATCAGGATACCTTAGTGATATTTCTCTCCGACCATGGCGAGCAATTCCAGGAACACGGCCATCTCCAGCACGGAAGTACTCTTTATCAAGAGTTGATCCATGTTCCCTTGATCATGAAGCTTCCATCCGTTTGGCGTAAGGAAGGGTTACGAATTCCAAGCATCGTAAGTAGTATTGATATATTTCCCACGATTCTCGATCTCATCAAGGTCTCACCTCCTGATTTCGTCCAAGGAAAGAGCTTGATCCCCTTGGTAGGCGGCAAGTCCTTTGCGGATCAAGTCGTGGTCACGGAACTCAACACGCACGGAAAAATCGCCATTAGAAAAGGCAAATACAAATATATTTCACGGTATCCCGAAATGAGTTCCGGTGCAATAAAATATCCAAACCTTCCAATGCGCTCGGCTTATAAATCTGAAGAGCTATACGATCTGAATAAGGACCCCGCCGAGACTCGTAATCTCGCGGCAAGCCGGCCGGATTTGCTGGAAATATTTCGCAGCCAACGGGACAAGTTTATGGATTTCGCTTTGCGGTTCCGCCAACAGAAATTTGGCGAAAAGGAGGCCAACCGATTTGTTTTAGATGCCAAAAGTAGAGAACAATTGCGTGCCTTGGGCTATCTTCGATAATTCAAACAGCTCGATTTTCTGCTTAGCCTTTTACTCTGTAGGCGGCAGGCTGAATAAATTCGTTACGAGAAAAGCGCTGAGTTCAGGCCGAGCGGCCGGAAATGCCTGGCCGGTACTTATCTTCCCTCTTTAGGCGAGCCAGGATAAAAAATTTTCAATTTGCCCAGGAAAAGATTTCGGTCGTTGTGCTCATCCAAGAAAAGATCATTGGCAAAGGCAACGCTCAAGTTATGCTCCCCTGCAGCGGCTTGGACCGGCAAGATGAGAGGTGTCCAATCTTCGTGATCCAGGTAGGTTTTGGCCAGAAGAACGCCGTCCAGTCGTATAAAGACAAGCGGCCCGATTCCCCGGGCCTTCGATCCTTTGACCATTAGGCGCAAGAAGCACTTGTCTTTAGCATTAAAATGAATCAGGCTTTCTCCATTTTTTAAAAGAGCGTTATTTTGGCTGCCCTCCCAATGCTGGGAAGATATTTCTTCAACTCGACGGAATGGTTCCTCGGGAATCTCCGGGGAATATTTGTACCAAATATCGCCAAGGCCGACGGCCAAGGAACGGGAATCAGGGACTTCCGAATATTGTCTCGGTATCCACGCCCTATCTGTCTCAAAAATAAGAAATAATTTATCTCGGTTTTCGTCGGACATATCAATTTCGGTTTCCAGCCAGGAGTGGCTTTTTAGGACCACCTCTCGGATGATTTTTCCTTTCGTGAAATCAGGCTTTCCCCGATATATTTTGACTCTAACAGGATGCTTTTCGATGTCGGGATGAGAGGCCAGTAGAGGAATCACGGCCACCGGTCCTAGCTTGTCAATAGTGATCCCGGCTGACTTTTGGGTCCAGCGGAAAGCAGACCCGGCAGCGTCGGTTTCTTCCTGATAAAGTCCATAATTTTGGCTCCATTTAAACATTTCTGTTCTGGTTTGAATGGAAAGAGAATGCAGGGAGTTCCAGAGATGGAATCCTCCAAAAAAGACGCCGAGGAAAGCAGCCGGCAGGATGAACGAAAAACGCCTTCGAGGCTTGGAGGGCAATTCTGATGCCGTTTCCAGGCGGACAAAAACAAAAAGGGCAGCGGCCATGATCCAAAAGACATAATTGACTTCATAGCTTCCTATGTAGCTGTGGAAAAAATAGTTGACGTAAAAACACACGATCGAACACACCGAGCCCAGAAGCAGGAATCGGTTCGGCGAGCCACGGGGGAAAGCGATCCAACCCGATCTGGCTTTCTTTATAATTTCCCAAAAAAGCCACAGCAGGAGAGCCAAGCCGATGAGTCCCAGCTCTGCGCCTTGGTGCAAGAATAGATTTTCGGCGGAGTCAGTGTAGTTTTGAAATAAAGGCCAGCCGAGCCGCCGGCCGTAATTGGGAAGCTCGACGATAAAGCTGCCAAGGCCGACCCCGGTCAAAGGGAAATCTCGAACCATGAAGCCGGCTATGGTCCAGAGTTCAAGCTTGCCGTTGGAAACCAACTCGAAAGAATGAGGGCGGAATATATTGTTGGTCAGAATGATATATCTTTCGGCCAGGATGCTATATCGGAAAAAGAAAACGAGAATGATTCCAAGGGCCAATGTGCCCCCCCAGATGAAACGTGCTCGAGAGGATTTTTTCAGCTTGATTTTTTCTATTGTCTGATACAGAAAGAAAAAAGTGAGCATAGAAATCACGATCCCCAGCAAGGGGCTCCTCGAACCGATAAAGGGGAAGACACCCGCTCCCAATAAGATCAATAAAATATAAAACGCCCTTTTGCCTTTTCGCTCGGCCAAAGCCATGGCCATAAAGATCGGGAAAAAAGAAGCGAGGATAACCCCAAAGGAATTCGGGTCCTTATAGGTTGCATTGATCTGGCCCAGGTTAGCCCAGAAAAGTGAATTTCCCAGGTTTATCGAGAAGAGCCTTTGAACCAGGGCAAAGACAAGCGATAGAAAAATGGCGAGGGATAAGACAGCGATGATTTTTTTCAGGAATTCTAGAGATCGGACGCAATTCAACAATAGCACAAAAACAAAGAATCCCGTCAGGTGATGGAGGAGGCTGAATATATCGCTCATAATGGCCCCTCCAGCTCGAACGGAATTGACGTTGATAACGAGATCGTGAATTTTGTCCGTGACAAAGGGGAAGAAATTCGCATACCGAAAAAACGTAATAAACCCTGAAATGGTGATGATCAGGGAAAGCAGAATGAGCGGGCGGTAGATGGCTTCCTCATTCTTCCACTTTGAAGAAATAAAGGATTTTCGGAAGAGCCAGCCTCCAAAAAATGCCAGGAAAAGAACAAGGGCTGTGGGCGCATGAGGAATATTCTTCTCATAGAAGCCGAAGAAGTTGGGAATGTTGTTGATTAGAGGAAAGGCCAAGACAAAGAAAAGAATCCCTTTTTCGATATCGGCCAAAACCAAGATGAAGGAAAGAAAAAGGACGGGAACCAGAGTGATTTGATAAACGGCGGTCAGGGGAACATAGATGTAATAGAACAGACAGAGAGATATCAGATAGAGCACCGCCAGAAGGGCATAAAAGGGGTTGAATTGTATCTTGTCTTTTATCAGGTCAGCCATTTTTTGGCTTGGCAGTGACTTCAATAAGCTTTAGAATCGCCATTGATCATCAGGTACATGCTACGAAAAATGATTTTCACATCCAGCCAAAACGACCAGTTATCAATATACCACAGGTCATGCTCTATCCTTTTTTTCATCTGAGCATTGTTCCTTATTTCACCCCTTAGCCCATGGATCTGGGCCCAGCCGGTAATCCCCGGCCTGATCACATGTCGGCGCGAATAATTACGGATCTTTTTTTGGTATTCCAGGTTTAAGGGCGTCGGGTGAGGCCTGGGGCCGACCAAGGACATTTTTCCCAAGAGGACGCATATAAATTGCGGTAGCTCGTCTAAATTTCTTCGGCGCAAAAATTTCCCTACCCGGGTGACCCGGAAGTCTTTTTCTGAGGCCTGCAAGAAGGCCCCTTTTTTGTCGAACTGTTTACAATTGAATATCATGGACCTAAATTTAAGGCACATGAACCGTTTGTTCTTTTCTCCCCCTCGTTCCTGTTTATAGAAGACGGGCCCTTTGGACTCCAGCTTGATGGCCAAGATAATCATCGGCCAAACCCAGATAAAAACGGACAGAAAAACGATCAGCGTTGCAGCGATATCGAAAATCCTCTTTAGATCACAATTCGATTTAATATCAAGGGGATGGCGCTTCACAATGGCCACCTCGCACCCGGCACGGATCTTTCCTTGATGACTTTATCGAATAATACCAGATATTGGCCCAAAATTTTGTTCCAGGTATAATTCTCTGCAATCCGTGATCTGGATTTTGTCCTCAAACGGTCCAGCCCTTCGGGGTGGTGTTCCATTCCTTCAATCCTATTTTTTAGATTGTTTGCATCCTTCGTGAAAAAAAAGCCATACTCTCCGGCTTTGAGCACTTCTTGATTGAAGGGGGTGTCCAGTGCGCAAACAGCGCAGCCGCAGCCCAGGGCCATGAGCAGTGAGGGATTTGTCCCGCCGAATTCGTGGCCGTGCAGATAGGCAAAGCAGCCGAGGTAGAGCTCGGCAAGCTCATCAGCATCGCGGACATAGCCGGTGAAGAGAAGTCGTGAATCTGAGATGGATTTGAGTCTTTGAGCATAGAGGTCGCGGTAAGGGACATCGCCGACGATAACCAGCTTTTTTATGGATCGGGATTGGCAAAATTCTCTAATGATTGTATCCGTATTGTTGTCGGGAACTAAGCGGCCGACAACAAGGTAATACCCTCCTCGGAGGAGATCCCATTTTTGGATCAGCTCTGGAGATTCTGAATGTCGGATATCAGCCCCGTAAGCGATGACCGTACTGGGACAGCGGAATTCATTCTTATAGATTTTTTGCATTTCCAGGGAATCGGTGACCACCCAATCATAGAGCTTGGTGGCTGATTTTGATGCCCAGTAGAAATAGACCGCGCCCAGCCCCTTCCATTTCGGCCTGTGCCATTCCAGGCCGTCGACGTTGATAACAGCCTTTTTCCCGAATATTTTTGGAAGAAGGCCCAGAGGTCCATTGGCTGAGTTAACGACGAAAATGAGATCATAGCTTTGGAAGCAGGCATGGATCATGGACTGGAAGGAATAGATGAATTGGCTCAATGTCTTTCGTTCAATGGTGGGAATGTAGATGAGCCGGATTCCCTTAATCATTTTAGGGCGGCTGGGGAAGAGGTTCCGATGATTGTATATGGTGACTTCGTATCCTCGGTTGACCAGTCTTTCCGCAAGTTCTTTTACGAAGATTTCATAGCCGCTGTAAACATAGGGGTAACCTCGCGACCCGATGATGGCAATTTTATAACCCATAATGAAATTCTTTTAAAAGGGCTCTTGGACTGCTCTTTTGTAGACGCTCATCGTTTTCTGAGCCGTTTCTGCCCAACGAAATTTCTGCGATTGGGCAAGGCTTTTCCGCTTCAAGTCTGCCCTCAGGGTATCATCAGAAATGACTTTCCAAATCGCCTCGGCCAGCCCCTCCCAAAGGCGCGGGTTTACCAATAGTCCCGCTTCTTCGACAATTTCGGGAAGGGACGTTGTGTTGGAGGCTATGACGGGACAGCCTGAGGCCATAGCCTCAAGCACCGGGAGCCCAAAACCTTCATAGAGAGAAGGGTAGACGAAGACCTCGGCCAGGGAGTAGAGTGTCGGAAGAAGTTCATCCGGAACGAATCCTGTTAGAATAATGTGCTGAGCGATATCGTCTGCAAAGATTTCTTTGAGAAGCGGAACGGGCAAGAAATCCTTTTTGCCCGTGATCACAAGCTGATGGGGAATTCCTTTTGTCTTTTTGAGATAAGTAAAAGCGCGAATCAAAGCTAAAATGTTTTTTCGAACGTCAAGCCTCCCGACAAAAAGAAGGAACTGATCCCGGAGGCCTAGCTTCCTGATCAGGGATCGTTGTTCATCGGGATTCTTTTCGGGCCTGAAACCCGAACGGGCGGCCAAGTAGGTTAGATGAACTCGTTCTGCCGGGATATGATAGGTGCTGATGATAGCCTGTCGCGAAAAATCGGAAATGGCGATGACTTGGCTGGCCTTTTTTAGGCTGAAGGGAACGAGAATTCTTAAGTAGGTTCGTTTCCCCCAAGAAAAATAACTAGGATTATCAACAAAAGAAAGGTCATGGACGGAAACAACAAGTTTCCCCCGGTAGAAGGGAGGAGCGACATATTGGACATGGAGGAGGTCGACCCTATCCAGCCGGGTCTTCAGGCCCAGCCGGGGAATACGTCGCAAAGCCTCTTTTGCGCCTATGGGTCGAAGATGAACGTTTCTTCGGTCAGCGAACTGGCGGTAATAGGGAAAAGCAGGATCCATAATGTAAAGGAAATACTCGTTGTCTCTATCGGTGGCCAGAAGGGATTCGACCAAGTTTCTGATATAAGTGCAATTCCCGCTCCCCGCCTGTTCAGCCGCGTGAAAATCAATCCCAATCTTCATTAGCCCCGCGATTCCTCCCCCCCAAACGTCGATATCTTATAAAATCAAAAATCGAATGTCAACGCCGTGAATCGAGTCATCGCTAGCCTGCCGGCGAAGACATCTCAGTCATGAGCCGTGGAGCCCTTTGTATTTATAAAAACTTGAAAAATCGGCTATCCGCGCTTAGAATAAAAACCAATCGGTACTTTGCCCAACAGTCATGTCCATACCTGGCTTGCACGAAAGTCAATGGTACGCAGAGGCTCGCCGGTTCAGGCGCGAAGCCGATTCAGCGTCGTTTAGGCGGCAAGTCGGTTTCAGGCGATGGGCTGAGATGCAGCTGGCTCCCATCACCTCCTTCCCCCGTCTGGCCGAGTTTGAGGTCGCCGAACGCTTCCTCGACCTGCGGACGGGACTTTCCCTGCTCGACCTGGCCAGCCCCAAGATTTTCGGCCTCGTTCTTTCGCGTCGTTTCTCCCTCGACGCCTGGTTGACCGATATCTGGGAGGAGGAGGTCTCCGCCTGGAAGGCGTGGGCTGAATCCGCCGGATGGGCCGACCCGAAGCTCCGTTTCGAAGCATGCGATGCGCGGCGAACTGGTTTCCCGGACAAGTCCTTCGACCGGGTCGTGTCGATATCGGTTCTGGAGCATATCGAGGGGGACGGCGATTCATCGGCGATGAGAGAGATGGGAAGGGTCCTGAAGCCGGGAGGCATTGCCGTGGTCTCTATTCCCTTCTCGCGCCGGTTCAAGATGAAGATGACACGGTCCCGTATTTACGGCGTAGAAAATCCCGGGAAAAAGGAACAACTATTCTTGAGGGTTTACGATCAACAAACGCTGGAGCAGCGAATCCTGCGCCCGTCCGGCCTGTTTCTCCAGGAGGCGACGGCCCTGGGCCTCAGGACGTCCTTCTGGTCCAGATTCTTTGCGGAGGCCTTATCCGATACGACTCAAAGCCTGACCCGGCGAAACAAGCTTGTATATTTATTGACCCTGCCCTTCTTCCCCGCGTTTCCCCGGCTGTCCAGGTCGCTGCGATATCGGGCCGATTATCGCCGCCTGCCCGTCTCCCTTTACTTCCACGACATCGTTCTCAAGCTGGTCAAAAAACGGCCGTGAACGCGGGACCTCGCCCTCCAGCGGAATCCCCTTGCTCGGGCACGACGGAGGCGCTGTTCGTGGACCGGCGGGTAATTGACATTTATGTAACATCGCACTAGCATTAATCGGGGTTGAGATGACTGGAATCGTTCTTGGACATGAAGAAATAGAAGAAAAAACCCAGGGGAGTGAAGTCCAAGACGAGACGTCCCTATTGAAGAGCATCGGCTTCATTCAATATTCTTTTCAGACATTTTTGGTCCAAATCAGCGTGACCGTTCTGGGCGTCGTTTTAACCGTGTTCTCTGCACGATTATTGGGCCCGGAGGGGAAAGGAATTCTTTCTCTCTTGATACTGTTACCTGTATTAGCCGTGACTTTTGGCCGATTGGGAATTGGCAATTCCATCATCTATCATGCTCCCAGAGTTTCCCATCCCCGCCTTATCTTCAATGGCTTCTTGCTGATATTATTCATCGGGGCTATTGTGTCCCTGCTGACCTTGCCCGTTGTTTTATGGCTCAGGAACAGCCTATTCAAAAATATTCCCCTTTCCTGGCTCATCCTTATGTGCGGCATGATCGTCTTTTTTTTCCTTTACGATTTTATGACCAGCCTCTTTATCGCTCTTTATCACATCAACTTGAGAAATAGGATGGTCATACTTTTCCCAGCCGCCAATATCGTGCTCTTTGTCATTTTTGTAATCGTCATGAAGGGCAAGGTCAAAGGCGCGATCGGCGCCTGGTCATTAGCTGTCATATTTTCGCTGATCGTGTCTTGGCGGTGGCTCGTCAAGAAAGCTGTTTGGCGAGAGGGGAAAATTGATTTCGCCTTGATGAAACAGCTGTTGCGTTTCGGGATTAAATCTCATTTGGGAACCCTTTTGGAGATATTGAACTATCGAGCTGATTATCTGCTGGTGAATCTCTATGCCGGCCCCTTCTCCGTCGGGTTGTATTCTTGCTCGGTGAATATGGCGGAAACAGCCTGGAAATTGCCGGAAGCGGCTTCTATCGTTTTATTGCCCAATGCGGCCCGAATGCCCCTTCCCCAAGCCCAGGCCTTAACCCAAAAGATATGTCGGATGGTTCTCTTTCTGGTTTTTGTTTTTTGCATCTTCGTTGTCATTTTTCGAAAGACGATTATCCTCATCCTATTTGGAAAGGCTTTTCTGCCCTCGGCGGAGCCGCTGCTTATTCTCCTGCCGGGATTCATTGCTTTTGCCGTTTGGAAAATCCTGGCCTATGGCCTTCTGGCTCAGGGATATCCTCAAAAGTACAGCCTGACCTCCGGTTTGGCATTTTTTACGATGATAATTCTAGACTTTCTGTTCATACCCCAGAAAGGGATAGCCGGAGCGGCCTGGGCATCTACAATTGCCTATTTTTTTGCCACTATTGTTGTCATTGCAATTTATAGCAGAATGACCAAAACACATCTTAAAGCACTCTTTATTCCCCAAAAATCCGATTTCGGCGCTTTGATCGGATATCTTTTGGAAAGGGCTCGATTTCTAAGAATAAAAAATAAAAAGATAGGACGCCAATCGATATAAGAGAGAGGAATTGCCATGTTTCCTAAGCTTGTCTTTGTATGTTTGATCCTATTAGTGTCGGCCGTCTATTATCTGCGTCGCAGTGATTTCCCGTTCGCTCTTTATTTGCTCCTCATCTCGGTTTTCTTTTCACGAATATACTGGGAGGTGTATGGCTATACGATTCGAATGGAGCAGCTTGCCTGCCTATTTCTCTTTTTGACTCTTGCCTATGACCTTTTTAAGAAAAAGCTGAAATTCAAATTGAGCGCGACGTCCATTATGGTGCTTGCCCTGTTTCCTTTGATGTTGATTTCCTCCGTATTGGGCACCAAATATTCTATCCTCTCCTTAAGAAAATCATTGATCTATGTTCCCTATCTTTTGGGGTTTCTGGCCCTGGGTGTTTATCTGCAAAAAAAAGAGGACCTGATTAAAGCCTGGAATTTCTTGTATGCCGCTGGATGCGTGACTCTGGGCATTTCCATCATCGGATTTTATCTTTTTTTCCTAGGAATTGATCTGGGAATGGTAAGAATGGAATGGGGTACTTTTTACCTGAGGGGGACTTTTATCATCCCCAACATCCTCGGCTCAACGACGGTGATCATCCTCATGACAGCCTTCCTGCGGCTGATTTCCAAGAATGAGCAGAGAAAAAGCACGGTGCGTGATCTGGTAGCCCTGGCAATTGCCGTTTCAGGCTTGATGATGAGCCTTACCAGAGCAGCCTGGATCTGTGGAGTTTTGGGCGTTCTTTTGGGCTTGATATTCTCAATGAGAAGGCTCGCCCTTAAAACAATGCTCCTTGGCCTGGCCGTGATGATAGCTGCCATGGGATTGACTTATGTGGCCACCTCTCATCTGAAACCTCCTGTCGGCAATGCGGTGAAGGAGAGGACGCTGGGAGAATATGGCGAGCCGGAGCTGGATCAATATTGGATTCCCCAAGAAACGGATCGGGTTGATTATTTTGGCAGAATAAAAGAGACAGCCAAAATCAAAAAGGCCCTTAAGGATAACCGCGCGTTTCAACAAACGTTGACCGATAATCCTCATTACATCACCATGCAACGGCGTGTCCGGACGGCCAAAATGGCCTTTCGGGACTGGCTATCAAGCCCCATCATCGGCAGAGGGACGGACTCCTTTCTGCTGGAAAACAATAATCGGCCTGAATACTATCTTTCATCAACCTGGGTCACCATTCTTCATGATTGGGGTCTTATCGCCTTTCTGATCCATGGTGTTTTTCTATTAGCCGTTTTCCTGGGGATAACAAAAAGGATGCTGAGGACTACTCAGCTTTCGATCAAAGTTTTTTCTTCCACTCTGCTGATCATTTTGATCCTGACTTCCATCATGTATCAAATAAGCACAGCGATGCAATTGTCCATCTTTTGGATTTTGCTCGCCTTTTTAAGTTTGGCCGCTTCGGCCCGCCTCGCGGCCGATCCAGTCCCGAGCGGCCAGACCGGCAAAACACGATAGGGCTGAGTCAAAAGTACTTTGAAAGCAGTCGCCAACCCAGGCTGCGGAAAGTATCCTGAGAGACGAGTCCCCTCGCCGCTAGGACTCTCCCAGGGCTCTAAAAAGAACTATATCGCTAGGGCCCAACCCCCCTAGCCGGGCTGTACGCTCGAAGCCGGGTTCCGGGCTATCCTGTTTGGAATGTTCGAATAAGGCAAATTTGACATGAAATCCAAAAGCTGATATTTTTAGGACAATCTGTCCCCTCATGGATAAGAAGGCCTTTTCGCGAACCGCTATCATCCTGGGTGTCATCCTCCTCTGCTCCTTGGGCCTCAGGCTCTATAAACTCAACCACCAAAGCCTGTGGTGCGATGAACTGATGACGATAAGGGAGGCTGACCCCGACCTTTCCTGGAAACAAAGTTTCCGCCTCATCGCGACCGTCGAAAAGATGCCACCCCTTCACTTTATTCTGGCCCGGCTCATGTTCCAGGCCTTTGGCTATACGCCCTATATCGCCAGGCTTCTCTCTGTGATCATAGGCACACTCGGCATCGCCGCCCTCTATTTCCTGGGGAAAGAATTCCTGAACAAACAGCTCGGCGTCCTTAGCGCGCTTCTGGGAGCGGTGAATTTCTTCCACCTCCATTATTCGCAAGAAGCCAGAGGCTACACCCTCGCTTTCCTCCTGACGACATTGTCCTTTCTCTTCCTGGTGAAATCAATAAAGAGCCCCAGGGGCAAGGACTTAATCCTATACGGAACGTTCACCCTATTGCTCCTCTACACTCATTACTTTGGCTTTTTTGTCCTGGCCTCTCAGGTCGTAATCATCGGGATCTTTGTCTTGCTGGAAAAACGTGACAAGCTTAGATACTTTATTCGCTTCGCCGTTTGCCTGCTGGCCGTGTTCGTCGGTTATATCCCCTGGATGCCCTTCCTGGGGGGATTAGTTCAAACGAAAAGTTTCTGGGCCCAGCCCCCTCCGCCCGATTTCATGACGAAATATTTCCTGGAATTCTTCGGGCAGTCCAATTTGATAAAACCTTTTCTACTATTACTGATGCTCTATTACGCCTTTCGCGTTTTTGCCGATAAAAAAACGGAGACCGAGAATATCAAGACAAATCCCCTGCAGATGAGCTTTTTAGTGATGACCGCCTGGGTGTTCCTGACGCATCTGATCCCATACCTTAGGTCCCTGACGGCCTTGCCCATGCTCCATCCAAGGTATCTCATCATCGCCCTGCCCGCCTATTTGGTCGCCCTGTCCTACGGCGCAGTATTGATCAATAACAGAGTACTGCGAGCGCTGATCGTTTCAATGTTGATAATCTTATCATCCCTTGACCTGATTTTCGTGCGGAAGTATTACACAAAGGTGACTAAAACCCAGCATCGAGAGGTCGCCGAATTCGTGGTCAAAAACAACGGCAAGAACTTCCCCATCATCATCGAAAAGGCTGCCTGGCAGCAGCAATATTATTTCAAGCGGCTGGGTGTCGCTCCTAAAGTGCTTTTCGGCAAGAAAGACGAGATGATAGACTTGATTCTGGCCAAAATCGGCACGAAGGAAGAAACGGGGGGCTTCTGGATCATGGGCTTGATGCGAGATCAAAAGCCTGCCCCCCGAAAGCCCGATATATCGGACATGCCCTACTATTTAGCCCGAGAGAAGGATTTCTATAATGCTTGGGCGCAGCTCTATCTGTCTCTTCCAGACAGGGGCGAAAGATTTATCGTCATCCCCTATCGTTCCGGTTTTCTCAACGGAACGATTCTCAAGGGTGCTCGCTGCCTGGCCATTTTCTCCGGCAGCGTGGAGGCGAAGCCTGTGCACCTTTTGCCGGGACGCTACAGGATGTCTATCAACGTCCGAGGGAGCAGCGCCGGCGGAGAAGATGCTCGTCTCGGCGTGTACATCGACCGGCATCTAATGAAGAGTTTTAATGTCGATTCTAAATTCCAGGACAAGACCCTCGATTTTGTGGTGAAGAGTGCTACTAATATCCATATCCAACTCTTTCTGGAGAATGACTACTGGGATTCCATCTCCAAGGAAGACAGGAATCTCTTTATTCGACACATTCTCATTAAACGCACGGGATCAGAATAGAGCGTTTTATTCAAAGGAATAATTCGCCCTGCAGATTGTATTGGGAATGTTTTTCATGATAGCTTAAGACACTTCCATAGCAAGGAGTCTGATATGAAAAATGCAAAAAACTTTAAGTTGGCCGCTTCGATAATGATTCTTAGCTTGTTGCTCTGCCTTTCTCTTTTCCCCCAGGAGACCAAGGAGGTCCCTCCGCCGCGGTTGGTCAAAGATGCGACGCCGGAGCTCAAAATCCAGGCCGCAAGCTCCATCGTCTCGGTGACGATCTATCCGGATCGGGCCACGGTCGTCCGGGAGGCCAACATCCGGCCCGGGCTCGGGCCTCAGTCCGTTGTTTTTTCGGGCCTGCCGACGACGCTTGTTCCCAACTCCCTGCGGGCCTCTGGCAGCGGAACGGCCGCCGTCAAAATTCTCGGGCTGGAGGTCGCCAACGAGTTTCTGGAATCGGCCCTGCTTCCGGAAATCAAAAAGCTCGAAGCCGAAATCGAGGCCCTGGAGGGCGATATGGCCAAGACGAAAAACGCCCTGGAGGTCCTCGGCACCCAGGAGAAATTCCTGAACTCCATCCAGTCCACAACGGCGGTCAAGGCCTCCGAAGAGGTGGCCCAGGGCAAGCCTGATGTCCTGAGCTGGGAAAAAGTTTATGATTTTTTGGGGACAAAGCTCACCGCCGTCAAGCAGGCCCAGCTTGACCGGCAAAAAATATTGGCCGAACAGCAGGCCAAACGCGAAGCGCTCAAGAAGAAGCTTGATTCCATCAAGCCGCAGCGCTCCCAGGAGGCGCGGAAAGTGACGGTCTTGATCGAGGCCAGCCAGGTGGGCGATTTCAAGATGAGCCTGGCCTACACGGTTAAAAACGCCGGCTGGGCGCCCCTTTATACCCTGCGGGCTCTTCCCGATACGAACGAGATCGAGCTGGCTCTGACCGGCCTCATCCAGCAGCGCAGCGGCGAGAACTGGGAAAACGTGAGGGCTCAGTTGTCCACGGCCTCGCCCTCCGTCGAGAGCCAGCCCGGCGACCTCAAGCCTTGGACGCTCGATATTTATGTCCCCAGGCCGGTGGCGCGCAGGGCGGCGAAAGATAGGGAAGAGGAAGCCGTCGAGGGAGCTGTTGCGGGCGGAGTCCCCGGAGGCGTGCTGGCCAGCGTTGTCCGCGAAATGGCCCCCGCCGCGCCGCGCGAAGCGGAGCTCGACACAGCGGCCGTCCTGGAATCGGGGATCCACCTCAATTTCGACATCAAGCGCGCGGTCTCCATCCCCAGCGACGGCGCTCCGCACAAGGTGCCCATCGACAGCCAGAAGCTCAAGGCGGAATTCGATTATGCCGCCGTGCCCAAGCTCAAGGAAGCCGTTTTTATGCGCGGCAGCCTGAAGAACACGCTGGCCTATCCGTTGCTGCCCGGAAGCGCGGACCTGTTCATCGTCCAGGATTTTGTCGGCGCGGCCCAGATCCCCTACGTGGCGGCCAATGATGAGGCCAAAATGTATTTCGGCGAGGACGGGCAGATCAAGGTCAAATACGAGCAGGTGAAGAGGGAAAAGGTCAACCCCGGGTTCCTGGGCAAGAACGAGAAGCTGCGCCTAGTCTATAAAATCACCGTCCAGAATTTGCGGAAAAATCCGGCGGAGGTCGAGCTCCTGGACCAACTGCCGGTAAGCCAGAACGACAAGATCGAGGTCAAAGATATCACCATCCAGCCGGCTCAAGCCAAGAAGGATGACCAGGGAATCCTGACCTGGAAGCTGACCTTGGCGCCTCAGGAGAAAAAAGAAATCACTATCGACTTCATCATTGAGTACCCGAAGGACGCCAGGATTATCGGAATCTAGAGGAGATTCCGATGCGCATGAATCGACTGTTACCGGCCGTACTGGTCTGTCTGATAGCTCTCTGGGCTTCTCCGTCCCCCGGACAAAGCGGCCAGAGCGCCGTCTCCCTTTATAACGAAGGGCGGTTTCTAGCCGACGAAGGGCGCTATGAGGAGGCCATCAAAATTTTCGATCGGGCCATAGCCCTTGACCCGAAATTCGCCCGGGCTTTTGTATCCAGGGCCTACTGCAAAACCCAAAAATCGCCCCCCGACACTCCCGGTGCCTTGGCCGATTTGACCAAAGCGATCGAATTTGCGCCCGATTCGGCTGAGGCCTACATTTTGCGCGGCGAAATCTATTTCCGTCAGCGGTCGGCCAAAGCCGCCTTGTCCGATTTCGAGCGAGGGGCGGAGCTTGACCCCTCCTATCCGCGAGTCTTCTATGACCGGGGCTTGGCCCGTCTTCAGGTCGGCGACCTGGCCGGCGCTTTGGCCGACCTGAACAAACAGGTCGAGTTGGATTCGCAGGACGTCTGGGCCTATATCGGCCGGGCCGACGTCCGCCGCGCCATGGGCGATGTCCCAGGGGAACTTACGGACCTGAACAAAGCCGTCCAGGTCGATCCGAAGTGCGCCCAGGCTTTTAAGGACCGGGGCGCGCTTCAAGCGAGGCTGGGGCGCTTGCAAGAGGCTAAAAAAGATACCGAACAGGCGGTCGCGCTCGAACCAAACAACCCTGCCCATAAAAAAAGCCTTGAGGACATCGAGCGGAGACTGGCCGTCGGTCCCGGACCGGGTCCCGGCGGGGGAACCGGCCCGGCCGCAGATTCCTCCCCGGAGGCCCTCGCTCAAGACTTGCTCTCGACGTTCAGTCGGCGCCTCGTTTATCTCGACCGCAAAGATGACTCCGACCCTACCCTCTACCGGGCCATCTTCGAGGATTATTCCGGTGAGTTCCTGGAGGTCGAAATGATCTGGGACAAGGACGCACGGTCCTTCGACATGTCCGGCATGACCGCCATCTCGCACGGTAAAAACGCCCAGGCTTTGGAACAGGTCATCCAGGACTACCGGAAAAAATAGGAGCTAGACGATGTTCCGAACAAAATTCAGACGCCTTCGAAGCTTTGTCCTCCCCGTCCTTTTCCTGGCTCTCCTGGCGACACCGCTCCTCTCCCAGGTCAAGCCTGAATTCAAGAAGGAGAATCGGTCCGAAGTCGTGGCTTACATCCTCCGCGCTTTGGCCAAGGAACACGGCGCCAAAACGGCCATGGCCGATTCGGGCAGCGGGAAGGTTACCTCGGACATGGACGTTACCTGCAAGTTCGTCCTGACCCGGCCGGACGGGACCAAGGATTTCGACCTCACCTCGCGCTTTATCGACGCCGCCAAGGTCCAATTCCCCAAGGGCGATTTCTACTTGGATGAATACGGCTGCATCCAGTCCAAGATCCTGGACACGGCCGTCCACGACGCCAAGAACGCCGTCCCGGATTTCCACTGCGCCCTTCCGCTCAACGGCTTCTACGTCAAATACATGGAAGCCCTCCAGAAGAAACTCAACAACCCCGACGCCTACTTCACCGGCGGCGGAAACCGCAAGCAGGTCGACCAGCGAATGCAGAGCCAAAGCCGGCTCCGGGTGTTTGACGCTGACGGCCGGGATGAGGAAGTCCGGGTGGACAAGAGCAAGCCCGAGGCCTACCTGGAGGCCATGAAGACCTACTTCGACATGAATCCCGAGGAGGTCCTGAGCCGGAAGCGGACGCCCGACCTCTTCGGCGATTCCTTCGATGCCTTTCGCCAAGCCTCCCTCCATGAGCACGGCGACGACCTAAACCGGGGCGACGCGAAATACAACACCCGGATCGTCAACAACTTTCTGGAGATGGCCGGCTATCCCGGCAACTGGAAGACGTTGACTTCCCAACAGAAGTCCGAGGTCATGGCCCAGCTTTTCCCTCAAGCCGAGCAGGGGGCATCCCGGGCCCGGATGATCGGCCTTCTGGACGAGTCCTTCTCCCTCTACGACAACCGCGGCTCTGGCGCCCCGGGCAAGGTCGCGGACATGGACGAATTCCATGCGGCCTCGGAGGCTTTCCAAAAGGAGGCCATCGCCGCCAACGCCATGACCCGGATCAAGGACATCCTTGACCCTAGGGTGAGCCTGGTGGATATCTACGACCATGCCCAATCCCTGGCCCAGGAGCAGGGCAAGACCTGGCTCGACCTGGGGGCCGAGGCACGAAAGCAGTATTTCGACCGGGCGAAATCCTACCAATCCGAGCTCTTGCGCAAGCTGAAATTCTCAGCCGCGGGAGAGATGGCCATGGCCTTCAAATTCCTCGAATCCATGGATTCGAGCCGTGTGGCGGGGGTCAAGGCCAAGATCCTGAGCACCGTCCCCGAAGCGCAGAGGCGGTACGTTGACCTCCAACTGCGCATAGCCTTGGCCTATCTGCGGGATTCTTCCAATCGGGCCAACAACGTCGCCGCCGAGATGTCCCACACCAAGGGCGTCCTGGACGAAATCAAAAAAAGCAAGCTGGTCAGTCCCGCAACGCTTAAAGAAGCCGGGGAGCAGAAAGCCGGCGGCCTGAGCTTTCGGAAGATCATGATGTTCACCGCCGCGGGATACGATGCCTACCAGAAGCTCCAAGAACAATGGCAGGAGATCAAGAATACGCTCGACCCTACGGCCGAGCGCATGGCCGGCACTCTGGACAAGCTGGACAAAGCCCAGTCCATCCTTAATCTGATCAAGATTTACCAGGATTCGAACGGCGACCCGGAGGCGATGAAAAAGGCAATTTATGTCGAGCTCATGACCCGCTATGTCCCGGGATACAGCTCCTATCAGATGTACAAGCAGTGGCAAAGCGGCGACCCGACGGCCAGGGAGGAGTTGGTGAAATCGCTCGTCTTCCAGGGGCTGACGCTCCTTCCCGGCGGGGCCGTGGTCCAGGCCGCCAAGCTGACCTTCGACATCGTCAAGACGGGCCTGGAGATCACCGTCGGCTACGGCCTATCCTCGTTGGGAGATAAAAACGTCGAGCGGTGGCTCCAGGGCGGCGACCGGGAATCGATTCTCTACGCGGTCCCGGGCTCCACCGCCGAGGAAAAGCAGAAGAACTACTTCAAGTTCATGGTGGAGCCGCGGCGGGGCGGGGGAGTGCTGGCCCAAGCCCACACCAACGTCCTGAAAGTCAAAAAGCTTTGGGAGTCCCTGCCGCCCTACAAAAAGGCCTCCCGCGAGGACCAGGAGCGCTACCAGCGCAAGATCGACGCCTTCTTCTCCCTGGCCAGAAAAAGGGTCGAGGAGCAGGTGGACGGCTACATCGAAAGCAACAACCTGGCCGGAACAGTGGCCACGGGAAGCCGGAATAAAATGGTCGAGATCCTTTTCGCCAGCTTTGTGAACGGCGTGAACCGGGAGATGGGCGCCAACAGCCTTCGTATCGTCCAGGAGCAGGCGGCCCGGGAGGCGAGCTTCCTGGACGAGGTGGACAACTATATGTACGGCCTTTTCAGCGAGGGGATAGACGCGGTTCTCGACTCGGCAGCGGCCTTGAACC
>Ga0315284_10003228_pt1 | contig 23130 bp, 11 predicted proteins | sample YL17G09_16_MG_FD_203696 | JGI IMG/M metagenome (GOLD analysis project Ga0315284, IMG submission 203696) | Sediment microbial communities from Yellowstone Lake, YNP, Wyoming, USA - YL17G09_16 | ecosystem: Environmental > Aquatic > Freshwater > Lake > Sediment | place: USA: Wyoming | collected... | reverse complement strand
GCGGCGGTGACCGTCTCGCGCGCCGCCTGCCCGGCCCAGTAGTCGGACTCGCGCACCAGGTCCACCAGGTGCTGCATGCGCGTCGAAAGCTTCTCGACGTCGCCGGCCAGGCGCGCGGCGTGCTCGATCACGCCCGCCACGGCGTCGCGGTCGAGCGGCCGCAGGCCCTCCTCGCGCGCCACGTGGCCGAAGAACCCGGCGTACATGTTCGCCGTCTCCGGCGTCCAGTCGGTGCGGTCGTCGAAGTCCACCGCCACCTTGAAGAGCTCGTCGAAGTCGGGGTCGGCCTCGGTCAGCAGGTAGTAGAGCCAGGGCTCGCCGATGAGGATCACCTTGCAGTCGAGCGGGATGGGCTCGGGATCGAGGCTGACGGTGGACACCGGGCTCAGCCGGTCGGCCAGCGACTCGAAGCGGATCTCGCGCGAGCGCAGGACGCGCTTCAGGTCCTCCCAGGCGAAGGGCTGCATCAGCAGGCGGCGCGCGTCGAGGATGAGGTAGCCGCCGTGGGCGCGGTGCAGCGCGCCGGGCTTGATGAGCGTGAAGTCGGTGACCAGGGCGCCCATCTGCGAGATGTGCTCGATGCGGCCGAGCAGGTTGGGCAGGCTCGGCTGGTCCTCGTAGACCACCGGCGCGCCCTTCGAGTCGCCGTGGTCCACCATGACGTTGACCTGGTAGCGGCGGAACAGCCCGAACAGCTCGGCCACCGCCGGCGGCAGCGGCGGGGCGCCCTCCGGCTGCGGCGACTGCGGCTGTGCCCCAGACTGCAGAAACTGGGTGAAGTTCTCGAGCACGTCGTTCTGCACGTCGTGCAGGTAGTTGAGCACCTCGGGCAGCTCCCCGTAGTCCTCGTAGATGTCCTCCATGGCGCGCTCCACCGCGTAGCGCGACACCTCGCGGCGCAGCTCACGCAGCTTGGCCCGGTGCTCCTTCTCCCAGCGCGGCACCTTGTGGAGGAACTCCTGCAACTGCTCCTGCAGCCCCTCGACCTCCTTCTGGAGGCGCTCCTGCTCGGCCGGCGGCAGCTTGGCGAACTCCTGCGGGTCGAGCACCTCCTCGCCCTTCATGGGTGCCAGCGTCAGCCCGATGGGCGTGCGCAGGAGCGCGATGCTGCGCTCCTTCGCCTGCTCGCGCAGCGCCTCGAAGGCCTGCTCCTGGGTCTCCTCGAGGCCCTTGGAGAGGGTCAGCTTGCGCGAGCGGTAGGCCTCGCTCTCGAAGGCGGCGGGGATGGCGGCGCGCAGCTCCTCGACGAGCTTGTTCATGTCGCGGCGCAGCACCGCGCCGCGGCCGGGCGCCAGGCGCAGCGCGCGCGGCCGGTGCGGCGTGGCGAAGTTGTTCACGTAGCACCAGTCGGGCGGCACCGGCTCGCCCGCCGCCTGGGCTTCGAGAAACTGCACGACGGTGGTGTGCTTGCCGCTGCCCTGGGGGCCGAGGGCGAAGAGGTCGTAGCCCTCGGCGCGCATGCCGAGGCCGAAGCGCAGCGCCTCGACGGCGCGCGGCTGGCCGATCGGCAGGTGCACGGGCTTGAGCTCGGCGGTGGTCGCGAACCGGAACTGCGCCGGGTCGCAGGCGCGGCGGAGAGACTCGACGGGCAACGGGCGGATCCCTGGCATTGCGGGACTCCTCTCGAAAGCCGGGAGCGGTGGCCGGACGGGCGGCCGGGATAGGGCCCCGGCCGTGAGGCGGTCGTCGGAGCCAGGCTACTCGGCTACCGAGGGCGGGGCAAGGTCGGCGGGGGTCTTGGTCGGGTCCTTGGCGAGCCTCGCCGGGACGCGCACTCCGAGGGCCACGCCGGCCAGCACGATGACGGCCCCCAGGAAGCTGGCCGGCGCCGGGCGCTCGCCGCGCACCAGCACGCCGAGGACGAGCGCCACCAGCGGCACGACCACGGAGATGTAGCTGAGCCGCGTGATGTTCGAGTGGTTCAGGAGCCAGGCCCACAGGACGAAGGCGCCGAGCGAGGCGGCGACGGCGAGGTAGAGGATGGGGAACCAGGCGGCGCCGCCGCGCGGCAACGCCTGGGATTCGGCGAGCAGCAGGCTGGTGAAGGCACAGACCACGAGGCCGACCGTGGCGCCCACCGCGTTGGCGCCGATCGGCGACTGGCGGGGGCCGCGCTTCAAGAACACGCTGCCCAGGCCCGCCGCCCAGGTGGCCACGAGCACGGCGAACAGGCGCCGCGGCTCGACGGCGAGCGTGACCTGGGCCGAGAAGATGACGGCCACGCCGGCCAGGGCCAGCACGGCGCCCGCGATCTTGGCGAGGGTGAGCCTCTCGAGCCCGAACAGGTGGGTCAGGACGGCGTTGTTGAGCGGCAGGGTGGCGAAGATGATGGCGCAGAGGCCCGAGGGCACCTGGGTCTCCGCCCAGTAGAGCAGGGGCAGGTTGAGGCCGAACTGGAAGAAGCCGTAGAGCACCGCGCTCACCATCGCCTCGCCGCGCGGCAGGGGCTGGCGGCGCAGGGCGAGGATGGCGAACAGCGCCACGGCCGCGATCGCCAGGCGCAGAGTCGCCGCCCAGGCCGGCGGCACCGTGTCGTTGCCCATGCTGATGGCCAGGAAGGTGCTTCCCCAGATGAGCGTGGTGGCGACGACGGCGGCGGACTTGGCCAGGGGCGGCACGGGCGCGGGGGAAGGGCTCACTTGGTAATCCATACCACAAGGTATGGCGGCCGCCGACCGGCATTCCGGCGGGGCCGGCCGACCGACATTCCGGCCGGCCGACCGACATTCCGGCCGCAGCCGCAGACAGCCTGTCGCCGCTGTGGCGCCGGTCCGCCGCCGGATCGACCTGTCCCAGGACGAGTCGCGGCCGCAAGCCACGCGCCTGAAAGGCGTCTCTCGCCGCCGCAGGGGCCGCGAGGCCGCTCCCCTCGCCTGGCCCGATACATGCAACCCCTCAGGGCGCGAGTCATGCGTCGAATCCACCGGACGGCCTGCCCGAGGCCGCCCATCATCCACGGGGGTGGGTAATGAATCGGTCTGCTACCTGCTGGTCGCCCCTCCGGATCGGCCTCGCCCTGGCCGCGATCGCCTGCTTCGGCTCGGTGGTCACCGCCTTCGCGCGGCCCACGATCCGCCGGTCCTTCTTCACCGTCTATCCGAGCGCGGTGGGCAGCAAGCTCGACAACCTGCCGAGCCACGCCACGCACTGCGGCGTCTGCCACTTCGACTTCAACGGCGGGGGGCCCAAGAACCCCTACGGCAACCGGGTCGCCGCGGTCCTCAACAGCTATCCGAACACCGAGGCCGCCATCACGGCCATCCAGAACGAGGACTCCGACAGCGACGGCTTCAGCACGCTGACCGAGGTCACCAACACCGCCACCTACACCAACACCCCGACCTTCCCGGGGCTCACGCCGGGCAACGTCGGCAGCTGCTCCAACATCCCCAACGTCAACGAGATCACGAACTACCTGGTGCCGACCACCGGCAGCGACACGCAGGCGCCCACGGTGACGGTGACCACGCCCAACGGCGGCGAGTCGTGGGTCGGCGGCACGGGGCACCAGATCGCCTGGACCGCCACCGACAACGTCGGTGTGGCCAACGTGGACATCTTCTACCGCGACGCCGCGGACCACTCGTGGGAGCCGCTGGCGCTCAGCGTGGCCAACACCGGCACCTTCCAGTGGTTCGTGCAGAACACGCCGACGCTGCAGGCGCGGGTGAAGGTCCTGGCGCGCGACGCGGCGGGCAACAGCAGGGCCGACTCGAGCAACGCCAACTTCACCATCCAGCAGACGCCGGGCGGCGTGGTGGCCACGACGTTGCGCGACTTCAAGCAGCCGGGCACGCAGCCCCTGGGCGGCGGTCAGTTCCAGGAGGCCGCCTCCTGCATCACCTGCCACGGGGGCTACAACACGGCGGCCGAGCCCGGCCACGGCTGGCTGGGCAGCATGATGGGGCAGGCGGCGCGCGACCCGCTCTTCTTCGCCTGCGTGGCCGTCGCCGAGCAGGACGCGCCGTCGTCCGGCGACCTCTGCATCCGCTGCCATACGCCCGGCGGCTGGCTCTCCGGCCGCAGCACGCCCACCGACGGCAGCCAGCTCACGGCTCTCGACCGCGACGGCGTGGCCTGCGACTTCTGCCACCGGGCGGTCGATCCCATCTACAAGCCGGGGGTGAGCCCGCTCGTGGACCAGGCGGTGCTCGCCAACCTGCTGCCGGGCCACACCCCGGGGCACTACACCACGGGCCAGTTCGTCGTCGATCCCGACCCGCGCAAGCGCGGGCCGTTCGCCGACGCGGTGGCGCCGCATCCGTTCCTGCAGTCGGCGTTCCACCGCTCGAGCGAGTTCTGCGGCACCTGCCACAACGTCTCGAATCCGGCGTTCAACCGCGTGGCGGGCGCCGACTACGCGCCCGGCCCGCTCGACCAGGCGGCCGCCTCGTTCGATCCCGAAGTGTTGCTGCCGCTCGAGCGCACCTACAGCGAGTGGCTGCACAGCGCCTTCCCGGCCGGCGTCTACGCGCCGGAGTTCGCCGGCAACAAGCCCGGCGGAGTGGTCGCCATCTGCCAGGACTGCCACATGTCCGACGTCTCGGGGAAGGGGTGCAACGATCCGGCGGCGCCGACCCGCGCCGACCTGCCCTACCACGACATGACGGGGGGCAACGCCTGGATGCCGCCGCTCATCGGCGCCCTGTATCCCGGCGAGACCGACGCGCTCGCCCTGTCGGACGCCAAGACCCGCGCCATCGCCATCCTGCGCAAGGCGGCGGTGCTCGATCTCACCACCGAGTGGGTCGAGGACCACTTCGTCGCCCACGTCACGCTGACCAACCGCTCGGGGCACAAGCTGCCGACCGGCTACCCCGAGGGGCGGCGCATGTGGGTCAACGTCGTCGCGCGCGATGGGGGCGGCAGCGTCATCTGGGAGTCGGGCGCCTACGACGCGGCCACCGGCGTGCTGAGCCTGGCCAACGACACGCGCGTCTACGATGCGCACCTGGGGATCTCGCCGGCGCTGGCCGCGGCCATCGGCAAGGGCCCGGGGACGACCTTCCACTTCGCGCTCAACGACACCGTCTACAAGGACAACCGCATCCCGCCGCTGGGCTTCACCAATGCCGCGTACGCGGCGTTCGGCGGCCAGCCGGTGGACCACGAGGGCGCGGTGCCGCGCTACGCCGACAATCAGAACTGGGACGCGATCGCGTACGAGCTGCCGGCCGCCACGCGCCAGGTGGAGGCGCGGCTCTACTACCAGACGACCTCGAAGGAGTACGTCGAGTTCCTGCGCGACGAGAACACCACCAACACCAAGGGGGACGAACTCTACGCGCTGTGGACGGCCAACGGCCGCTCCACGCCGGTGCTCATGGAGGAAGCCGTCGTGGCCAACACGCTGGTGGACGTGCCGGACGGCGTGGGGGCGAGGGCCTTGGCGCTGCGGCCGCTCAGCAATCCCTTCCAGGGCGAGCTCAGCCTACAGCTCGACCTGCCGCGCCCGGCGCGCGTGACGATGCAGGTCTACGACCTGCGTGGCCGTCTCGTCGCGGGGCAGGATCTCGGAGAGCTCGGCGGCGGCGCCCACCGCCTGACGTGGGACGGTCGCGACTCCGGCTCGCGCGACGCCGGCGTGGGCGTGTTCTTCATCCGCGTGCAGGTGGACAGCCAGACGCTGGTGAAGCGGGTGGTCAAGCAGGGTTAGGCACCGGAGTCGGACGCGACCTCAGGACGGGGCGTCCGCTACGGGTGGGCACGGGGGCGTGGCTCCCGGGCCCACTTCTTCATACAGGCCGTGCGCGAACCGATACCGCGGATGGCGTCCCGCCGCCGCTCGCCTTGCCGGGCTTTCCCGATTGCGGTTTTGACAGACGAGCGTTTGCGGCGCATCCTCGCTGCGCTTCGGGCCGCCCCGCTTCCGGCCCGATTCATGCAACCCTGGGCCGATGCCCGACCGCCGCCTCGCGGCCGCCTCTCCCGATGCCGCGTCCGGTCGAGGCCACTGGCCGCGGTCGACGGGGCGCGGCCGTCGGTGGAGACGGTCGATCGGTTCCTGGTGAGGTGAGCATCCCGGCCGCCGGACGGCGCTGCCGTCGCGCGGGAGTCCGGGAAGGAGGGCTGGCAAGTGGTCGCATGCGAGCGATTCGGCATGATCGGTCGGCTGGCATCCGTGCCGTTGGCGCTCTCAATGATCTGCGGCTGCTCGAGTTGGCGGGCCGTGGAGCCGCCGCCGGCGGTGGCCGCGGCGGCGCAGAAGCCCCCCTTGCACGTCCGGGTGACGACGCTCGACGGGCGCGAGTACGAGCTCTCCCAGGCCGCTGTGGTGGGCGACAGCCTGGTCGGGACCGGGCGGCTGCTGGGGGAGATTCCCTGGGATGCCTCGGCCCACGACCGGGCGGTCCTGGCGGCGGCGCAGAAGCTGATGCCCAGGGCTCTGGCGCTGGCGGACATCCGGACCATGGAGATGCTCCGGTCCGATCCGAAGAAGACGATCCTGATGCTGGCGGGAGTCGGCCTCGTGGCTGTGATCGTCCTCGCCGCCGCCAGCTACCCTGACTTTGGCGGCGGAGGGATCTCTCTCGAGTGACGCCGCGTGGTGGTCGGCCTGGTCGGTGCGACCGCGGTGCAAGACAACCTGGTGGTGGCGATCACGGTCCTGGGGTGGTTCACGACGGGCACGGGGCAGGGGTGACGCTTCCCGCGGGCTCCAATCCTCGCTTCACCTTTTCTGCCCCCCGTGGCACCATGCCGCCGTTCGCCGCCGGCGCGCCTCCCGCGCGCCGCCGGCGCCACGCGATTGAGTCCGACACCCGCCCGCGAGCCCGGCCGCAACCGCCTCGCGGACCGGACCCGCCTCGACAGGAGGGAAGCGATGAGAATCCTGGCCGCGCTCGCCGTCTGCTGTCTGCTGCCCGTCGCCGGCTGCGCCCCGCAGCAGAAGGCGGAAGGCCCCGCCAGGGGGGATCTGAAGCTGGTCCACGCCGACGAGCCCATCGGCCCGATCGAGGCCGCGGTGGTGACCAGCTCGGCCAAGGTGGACCTCGGCAAGATGCTCTTCTTCGAGCCGCGGCTGTCGAAGTCGGGCTTCATCAGCTGCAATTCCTGCCACAACCTCGGCCTCGGCGGCAGCGACGGGCTGCCCAGCTCGATCGGCCACAAGTGGCAGCTCGGACCGATCAATTCGCCCACCGTGCTCAACGCCAAGTACGCCGTCGCCCAGTTCTGGGACGGGCGCGCCAAGGACCTCGTCGAGCAGGCCGGCGGCCCGATCGCCAACCCCGGCGAGATGGCCTCGACGCACGATCTGGCCGACCAGGTGCTGCAGTCGATGCCGGAGTACGTGGCGCTGTTCAAGGGGGTTTACGGCACCGACACCATCGCCATCGCCCAGGTGCAGGACGCCATCGCCGCCTTCGAGTCCACGCTGGTGACGCCGAACTCGCGCTTCGACAAGTGGCTCTACGGCGATGACACGGCGCTGACGGCCGAGGAGATGGAGGGCTACAAGCTCTTCAAGGACAAGGGCTGCACGAGTTGCCACAACGGCCCGGGCGTGGGCAACGGTTCCTTCCAGAAATTCGGCGTCTACAAGCCGTTCGTGACCAAGGCCTCGCCGCAAGGCCGCTTCGACGTCACCAAGGATCCCAAGGACAGGATGGTCTTCAAGGTCCCGACGCTGCGCAACGTCCAGCTGACGGCGCCGTACCTGCACGACGGCAGCCGCTGGACCATCACCGAGGCCGTGCAGCTCATGGCCGAGCTCCAGCTCAACGCCACCCTGACGCCGGAGGAGACGGCCAAGGTCGTGGCCTTCCTCAAGGCGCTCACCGGCGAGCAGCCGCAGGTGACCCACCCCATCCTGCCGCCCTCGAACGAGAACACGCCGAAGCCGGTGCGGACCTAGTCGGGTCCCGACGCGCGCGGCCGCGGCCGCACCTGCCTGGCCTGAAAACACCGAGCGCCGGATCCCGAGGGACCCGGCGCCCGTGCTTTGCAGGGCGGTGAACGCTGGTGCGCCCGCCGCTCGTGCTACCGATACGTGCCCTTCACCGCGCCCAGGGTCACTGGCACCACCGGCACCGGCGGCTCGCGCGGGATCATCCGGAAGTCGTCCACGCCGAGCCCGTCGTCGGCGCCGGTCCCGTCGAAGTCCGTCCAGCGGATCCAGATCACGGCGGTCGGTGCGAGCGATAGCCCCGAGATGGCCGCCGAGATCAGGGTGCGGTTGGCGGCGGCGTTGCCGTCCAGCAAGCCGACCGTTCCTGCCGTCACGGGCGCGATGAAGTCCAGCGCGTCCACGTCGGTCCAGGTGCCCGTGTTGAGGCTCACGGCATTGAGGCTGTACTGGAAATCCAGCTTGTCCAGGCGGCCGAGAGTGCCGAGACGCCACTGCTCGCCGACGTACTCGATGTCGAGCCGGCCGATGGGTCCGCCGATGCTGTTCACGAACGACGCGCCGACGGTGGGAACGAGAGTGCCGCTGCGCAGCCCGCCGAACGCGCGCTCCGCGCTCCCGGCCGCGCCGAAGCTGTAGGTATCCGCGGTGTTGCTGCTGCCGGTGCCCGCCGTGTACAAGAGGTTGGCGTTGGTACCGGTCTCCAGGAACGCCCAACCGGCCGGCACGACCGAGCTGGTGCCCGTCGAAGCCAGCGTGTTGAAGTTCTCGGCGACCGGAACGCCGTACCCCGTCAACGGCACCTGGGCGCCGGCGACGGAGCAGAGCGAGACGACGGCCAGGGATGCCACGACCGCCGTGAGAGCAATGGTCGCAACGTTTCTCATGGTGACCTCCTGTTGGGAGATGGGTGGAGAGTGCGGCCCGGTAAGCGATGGGATTCTAGCCCGACCGGGAGGCGTCAACAACTGCGAATCGACCCGGAGCCTGAGATTGCCGACATCCGCGAGTTTGGTATCAGGCAACCCGGGCGGCAGGCGCCCCCAGCGTCGCGGCCGCAACACGGTGCCGACCCGACGCTTGTGTCGCGCCCGCACCGGCGCTATCGTCCGCCCACACCGGGACGGCTCCGGGGCGGCTCCGCAACGCTGCCCACTGAGGACGTCCGATGACTGGTTCTCCCCGCCTTCGCGATCGCGGCGCACCGGCACTGCCCGGCGCCGCGCTTTTCGTAGCCGCCGTGTCGACCACCAGCCGTGAGGAAGGAGTGGCAAACCCATGCGTGCCCGCAGTGTGAGGTGGATCGCCGTGGGTGCCGGGGTGGCGCTGCTGGCGGGTCTGCCCGCGGCAGCGGCCGGCGCCGCCGGGCCGCTGCCCGAAGACCAGCGCGTCAGCCTGACCCTCTTCGGGAGCGTCAACCTGGGGAACCCGGGGCAGGATTTCGAGAGCGCGCTGCGTGCTGCCACGCTGGCCGACGACTACTTCCCGTTGGCGGACGGCAGCGGCGGCGACCAGTCGCGCCCGACCCCGGTCAGCGAGGGCGGGCGCTGGGCGTACGGCGTCGCCCTCGGCTACGCCCTGGCTCCGGAATGGGAGGTGCGCGGCCTCGTACGCGGCGAAGAGGAGGTGAGCGCCTACGGCGTGCGCCAAGTCCTCTACCGCGTGCAGCTCTCCCTCGAAGCCTCGTCCACGCGCTACGCGGCGCTGATCGCCTACCGGCCGCTGGGTTCCGTGGTGCGGATCGGTCTCGGGCCGGCGCTCACCAGCGCCGAGGTGCGGGCCCGCGACGACTGGACCGAGTTCCCGGGCAACTCCGACACCCGGTTCGGCTTCCTGGCGGAGGGCGCGGCCACCTGGCCGCTGCGCTCGCGATTCTTCGCCGAGGCGGCGGCGCAGTACTGGTACGCCGGGGAGATGAGCTACGGCCCCTACGACGTGCGCAACGGCATCGGCAACATCCAGGTCTACTTCCCGAGCAGCAAGTACTCGCTGGACCGCACCAGCTTGACGTTCGGCGCCGGAGTCCGGTTCTAAGCCCCCCCGGGGGGAAGACAAACCGGCGCTGGCGGGTCGCGCCAGCGCCGGCTCAGAGTCGCGAAGCTTGCGGCGATTACCGGTACAAAGCCTTCACACCACCCCAGCTCTTCGTCTGCGTCGGCACCGGGGCCACCGATTCGAGCAGGAGCACCGCGTCGTTGAAGTCGCGGTCGCCCGCCTGCTGATCTTCCCACGCCATCCACCACTGGCCGAAGTTGACTCCCGTGCCCGCGAACATGAGGGCCTGCGCGGCCCCGCCGGCGTTGCGCCCGTCCTCCGAGTAGAAGGTGCCGCCCGGGCCGGAGAGGTAGAAGCCGAAGGCCGAGGCGTTCACGCCGCCGTAGGAGTTGGAGCTGACGAGCCCGGCGCTGCTGTTGAAGAGATTCACCACGAGGTTGCCGCCCGACTGGAAGCTAACGACGGCGAAGTAGCCCGGCCCGGCGCTGCCGGGGAAGACCGGGAACGTGGTGGGGATCGCCTGATCCGCGTTGTAGATGCCGATCGCGTTGCCGTTGGCGTTGCCGGCGATCTCGAGCATCAGCGTGAACAGGGCGTTCCCGGAGACGTCCGTCGTCAGCACCTGCACGTCCGCTTGGTCGGTGGCGACGGTGATGCTCTCGCCGACGCCGTTGAGATAGGCCTGCAGGGTGGTTTCGGACGAGCTTCCGATGGTCACCTGCGGGATGCGCAGGGAATAGGCTCCGGCCGTGGAAGCGGCAGCGAGGCCGAGCAGTACGATCGCCCCGGCGATTGCGGCCATCCGAGTAACGTTGCGATACATAAGCGACTCCCTTCACGCCACCGGGTGAGGCTTCGACGCCTGCCGCCGAGCGCCAGGATGGCTTGACCGATGATGATGGGGGTTGGCGCGGTCGAAGGCCAGCGAATTATATGACGGGCGTCATACAAGTCTAGGTAAAGTCCGTTTAGCACCACCGAACCGCAGGGACGGGACCGGTGCCCGACGAAGCCCCCCGGACGGTGGGCCACCGGGCGACGGGGTCGCAGTTCCGTTCGGCAGTCGGCCGGCCGTGCGAATCAGGCCGCCGCCCCGTCCGCTAGGAGGCCTGGGGCTCGGGCCGTGCGGCCGGGAAACTCGCGATGGCCTCCCCTTCGCTCTCGTAGATGTCGAAGACGCGCACCAGGTGGAGAAGGACGAGCAGGTCCTTCACCTTCTTGTGGAGATTGGCGAGGACCGCGCAGCCGCCGCGCTTCTTGTAGCTCGTGTAGATCCCCACCAATTCGCCGATCCCGCTGGAATTGATGTACTCGACCCCCTGCAGGTCGATCACCAGGCTCAGGGTGCCCTGTTTCCCGGCCTCGTCAGCGGCCATCCGCAACTCATCGCATTCATTCCCGCCCATGAGGTTGCCGCGCGGCTTCAGCACTACGACCGGACCTACTTGCTTGACGCTGATGTGTTTCATGGTGGCCTCCTTGGCGCCGGCGCGCTGCCGGCGCCGCTTTGTCTGTTTCCGCTCCGGTTCACCGCACGACCCCCGCCCTCCGGACGACCTCGTGGGAGACGTCGCGCACCCGCAGGAGACGGCTGCCTGGCGGGGCCGCCCGCGGGGCGAACGCCACGGGCGCATTCGGGGTGCGCGAGGGTGGGTCTCGCGGCCGTTCCGGAGCTGGAGGCGCGGTCCTTTGCCGGCCGGAAAGCAGGAACGCGCGCTATCGGCTTCCCGGGGGAAGCCGCGAAGAGGCGGGGTGCTTCGCGGCGAGGACTCTAGCACTCCGGGGGGCGTGGGCGAAGCGGAATCGTCGGGGCGCCCGCCGGGCCCGGCCCGAATCGCCCAACTGGACGGGGCGCCATCGCCTCGACCGGCAAGGAGGTCGCAGCTGCAGGAGCCCGATGGAAAACGCCAAGGGCGGCGTCCTTGCGGACGCCGCCCCCCCGGCGCGAGGTGGTGCCTCGGGCGTCTTAGGCCTTGCGGACGTTCGCCGCCTGTAGCCCCTTCGGGCCGCGCGTCACGTCGAACTCGAGGGCCTCGCCCTCGGCGAGCGTCTTGAACCCGTCGCCGGCGATGGCGGAGAAATGGACGAACACGTCCTCGCCGTCCGTCTGGGAGATGAAGCCAAAGCCCTTCGCCTCGTTGAACCACTTCACGGTGCCACTAGCCACTTGAAACTCCTGTTGTATCCGGGTCCGAAGACCCGCACTTGCCGCGTATCACGCCGCGGCGACGTCCGGTCTCCGTGACCGTTGCTTCGATCGATCGCGGGTGGCCGACCAACAAAAAACCGCCAGAGAGGTCTCTGGCGGAATCTGGACGTCGACGACACATCGACAGGCAACCGAAGACGAAAGCCAGTATAGACCGAACCCCGGAAGAAAGCTAGTCACCCCGCCGCGAAGCCCGCGCCGCTCAGATCTCCCGCGGATTCCCCAATGAAAGCCGGCTTTCGACCGCCGGCAGCGGGGTGGCCTCGGGCGTGGGATCGCCCATCACCACGCGCAGCCGGTGCACCGCGCCGTCGTCGACCAGCGGGATCGCCCGGGCGTCGACCCGGGCGCCGTCCAGCACCGCTTCGGCGACACCGCGGCTCCGGCGCCCAGGATTCTCCACGCTGATCTCGTAGAGGCTCTGCCCATGGCGCCACCGCACGACGAAGCCGTCCCACGACCCGGGAACGCACGGTGCGATGGCAAAGCACCGGCCCCGGCGCCTGAGTCCGAGGATCGACTCGAGCCCGAGCCGGTACATCCAGGCGGCCGAGCCGGTGTACCAGGTCCAGCCGCCGCGGCCGATGTGCGCCGGGTGAGTGTAGACATCGGCCGCCACCACGTAGGGCTCCACCTTGTAGCGGTCGACGTCGGCAGGGGTGCGGGTGTGGTTGATCGGATTCAGCATGTGGAAGAGCTCGACCGCCTCGTCGCCGCTGCCGAGATGCGCGATCGCCATCACCGTCCAGAGCGCGGCGTGGGTGTACTGGCCGCCGTTCTCGCGCACCCCCGGCACGTAGCCCTTGATGTACCCGGGGTCGAGCGGCGACTGGTCGAAGGGCGGCGCGAGCAGCTGGATCACGCCGGCGTCGCGCCGCACCAGCTGCATGCGAACCGCGTCCATGGCGCGCTCGGCGCGGGCCAGCGGCGCGGCGCCGGAGAGCACGGCCCAGCTCTGCGAGATCGCATCGATCCGGCATTCCTGGGCCTGGGCGGAGCCCAGCGGGGTGCCGTCGTCGCAGTAGGCGCGGCGATACCAGGCGCCGTCCCACGCCTGCTCGAGCATGGCGCCCATCCGCTCGCGTTCGCCGCGCCAGCGGGCGGCGCGCTCGGGGTCCCCCCGCGCGTCCACGATGGCGGCGAAGTCGTGCAGGATCTTCGAGAGGAACCAGCCCAGCCACACGCTCTCGCCGCGGCCCTGATGCCCGACCCGGTTCATGCCGTCATTCCAGTCCCCGGTGCCGATCAGCGGGAGACCGTGCGGGCCGATGGGCAAGCGGCCCTCGATGGCGCGGATGCAGTGCTCGTAGAGAGTCCCGCCCTGGCCGGCCACCGCGGGTTGACCGTAGGCCTCGAGCTCGCCGGGCAGGAGCGCGGGCGCCTCCAGGAAGGCCACGGGCACGTCGAGCACGGCCCGGTCGCCGGTGCACTTCAGATAGTGGACCACCGCGTACGGCAGCCACAGCAGGTCGTCGGAGCAGCGGCTGCGCACGCCGCGGCCCGTGGGCTCGTGCCACCAGTGCTGCACGTCCCCTTCGCTGAACTGGCGGGCGGCGCAGCGCAGCAGGTGCTCGCGGTAGAGGTCCGGCCGCGCGAAGCCGAGCGCCATCACATCCTGCAGCTGGTCGCGGAAGCCGTATGCGCCCCCCGGCTGGAAGAATCCGGTGCGGCCCCACAGCCTCGAGCTCACCGCCTGGTAGAGCAGCCAGCGGTTCATGATCAGGTCGAAGGAATCGTCCGGCGTCTCGACCTGCACGGTGCCGAGCATCGCGTCCCAGCGCGCCTCGACCTGCTCCAGCGCCGAGCGCGCCGCGGCGGGGCTGGCGAAGCGCTCCGCCAGGGCCAGCGCGTGGGCGCGGTCGTCGCCCTGGCCCAGCAGCAGCACCACTTCGCGCGTCGCGTAGGGCTCGAGATCGACGCGCACCTGCAGCGCAGCGCACGGGTCGAGGCCGGCGCCGAAGCGCCCGGCCAGCGACTCGCGCGCCAGCGCGGCCGGCCGCCGCAGCGAGCCGTTCCGTCCCAGGAACTCGAGTCGGTCGCCGGTCGCCGAAGCGGGCGGCGGGCTGGCGTGCGCGAACGCCACGTGCCCGGGAAAGTCCGGGTTGTAGGGATTGCGCGCCAGCACGGCGCCGCTGCCGGGATCCTGCTCGGTGACGACGAAGCGGTGTTCGCCGGCGCGCGGCGGGCACAGCGCCCACTCGCTGTACGCGAACACGCTCAGGCGCCGGGCGACCCCGGTGTGATTGGTGAGCGAGAGCCGCGAGAGCTTGAGCGGTTCCTCGGCGTGCACGAACACCGCGAGGTCGCAGGTGACGCCGTGGGCGCAGTGGGCGTAGCGCGTGACCCCGGCGCCATGGCGCGTGACCCAGCGGCCGCCGTCGCGGGCGCGCGGCAGCGGACCCGGCGTGGCGCCCCACACCTGCCCGAGGTCCTCGTCGCGCAGGTAGACGGCCTCGCCGCTGAACTCGCTCACCGGGTCGTTGCCGAACGGCGTGAGGCGGTTCTCGCGGCTGTTCCCCGCCCACGTCCAGGCCGCGCCGGTGGCGCCGACCACGGTGCCGAAGCTCGGGTTCGCGATGACGTTCACCCACGGCAGAGGGGTGTCCGCATCGCCCGGCAGCACGATCGCGTACTCGCGCCCGCCGGCGGTGAAGCCGCCGAATCCGTTGTCGAGGGTGAGCGTGGGGGCTTCGACCTCCAAGACGGCAGCGCTCGGGTCCGCCGCCTCGGGCACCGATCGCGCCACCAGCGCGTCGGGCCAGCGCGGCTCGGGGTGCGGCCGGCCGAGCTGCTCGGCCAGCTCGCCAAGCTCGCCGCTCAGCACCGCGCGGGCGGCCGCCAGCAGGGCCATGCGCTCGGCCTCCGGCATGCCGTCGCCGCGCAACAGGAACACGCCCCCGGGGCGCTGCCGCCAAGCGGCCCAGGGGCCCTTCTCCAGCAGACCCTCGATCTGCTCTTGCATCTCGTCCAGGTAGCTCAGCGGGTGTTCGTTGAGGATGACGACATCGGCACTGAGGCCCTTCAGCCGCCAGTACTCCTGGGCGCGCAGCACCTGGTGCACCAGGGACAGGTTGCCGTCCTGGACCACGCGCACGATCAGGACCGGGAGGTCGCCGGAGACGCCCTGCGCCCAGAGGCCGGACTGGCCGAGCGTGTTGCCCGCGAGGAACGCGGGGTCGGCGCGCAGGGTGGCGTCGGTCCACAGCACGTGCGAGGCGAGCTGCTCGTAGAGCTGCGCTTCATCGGTCGAGATCCCCAGGTGGCGCAGCCGCATCTGGGTCTGGGTGGTGGCGAGGGCGAAGGTGCGCGCGGCCGAGGCGGGATCGTCGTACTTCTCCGCCAGCGCGATCGCCGCGGCGCGACTCGTGGCGACGCCCGTCGCAAACGCCAGGCGCACCTGCCCGCCGGGGGCGATGCGCACGCGCCGGCGCAGGCTCAGGACCGGGTCCAGCACCGCTCCCGTGGTGCCCGAGAGCGCCCGGCCATCGAGCGCGACGGGGTCTTCGGGAGTGCGTCCGCGGCCGAGGAAGCGCGCGCGGTCGGTCTCCCACTCGATGGCCCCGTGGACGCCGCTCTCGGCGCTCAGCACGTGCACGGCCCACGGCGCCAGCTCGTCGGGCGAGCGCGGGCGGCGGCCGCACAGCAGGGCCATGCACTCGGGCCGGTACTCGGTTTCGAGGAACAACTTGAGGAACGCCGGGTGGGAGAGATCGTCGGCGAGCGGGGCGAGCACGATCTCGACCAGGCTCGTCACCTCGATCTCGCGCAGGACGTCGGTGTGGTTGACCAGCGAGACCCGGCGCACCTCGACGTCGTCCTCGGGGGATACCGTGATTTCGAGCCGGGTCTCGATGCCGTCGTCCAGGCGCGCGAACAGGGCCTCGTCGGCGCGGAAGGTCACCTGGTAGCGCTCGGGCTCGCGGCACACCGGCTGGTAGGCGGCCGACCAGAGCCCGCCGCTGCGCACATCGCGCAAGTAGATGAACTGGCTGCCGGGATCGCACGTGGGGTCGTCCCGCTGCCGCGTGACCGCGCGTCCACGCCAGGTGCTGGCGCCGCCTCCGGCGTTGGTGACGACCGCGGTGTACTGGCCGTTCGACAGGAAGTGGGCGCTCGGGTGGAGCGTGTGCGGAGAGCGGAAGCGCCACGGCGAGACCGCGGGCACCAGCGGCTCGATCCGCGTGGATTCGGCGGGGCGCGGGCGGATGACGGGCACGAAGCGCGGCACGCGCTCCTGCAGCAGCGGTTCGGTGGCCTGCACGCGGGGATCCGAATGGAAGCGCCGCACCATCGGGGCGCCGAGCCCGGCGTTCGCCAGCGCGACCAGGCTCATGCCTTGATGATGGGCGAAGAAGGCCCGGACGCCATGGACGCGGGCCGGGTCGGGGGCCGGCTCGTCGTCGGGCGCGGGGGCCTCGCGCGGCGTGTAGTCCAGCGCCTCGACGAATCCGAAGCGGCCCTCGGCGCCCTCGCGGGCGAGCCGGCGGAAGTTCGCGGCGGCGGCGGCGGGATCGACGAGGGCGGCCAGCGCGGTGGCATAGGGCGCGACCACCAGGTCCTCGGCGAGCCCGCGCTTCAGCCCCAGGCCGGGGACGCCGAAGGCCTTGTAGTGGTAAACGCCATGCGGGTCCCGCACGTCGTAGGCGGACTCCGAGATGCCCCAGGGCACCCGCTGGCGCCGCCCGTAGAGGATCTGGGCGCGCACCGCCGCGCGGCAGGCGCTCTCGAGCAGGGTCTCGGGATGGCTGCGCAGCACCAGCAGCGGCATCAGGTACTCGAAGATCGAGCCGCTCCACGACACCAGCGTGGTGCAGCCCTCGACGCTCACCAGCGCGCGCGAGAGCCGGAACCAGTGCTCCTGCGGCACTTCGCCGCGGGCGATGGCGATGAAGCTCGCGAGCCGGGCCTCCGACGCCAGCAGGTCGTAGTACGAGGCGTCGAGACGCCCCGGCCCCTCGGCGTCGGCCAGCCGGAAACCGATCGAGAAGACGCCGCGCGCCCGGTCGTAGAGGAACTTCCAGTCCATGGCGTCGGCGAGACCGTCGCAGAGGCGGGCGAGGTCCTGCAGACGCCGGCGCAGGGTGTCGGGTCTGGCGGCGTGTCCCGGCAGCCGGAGGAGCGCCGCGTCGAGCCAGCGGCCCCACTCGGCGACCTCTTCGGCCTCGGGGCCTGCGGGCGCGGCGGTCGCGACCTGTTCGAGGGCGGCCCGCAGCTCTCCCGCGCGCCGCCCGGCGGCCGCGATGCGGGGGCTCGTCGGCCCGTCGGCGCCGAGGGTGGCGCGCAGCGCGTCCAGCTCCCGCTGGGCGAGGCTGCAGCACACACGCAGCGGCGTGGCCGCGTGCGCCCGGCGCGCGAGCGTCGCCAGCGCTTCGGCCAACACGCCCGCCGTGTCGGCGGCCCCGGCGCACCCGCGCTCTTCGTCTGCGTCGCCCTCGGCAAGTTCCCGCAGCCCGGCGGACAGGGTCATCAGGGCGCCCGCCAGATTCCCGCTGTCCACGGTCGAGACGTAGCGCGGGGCCAGCGGCGCCAGGCTGGTCGTGTCGTACCAGTTGAGCAGGTGTCCTTCGTGGTGCTCGAGGGCGGCGACGGTGGTGAGCGTGCTCTCGATGCGGTCGGCGAGCTGGCCGGTGTCCAGGTAGCCGTGATCGTGCGCCGCGAGCGTGGAGAGCAGCCCCATGCCGATGTTGGTCGGCGACGTGCGGTGCGCGATGCGCAGCTCCGGAGCCTCCTGGACGTTGTCGGGTGGCAGCCAATGATCCTGCGCGGTGACGAACCGCTCGAAGTAGTGCCAGGTGCGGCGCGCGATGCGGCGCAGCTGCGCCGCGTCTTCGGCCCCGAGCACGAGGCGCGTCGGCACGACCGGCCGGCTCAGCCACCACGCGACCACCGGCGATGCCAGCCACGCCGCCAGGAAGGGCAGGGCCAGCGGCAAGGCGCTGGCCCGCAGCGGCAGCACCCCCAGCGACACCACCAGAGCGGCCGCCGGGCCCGCCCACATCTCGGCGACGAAGACCCGTGGGCCCCGGCGGGCGAGCAGCCCGGTGGAGCGCGCCGCGGTGGCCGCGGCGGTCTCCCACTCGAGCAGCCGGCGCTGCGTGATCACCATGCGGACCAGCGTCAGGACGATGGCGTGCAGCATCTCGTAGGCGTGGTAGGCGAGCAGCATGATCTCGAGCAGCACCTGCGCGCCGGCGCTCTTGATCTCCGCCCACACGTCGTTCAGGAATACGCCGAAGGGCTGCTGCGGGCGCGGGCCGCCGGCGAAGTGCACCAGGGGCGGGAGCAGCGGGAAGCCGAGCACCGCCAGCGCGGCCAGGGTCCAGGCGAGCGGCGAGCCCGGGAGCCAGGTCCACGCCGAAGCCAGCAGCGCCACCAGCGCCGGCGCCACCAGGCTGCGGCGCAGGTTGTCGAGGATCTTCCAGCGGCTGATGAGCGGCAGCCGACTGCGCTCCAGACCGTGCCGCGTCGGCACCAGCGGCAACATGGCGAACAGGATCTGCCAGTCGCCGCGCACCCAGCGGTGCTGGCGCCGCGCGTGGGCGAGCACGCTCGAGGGGAAGTCGTCCACCAGCTCGACGTCCGAGACCAGGGCGCAGCGCGCGAAGAGGCCCTCGAACAGGTCGTGCGAGAGCATCGCGTTCTCCGCCACGCGACCCTCGAGCGCGGCGGCGAAGGTCTCCACGTCGTAGAGCCCCTTGCCGGTGAAGCTGCCTTCCCCGAACAGGTCCTGATAGGTGTCGGACACCGCGGTGGTGTAGGGATCGACGCCGGTATGCCCGGCGTAGGCGCGCGCGAACAGCGAGCCCGCGGCGCTCGCCATGGTGACGCTGACCCGCGGCTGGAGGATCCCGTAACCCTCGACGACCCGCCGGAGCCGCGGGTCGAAGCGCGGGCGGTTGAGCGGATGCTCGATCACGCCGATCAACTGCCGCGCCGCGTCGCGCGGCAGGCGCGTGTCGCTGTCGAGCGTGATGCAGTAGCGGATGCGCGGCAGGACTTCGCGATCGCCCACCTGCGCGGTGAAACTCGTGTCGGTGGCGCCCCGCAGCAGCCGGTTGAACTCCTCGATCTTGCCGCGCTTGCGCTCCCAGCCCATCCACACGCCTTCGCTGCCGTTCCAGCGCCGGGCGCGGTGGAAGAGGAAGAAGCGGTCCGCGGTGCCGGGTGCGTAGCGGGCATTGAGCGCTTCGATCCCCGCGATCGCCGCCGCGAGCACCTCGTCCTCGCCCGCCAGGCGCTCGGCCGCCGCGTCCGGGAAATCCGTGAGCAAGGCGAAGTGGATGCGCGGGTCCAGGTTGCCGAGGGCGTGCACCTCGAGGTGCTCCACCAGAGCCCGGGCGCCCTCGACCGAGGAGAGCAGCGTCGGCACGATCACCATGGTACGGGCCGGGTCGGGCACGCCGCCGCGCAGGTCGAGGCGCGGCAGCGGCAGCGGGCTGGCGATCCGGTGGACGACGCGATGCAGGAACGCCACCGCGAACTCGCTGGCGGGGATGAGCGCCACCGCGCCCACCCAGATCCCCATCCAGCCGGGTGCCTCCGCGGCTCGCGCCATGGCCAACGCGCCGGCCACCCCCAGCCCCGTGAGCAGGGCGACCGAGCCGAGGTAGATGGGCGTGGCGTGCTCGAAAAGCAGTCGCTCCAGGCGTCGCCGGAAGGGGGGGCGGTGAGCCACGTCGCTCTCGAGCTCACGGCGGCCGGGTCCGATCAGGTGGTAGCCGACGTGGGCCGACCGCGAGTCGGTGCCCAGCTTCTCCGCCGCCTGCCGGGCGCTCTCGACGGCGCGCAGCGCGACCCGCACCTGGGCCTCGCCGGTCGGGTCCGCCAGCGCCTCGACCGCGTGGCGGTAGCGGTCGCGGCTCGCGAACTCCATGCGGCCGTAGACGCCGGGCGGATCGCGCTGGAGGATCCGCTCGATCAGGCTGACGCCTTCGACGTACTCGTTCCAGTCGAGCGTGGCGCACAGCCGCAGGCTGGTGATGGAGTTGCCCATCGAGAGGTGGCTCATCGCTTGCCGCTGATGCTCGGCACGCACGGCCTCCTCCACCGTGGCGCCGGCGGCATCCAGCCGCTCCTCGAGCTGCTTGCGCAGGCCGGCGGCGCCCGCTCCGTACTCGCGCATGCGCTGCAGCAGCTGATCCACGAACGCGACGTGGAAGACCCCCGGAAGAGACGGCAGGCGGATTCGCCTTGGCGTGCTCTCGAAGCCGCTGAAGTAGCGGTCCGCCTCCAGGCGACCGGCCCGACTCTCGATCAGTTCCTCGGAGAGCCGGCGCAGGTGTTCGATGAGAGCGAGCTTGAGCATGCTGGGCCAAGCCCACAGCTCACCGATGCTGAGCGGCGCGACGGTCTGATAGGCGTAGATGAACCGGTTCAACCGATGCGCGTCGAGTCGCGCGTCGCTGTAACGGAGCAGCTCGACGGCCAGGGCGTAGACGCGCGGCGTGCCGGCGAGCTCGCGCGTGGCCAGCTTCGGAAGCTCGAGGTAGTAGCGGGATGGAAGGTGACGGCGGATCTCGCGCATCTCGCCTTCCACGAGGTGGAAGTTGTCGAGCAGCCACTCGGCGGCGGGCGCGATCGGCTCGCCACGCCGCACGTCGCCGGCGAGGCTGCGGTACGCCTGACGGAGCACGCGCGTGTCGTCGGACAGGCGGCGCAGCAGACGGGGGGGGCCGCGCCGCGGGTTGCGCGAGAGGGTGAAACCTGCGGCCAGCGCCCGGGCGCGCTCCTCCAGACGTTCGACGCCGAGGAGTTCGCCGTGCAACGGGCTGGAGTCGAGACCGATCGGCCGCAGGCGCGCCCCGCCCGGGGGAGGAGCAGCGCGCGACTGCGTGGCGGGGATGCTTGCCAATGGCCTGCGGTCCTTCCGGAACGGATCGCGGGAAGCCCGCGGCCCCGATTGAAGCGACCGGAGCATGATAACAGGCACGCACCCGTCGGGGACAGGTCGCGCCGGCTACGTGGAACGGGCGCGAGAGCCTCCCGGGTGCCGCCGGCTTCAGGCCAGGTTGGTCCAGGCCGGGAGCGGGTGGCGGATGGTGCCCAGCGCGAAGCACGCGGACAACCCGCCGCCGAAGCCGAAAAGGCCGAACTTCCTGCCGATCGACAGCTCCCCGGGATTCAGCGCCAGGGCCAGCGGGATCGAGGCGCTGGTGGTGTTGCCGAAACGGCCGTCCGCGTCGAGCACGCGACCGCGGAAGCCGCGCTCGCGCCACGTCTTGAGGATCGCCGCGTTGAGCGTGAGGTTGGCCTCGTGCAACGTGACGAGGTCGAGGTCCTCGAGGCGCCACCCGGCCTTGGCCAGCGCGGCGTCGATGGCGGGGCCGCCGACGAAGGGCACGAGGATGTTCCGCACGGCGGCGCCATCCATCGCCAGCCGGTTCTTCCCCTCCGCGATGTCCTGCGGAGTGAGGGTGGGCCGTCGCGATCCCCCGGCGGGCGTGAGGATGATCTCCGCCTGCCCGCCGTCGAGCCAGCTCCAGAACTGCGACGGCCGAAACCAGTCCTCCGGCTCGGGCACGGCGGTGCACAGGGTGGCGGTGCCCGCGTCGCCCAGGACGGTGGCGAAACCGCGGTCGCGCCAGTTGATCGTGGCGCTCATCCGGTCGGCGCCGACCAGCAGGATGCGCCGCGCCATCCCGGCGCGAATCAGGGCATAGCAGAGCATCAGCGACGTCACCCAGCTGCTGCACGCCAGCGACACGTCGGCGCCCATGATCTCGCGCGGCGCCGGCCCCTGCCACACGGGGATGCCGAGGTCCCGCTGGAGCAACGCGGCATCCGGGGGACTGAAGAGATAGGAGGGGGTGACGCTGCCGACCACGATCGCGTCGATGTCGCCGGGGCTCGCCCCGGAACGCTCGAGGAGCTGGCGGCCGGCCCGGGCCGCGAGGTCGGCAGTGCCCTCGCCCTCGCGGCAGAAGCGCCGCTCCCTGAAGCCGATGAACCTCCGCACCCAGCGGTCGCTGGTCTCGAAGAGCTTGGCCTCCTCGGGGTCGAACCGGCCCGCACCCGCGGCGCGCAACCGCATGCGCTCGAGCCGCAGACGGGCGGCGACCCGGGCATTGCTCCACACCTGCTCCGGCGCGTACGCCGAGATCCCGTCGAGGCGCATGCCGCAGAGAATGGAATCCAAGCACACCCTCCTTGTGGAAGTCCCAGCACTTCCGTGACGTCACCTTCCGCGGCCCCACAATATCGCTGACCGGCTCGGTGTTCAACTCGGACCGGGCAGCCTCCCCGGCACGGGATGGCACCACCTGCCAACTGGAAGCAAGATATGGCTCTTGCGTCTTCGGGAAGCGGCCGCCCGATCGAGAAGGCCCTCGGTCTCGTCAGGGGACATCGTCGCGGGCCGGCCCGATGGAATCTGGCCCGCCTCAGGGAAGGGGCCCATCCCGCGCTGCGGGGCGAGCCCCAACCGGACGACATGACCGCCGCGATCTGCCACGTGGGCGACGCAGCCTGGTCGGCGCCGGTGGCGGGCCTCCCGAAATCCGAGGCGTCCCCGAAGGCTGCCGCTCGGCTGATCTCCTGCGGCGCGCGGGGGCTCTGCGCGATGGCGCGGGCGGACACCAAGCCCCGGACTGGAATCGGATTACCGTCCCGGCGCATCGTGAGCGACGGCCGCGTCCCAGGACGGAGACGAGAACACCAAGGCTGAATCGACGGAAACGACGCGGCAATCGCCGCCGCTGAGAGCGCAACGGGAGATTGCAATCGCGCCACACCCGGATTCCGCTCGCTCGTGAGACCGTCGCGGGGTTACTATTGCCGAAGGCCGTGGTAGTCGCACTCACCCACGAGTCCCTTCGCATCCTGCCTCGATCGTCGAAAGGGAGCGCCTCATGAGAGACAGACACGTGATGCTCATCGGCCTCGTTCTCATCGCGACTGTCGTCGCAGGGGCGGCGCCCTGGCGCAGCCTGCCGCCGTGCCTCATCGACAAGTGGGCTGGGATTACCGCCGCCGATGATGTCGGTAACCTCCTCGGGCCGGAAGACCCGAACGACTGGGGCTGCATGGGCGGTGGGGCAGGTGGTCTCTCGGTCACGTCTTCCACGGGGGTTCCTCTGCCGCC
>Ga0315284_10003227_pt1 | contig 23134 bp, 15 predicted proteins | sample YL17G09_16_MG_FD_203696 | JGI IMG/M metagenome (GOLD analysis project Ga0315284, IMG submission 203696) | Sediment microbial communities from Yellowstone Lake, YNP, Wyoming, USA - YL17G09_16 | ecosystem: Environmental > Aquatic > Freshwater > Lake > Sediment | place: USA: Wyoming | collected... | reverse complement strand
TTATATCAAAAAGAAAAGATTAGAAGGTTGAAATGGAAAAATTCATAATAATAACCGAAATTCAAAATTTATTTATAACATCTGGCGTTTCAATGTGTATTGAAGGATTAGAAAAAGAATATTATTTTTACTCAAATAATTTTATTAAAAAGTTGATTGAACTAAATAAAGTTATAAAAAATGTTAAAAATAATAACATTCCTAATAGTTTTTCGTTGGGCGATGTCAATCATATAATTAAAGTCAAAGGGACTTCAACTTTCATAATATTTGAACAAGAAATACAACTATCGTTGAACGCCAAAGAATTTTTAAGATTTGTAGAAAATATCATTAATCCATTAATTAATCTTTTTTCACTATTTCTTAGAAATTTTTTTGGAATTAAAAGAATATATATTTTAAAAAAAAAGGTCTTTGGTTATGAATGTTCTTTAATCGAAATTGCGATGAAATCAATTTTAAAATTCTCAGAACATTCTCTAATCTTACCAATAATAACGCCTAAGGATTTTATTTCTTGTGAAGATTTCTCAGTTCTTCATAAAAATTCTAAATATCCAATCTATAAACTTCATGGTTCGGTTAAAAATGTAATAACAAATGATGACACTCGTACTTCTTTGATTGCAACAACCACGGCATTGGGAAAAAATAAATTAAAAGATGAAACCTTTTCAATTGAGCCATATAAACATAAGCGGCTTCAGCAACTTTTAAAAAACCGCACTCTAATCGTTTTAGGATATTCTGCAAGCGATCAGTTTGATTTAATACCATCCCTTCAGATAATAGAAGGGATTGACAAAATAATATGGATAGACCATAAATCTGACGAAAATTTAGGATTTTTTAAAATTAAAACCTCATCTTATCAGAATACTAAGTATAAAAATGTAAGATCTAAGACTATAGAATTTCTTAGTAATTGGTTTAAAAAAAATAAAAAAGAAGTGTATTATTTTACGGGTTCTACACAAAAAATTATTAAAAAACTTTTTCCATCTTTATTTCAAAACGAATCTCTATTTTTTAAACCAGAATCTATCTCAGATATGCTATATAGTTTAAAAAATTGGTTAATAAATGAATTTCAATCAATTTTATCAATCAATAAAAATAAGTTTGCAACTTCTCTTTATTTTACACAGGGAAATTTTGATAATGCAGAAATAATAATAAACAGATATTTGTCTAATTTTGTTAATAAAATTGACCATATAGATATGGCGTTTTTTCAAAATCTTTCAGGAAGAATTAAGTCTGCAAAAGGATTATACGAAAGTGCATTAGTTAATTTTAGAACCGCTTATGATCTAAGTCAAAATCTTGAATATTTAAGCAATCTATGTTCAGTAAATGTAGAATTAGGAAAATTGGATGATGCATTAGATATTTATAAAAAGATTTTAAATCTATTTGAAAATTCTAGTGATTTGCTAAAAAAAGCAAATCTATTAAATAATATTGCTTCCATCTTTGAAATAAGAGGAGATTATTCAAAATCTTTGGAATATTACGAAAGAACTATAGAAATCATTGAAAAATTAGGGGATTTAACGCTCAAAGCTGGCATTATCAATAATATAGGAATGATTAATTATAATAAAGGAAATTTTCAAAAAGCTTTATCAAAATTCCAAGAAGCTGTTAAAATTGACGATGAATTAGGGGATATATGGGGAAAAGCGATACATTTAAATAATATTGGACTTATTTTTTATTCTTTGAATGATATAAATAATGCTCTTCAATATTATCAAGAATCTTTAAAGATTGAAGAATTATTAAATAACTTAACAGGTAAAGCCAAAGTATTAGCCAATATTGGACAAATATTTGAAGAAATTGGTAATCTCAACGAAGCTTTGATAAAATATACTGATGCTTTAAAAATTAATGAAGAACTGGGAAACCAGCACACAATAGCAACAGATTTAAACGACATTGGATTGTTACATCAAAAAAAAGGAAATCTCTCCAATGCATTAGAAATGTTTAGTAAAGAATTAGAAATTGGAAAGAATTTGAAAAGTTTATCAATTCAAGCTACAGCTATTGATAATATCGGTCTATGTTACCACATGAACAAAAAATTAGATAAAGCATTAAAATATTACAACGATTCAAGGTTAATTTTAGAAAAGATAAATGATCGAATTGCTTTAACAACAAATCTTAGCAATACCGCTTATATATTTAAGGAAAAGGGTGATTTCAATCTCGCATTAGAATATATGAAAAAAAGTATAGAGATAACTGAAGATTTGGGATTAATAAAGAATTTAAACGAGAAAAAGACTATCTTAGAACAATGGTTATTAGAAAAGTCAAAACTAGAAGAAAATACAACTATTCCTTCAATAAAAGAAGTTTTATATTTACAAAATTATGTGCAAAAATTAAAAAATCTTGAAAATGAAATAAATCGACAAAATAGAACTAATATTATTAACTCCATTATTCAAGAAATTGTTAATCTAGACTTAGGACAATTCATATATTCTTCGCTTGTAATAATCTTTAACAACTGGAAGAATCAAGATGTTAATTTAAAAGATCAGATCAGAAAGTTAATAAATGAAATTGGGAAATTAGTGTCATCAATATCAAACAGTAATATTTCAAGTATATCAAAATTTATATTAGAAGGGATTGAAACAAATATTAAAAATATTAATGAAATTTTAGAAAAAATAGAAAATTAAGTATTACTATTAATATAAGTCATAAAATTATATTTTATGTTTTATCACAATTTTTTACTGTTGATTTTTTTTCCATATTCTTATAGTATCCCACTATAATTGAAGATTCGAAAAAGAACTTCTTTGAAATTCTTATAAAAACATTAAGACATGTTAGAAATACGGGTAAAATTGAAGAAGAATTTATTTTTAGCAAAATTGATAATTATTTGATTGATTTTGATACAAAATCAGTATTATCTATAAAAAAATGTATTATAAATAGTCTAAAAGAAAATAATTTAGATGCAATTGCGTTAATTAAGCAATTAAATTTGCTAAATATTTTCGAAAACGAAGAGCTCTTTGAACTATGTAAAAAAAATTAACAAATAAAAGAAATCTTTTTTAAATTCACAGGAAAATATTCTCCAATACAATTTTCTACCGAAGTGGAAAATATACTTGATAAATTTTGCGCACAAGTGATTATTTCAAATGGATCTCTTTTAGATGATTTGAAAGATGAAGAGCATACAAAAAAGAATTTTCGTTGGTCGAATCAACAGTTAACTGAAATTAGAAAGAAAATTATACCATTAATATCGCAGGATGATAAAAAGCAAAAGAAAATTATGTGTAAATCATTGAATTCGATAAAAGAACAATTAAATTTCGTATCAGCATTAGGAAAACAAACCCTTATTAGCATTAATAATTCTAGTCGTAAAACAGCTGAAGCAGCTATGAAAAAAAATAATATAAGTGCGATGTTAGATTGTCTTGAAGATGATGGGAAATGGAAAGTTCCGTTATTTGCAGATGCAGTATCAGGTATGGCAATTATCATCCAGATTCAGCCAATTTTAAAAATTGCATCTCAAGAATTAGATAATTATGTTTCTCGCATTAAACAGTTTGATTATGAAGACGCAAAAACTATTCTTATTAGAACATATCTAAATTTCATGATCTTAGCTGATAATTTTGACATGCTATCTATAGAAATAAAAAGTAAAAAATCATAGCTCTCCCAGAATCGACAGGTAAAATAATTTCGCTAATTAAATAATTTATGCATCAAAATAATCTCTTAACCCTTCCAGAATCAATACTCAAATTAATTTGCCTCTGTTATACCATAAATTACCAAAAGAATGGCAAGATTTTAGAAATAAAAAAATAATGTCAAATGTTTTAATTTTAAATTTTAATTTTAAATAGAAATCTTTTAATAGCTTTGTAATAATATAGAAAAAATACGAAAACAAAATCATTTTTACTGATAATTTTCTAGTTCTATTTCAATTATTTACTATTGATTTTTTTTCCATATTCTTATAGTATTACTACGAGTAACCGTATATATGTACGATTCGTCTACTTTAATATCAAAAATCACATCGTCGTGTCCCTCAAGGTTAGAAACGAAATTTAATTTTTTCTTATCCCAAACTTCGACATCGTAACTTCCCGCGTAGATAAAATTATTATCTATTGCTAATCTTGGGGTAGTTCCAATTGAATTTCCAATTTTGTTTATTATATCCAAATTTTGTTTGTTCCAGACACCAATTTTTCCATCTGAAGATGTAGAAAACAAATAATTCTCGTCAACAGCGAGATTAAAAATTCTGTCACTATGACCATGAAGCTCCTTTTTTAGTTCCCATTTTTCTTTTTGGAAAACTTGAATAAAATTATCATTTGTTCCAATATAAAGAAAAGAATTATCTGTAACCAAGGTATTAATAGATTTTTTTGTATTAATTATGAATACGGGCTTAATCCAGTTGCCTTTTTGCCATATTTTACATATTCTATCCCAAGTTGTTTCTTTAGGAACATCGACTCCAGCTATAAAATATATTTTATCCATAGAAAATGAACAACTTGGATAACCATTCAACTCAAATATTTTTTCAATTTCATAAGTACTTTTTTTCCATATATATATTTTCCCCTCTTTTGTTCCTGAATAAATAAATTTATCGTCACCACTTAATTGAGATATTTCATCCTCATGATTAAGTACTCGTACAGGATTCCAAGTTTTTTTATCCCAAACTTTTATACTTTTATCATCTGATCCCGAATATAAATAATCTTTATCAATATATAGAGCATTTATCCATTCATCATGACCTTTAATAGATTTTATTAACGAAAATTTCATAATTATTCTATCTTTTGCATTTTTTTTTTTCTAATAATTCATTTAAGAAATAACATGTTTAATTATTTATTTTTTCTATTAAATTATTCTTTAATTAAAAATAATTTAAGTTTCTTCAATTTCGACGCACCAATAGATATTCTTTCGATTATTTCTTTTATTTCGTTCTAATTTACGATTAACGGCGGCATTAAAATCAATGTGTCTTCCTTATTACCGCTCATTACACATTGAAAGTTGCAGATTACCATGTTAGCTTTTCTTACGAGGTATTTAGTGAGAAAATAGGGGCACAGGCGATTTTTCTTGCAATATTTAATTATCTCTTGAGCTTCCAGAGCCTAAGGGCACAACATTGCGAAAATATCGTCTAGGTCGTCTCGATATTGTTTCGTTCGCTCGTAATTTTTGCAGCCATTTATTTTTCTAAAGGTTTTACACGCCGTAATCGCTTCCGAGGGAGTCGCTTTTAGTCGCTGTAAGGCGTATTTGAGGCACATTTCGTTCCGACCACGCAACGATAGGCCCGTAATTTTTTTAAATTCGTCAGGTACGGTTTTTTGTACTTTAAGTAGCTCTCGAACTATGCGGTAACTTTGCGCGTGCGTTCGGCACAGGTAGACGAACTTTATTCTGTGGTCGTAGATTACGGGCAACAAAGCATTTAAGGCGATTACGGTTTTTCCAGTACCGTTGGGAGCCACCAACAGCGTATTTTTGCCTTGGCGCACATTGGTCTCGATTCATTGGACAATCTCTTCTTAATTCGATCGAAATATGGAATAGGGAAAGAAATCGTTATAAGAAGACGATACTCCTTTGTTGTTTGCGTTGCTCACGATAAGTTACTCTTTTAAGAAAAAATTATTACGATTACCCCTCCCTCGTGCTATTCGTATATAAAGAAAAAGAACATTTCAAATCGTTAAAATTGAAATAAAATTGAAAAAAATTTTCTAAATATTATTAAAAGATTCGCATCTGGTTGTAGTGATAAAACTATACATAATTTAAATAATAAGCATCATAAATACCATATTATGGGAGAAGAAGAAAAAAGTATGCTTTTTTGCGGTATAATTTGTATTGTAGCTATAATAGTGGAATTAGTTGTCTTCAACGCTACAAACAACTGGCTAATTGCTCTTTTGATTCTTGTTGGATTACCTATAATTGGAGGTGTTTCAATGGCGATTTATAAAAAAATAAAGGAAAACCGAGAACTAAATCAATTAATTGCATCTAAGCAAACATATTCAAACGGTGGGTGGATAGAAAACAAAAAAGAAAATATTGATGAGATCTTTTATTGCAGAATGTGCGGTAAAAAAAACGCCAGTGCTTTTAAAGTTGGTCCAATGGAATTTTTTTTATGCTCTCAGACTTGTGCAAATAGACTATCCAAAACCGTTGTGCGAAGAGGAATGAGTATGTATGGCAATATGGCGAATTTAAGAGCTCAACTCCCCGAAAAAGACGCATATTATTGCATGTGGTGCGGGAAAAAGCAATATGGAGACGAAAACATTTGTTCTTCTTGTCGTAAAACTTTTGGTGACGCGTGTAAACTTGCAACAAAAAAACTAAATCAACCCTGACAATTCTAAATCAAAAAAAGAAATAAAAAAACAGAAACAAAAAAAGATTATTTAATGCTTAATTTTCGTTGCCATTTTGTTGAGCGTTTGTTAAGCGTTGTCGCAATAATTTAAAGGTTTTTTTTTTTCTGTTCGGTAACTTGTATTTTTCTACCATAGTCGTAACCACTTTAGGTATTATCCTATTTTATATATAAAGAAAAAATGTAGATCGAGTACAAAATCCAGTGATTTGAGGATGAGTTGAAATTTAATAGTTCCCAAAATCGAATGATCTTATTTTTAATTCAATGATTTTTTGAGGAAAATCTCAGATTTTCGTGTAAGTTTTAATAATAGAAAGGAAACATTTAAAGTGAGTTAAATCTTTAATTTAATTAATCCTCATCAAAAAAACTAAAGAATTATGACTCCCATTAGTATAGAGCGAACCATATTTATTAAATTTTTTCCATTTTTACAAAAACGCAGGGGAAGGCGTGGAGTAGTCTTTTCCTAGGAACCCTACGTGAAACCAGAATATAGGGTTTTTCTTAAACCCAACAATGAACTAAAGATAAAGGAGACTCATTGCCTAACTTGTGGTTCTCGATTATTGAAGAATGGTTGGAATTCCAGAGTGATAATCCTTGAAAAAAGACGGGAAAAAAAGAAAGTCCGCGTGATGAGGAAATTCTGCCCGAAATGTGGTGAAATTAGTCCTGATTTAAGTAAAATAGCCCCAAAAAACGGGATTTATCACGACAAATTTAATGGAATGGCAAGACAACATTATATGGAGGGATTAATTCCTTCCCAAATCAAGCGCGTTTTTAAAATAGATTTAGGCATTGACATCCCTAAATCTTCCATTGTTAATTGGATAAATGAAGTATCAAAACCCTTGAGATCTCTTTTAAAAGATACGCCCGTGCCATCAAGCTGGTATTGGGGCTACGCTGAAATTCACATGAAAATCGCCGGAAATAAGCGATGCACCATAGATACCGTTGATGTGAATACAAAGTTTGTTCCGGTTGCCAGAATAACAAATCAAATGGGAAGAAGTGCAGGAGGAAAAGTGTTACATGAAGGACGCCGTGGAAAAACCTTAAAAATAAAGGGGTTAGTAAAAGATTGTACTACGAATCTTGGAGGGTTATTCAAGCTTAGATTATTTAAAGGCTTGAAGCAGCAGAACTGTATAACCCATGTAAAATGGATAATTGCTAGACATGTAAAGATTTATGCTGGGATACCAATGAGATCAACAAAGCCACTGCCAAAAGAATGGAATTGGTTATTAAAGCTTTTCTATAATGTAATTGACTCCACAAATGAGACTAAGGTTTATATTAACTTGGAAATATTGCGGAATGCTATAAACCAATTGAATGAGAAGAGGATTAATCGATTAGTGAAAGCCTTCAGGCAATTAGAGAAATGGATACCAAAATTAATAGCCCATCAGAGCGATCCTTTTTTACCAAGCACCAATAACCTTTTGGAGGCATTTCATAAGAAATATAACTATTATCCGTCCTTTAAAAAAAGTATGATGACAGAGCGTGGTGCACAGGGAATACTCGATTATCGTGTATTTAGACACAATTTCGGGAGATTTCCAGAGTATATTCAGCAATATGAAGCTAAACGAGAATGTTGGAGAGCTTTATTACCCGAAATGAAAGGGGATACCATTTTTCAAGGACAAGCGCCCCACTTTGCAAGCGAGATTAAGAAAACTAATAAATTATACAGAAAATATCTGGATATTTGAGAAAAGTACTTCCTAATTTGACGAGAATAAGGAGAATGCGAAGATCTAAACACAATCACTGAATTTTGTAAATTCCCAAAAGCTAGCTTCGCTAGCTTTAGAGAATACTCATATTTTTTAATTCGCTATAAATAATTAAATTTATATTTGTAGATTATAAATATGTAGATTATTAAAAAATGTTGATCGATTAATTACTATAAAGGAGGTGAAAGTGTATAGGAAAGGATCCCTCGCCTAACGATCAGAGGTCGAACAGCAAAAATCCGAACGATACCGACCCCGACGACCTTGACCAACTCGATTTTGGCAGAAAATCAAGCAAGAAACTTAGAAAGTATATTAAAAATAAGGTTAAAGAAGAGTTGAAAAAATAAATATCATTACTTTTTTTTCATAATTTTAAATAGTTAAAATTAAACTTAATAGTTAATATTGCAATTTATATTGAAGCTGCAATTGATAAATTAATAAATCAATTAACTACTTATTTTAAAGAGACTGTGGAAATTGCCTTAAAATATACCTTTAATTAAATCTATTTTTATTCATTTAATAAAAAAACCAAAAAAAAAAGGAAATCTTATACTTCTTGGCCTTCAACAATCCAGACTGCAAAAGTTCCACTTGGCGTACCTGTTGCAAGTAGATTATTATTCGGTAAAAACGCGATTGTATGAATATTTGTTTTCGTGATATAAGAATGTAAGAGATTACCCGTTGCAATATCCCAGAACCGCACATTCCAATGGGTTACTGTAGCCAATACATCCCCTTTCTGGGAAAACACCACAGATTTTACCCTATTATGGTCAGGATTGTCTAAATAGAATTTAACTTTTAATTTACGTTTAAATTCCCAGACTACAGCCTTATTATCATCGAAACCTACAACAAAATACTCTCCGTTTGGGGAAAATGATGCAGACTCAATTGTAGCATCTTTTTTTATTTTTTGAATTAAAGTTCCAGTTGCAACTTCAATAAGTGATATGAAGTTATCAGCATGTACAGCTAATATCTTTCCATCAAAAGATAAAGCTAAATTTTCTCCATTCACCATTCGCAACGGAGTCCATGTTGACACATCCCAGATTTGTGATTTCCAACCAGAATCAAACAATCCGATACTTATAATTTTACCGTTTTGTGAAAGTACTGCTTTCCTCCCGCTCTTGGCAGCGCTTTTTAAAGTTCCACCTTGATCGATGTCAATTGCTTGCACCAATGTTCCTTTAAGCATATCCCAAATCTGTATATCCTTTTCTGCTATAATGAGCAACTGTCCATCTCTAGAAAGTGCAAAAGTGTCTATTTTTTGATCAAACAATTCATCGGGGGTGTTAAGAAGTCTTTCATTATTAAAATCCCAAATATTAATGCCCCCATGGTAAAGGCTAGAAGCAATATACTTATTATCTGGCGATATTTGGGGAGCAGAAGCGCTTGATGCGATAGAATGATAATTTCTTTCACCAGAATAAATAACTTTTGTCATAATTTTCACAATTTTTTATATGATCTCTAATGATTTTTAAAGATTTGCTAAAATTAATTCACACAACTATAATAATTTTAATTATTTTTTCAAATAAATTATTTTTATTTACTTTATATTTTTCTTTTTCTTAAACAGAAAGAAGTGTTAAATTTGGTAATTTATCAACGATTTAATAAGGATTAAACGATTATTGTTATCAAGAATTCTCTTAAATCTCCTATTTTTTGCGTAAAGTCTCGTATGTTCATAATTCAGTGTTTAATGACTATTTTCAAATTTTTACCGAAAATAATACTGAAATTATAGATTTTATTGATAATCTAGAAAAGACTAAAGAACAATAAAAACGGTCTATGAAGAAAAATTCTTAAATTAGAAATAAATAAGGAAGGCGTTGTATAGGTTTTTAACTAAATTTAATACAATTTAAGAAATTTATTTGTTGATTTTAATTTTTTTCTTTTTTAACTGCTTCAATACTGCTTTGGTACTGGAATCTAAAGGATTGCCGCTTATAGATAATTCTTCAAGGGATGTAAGTTTTCTTATTGACTCGGGGAGACTTCTTAATTGGTTTCCATTTAAAATAAGTTTTTTCAAAGAGGAAAGATTTCCTATTGACTCGGGGAGAGTCGTGAATCGATTATATCCTAAATTTAGTTGTTGGAGTGTTTTTAGCTCAGTTATAGCCTCCGGGAGAGTCGTTAATTTATTACTACTTAAACCTAGGCTTTGGAGCGATGTTAAATTGCCTATAGCCTCCGGGAGAGTCTTCAATTCATTGCTCATTAAATCCAGCGTTTGGAGCGATGTTAAATTGCCTATAGCCTCCGGGAGATTTTCTAATTTATTGTGCGCTAATGTAAGTACTATAAGTGACGATAAGTTCCCAATTGACTCTGGGAGAGTTACTAACTCATTCCAAAATAAATAAAGGAGCTTGAGTGATTTTAGGTTGCCTATAGATGCAGGAAGAGTTGATATTGGACTAACAGCCCAATACAAATTTTGAATTAATTTTAAATTACATATAGATTCTGGGAAAGTTGATAATCCGCAATTATTAGTTGAAATTTTTGTGACCCGACCGTTTTCGGTAGTAAATTCCAATTTTGAGGCTGCTTCTATTTTGTCGACTTTTTTAAATCTTAGATTTGTCAATGATTCAATATTTTTGAGTATTTCTAGATCTTCATCCGCCAATTTTTTCATATTTGAGTCAACAGGATTAGCATCGCTTATGAACTCACACCTCTAAATTTTTTAAAATTCATTTGTAATTTTTCCCTAAATATATATAATATAATTTTTTTATATTTTTATGTATATATTAGGTTATTTTTAACTTTTTTGGAAGTTTAATCAAATATGTAAAAAAAGTAAGACTCCGTTTTTTTTATAGTAATTAAAATTATTCTTTTGAAAACATTTAAAAAAAGCATTACCTTTGATCCCGAAAAAACCTATTTTATTGACGTGGAGACAGGTTTGGCTCAAGGATTCGCTCCCGGAAAAGTATGGTTGATAGGAATAGGAAACGGCAAAGAAATTAAACAGTTCCTCTATCCCGAACATCAAAGAGAATTCTTTAAGTACGTAAGCGATAATAATATTAAGACCTTAGTGTCTTGGACGAGATACGATCAAAAAGCACTATCTCCTATCTTTGAATCAAACCAAATTAAAATAAGATTTTTTGACGCTTGTCAGAGAACGAGCAACGCTGTTATATGGGATAAATATCAATTACACGAATTATATCGCGACCTTTTTAGCAAAATTCATTCGTCTCAAGAGGTTATACCTGGAAGGATTGCAGGATTATACGCAGATCACTTAATATTCAAAAAAAGAAATATGTCCTTTTTGCTCAAATAAAAAAGATAGAATTATTGACGAAATAAAAAAAAGAAATGAGCAGGATTTATTACAAATGATCGAAATCTGTAAATTTTTATACAATCCAAAAATTTAGAATATTTAGCGCGCTTTAACGAGTATAATGTCTTTATTTGTAATTATGGAAAGAAATATCTTAAACCATACAACTTTTAAATCGCTCTAACTTCCTTAACACTGCTGGATCGATGTCTTTGCTTTTTGGCGCGCCAAATTTTTCTTTTATTTTTTCCACGATTTCTACTATTTTTTTAAATACGGGATACAATCGAATTGCTTCTTCACTACCAATAATAAAAACCACCTTGGTATACGATCTTTTTGTTCTTAGTTATTGTTTTTAGCAACCCTATATAAAGAAAAAAACTTTTTTTGAGAGTAACGTTTATTAACGAAAGTCTAATATGATATCTTAGAGGTATATCAACTGTGTCTCCTGTCACGTCTGAATTAAATCCTTTAAAAATATATTTTATACGCCTTTAATGTTGTCTTTTTCCTTGTTGTAATTCGTAGACCTTTCGTTTGGTCTTAGACAGGAGACATCTTTTTTTATTCAATTCTTTTTTCTTTCAGATTCTTTAAATAATTAAAAATAAAGGTAAAGTTCAAATTAAACCTCGTTAATCGCTTCTTCTGCTTCTTTAACTTCCGACTCTTCTACTTTAACGGCAAGGAAATAGGATAGCTCTCCGCCACCTATCAAGTCGGCTAACAATCTCAACGGATTGTCGTTTGTTACCGCCATTTCCAATTTTTCCGTCACCGGAGCAATTTTTAAGATGGCTTTCAAAAAACTTAACGAAAACATGCCGACATTTTTTCCTTTGATACTATTTTCAAGCAACTCAGACACTTCTAATTCAAAAGTCATTTCTCCTATCGGACCAATGGAACTAATCGTTAAAAGCTTTTCCTCTTCGACGGCAACGGTAACCGTGTTAGAATAGAGCTCTCCGTCTTTAATTGCTTCGATTAAAAGTTCTGGTTCCATCTTCCATTTTGAAGAATATTCGATGTTACGCAAAACATCTACGGGGAATTCTTCCGTTTCAGCTTGTATAGCAGCTAATCTAAACGTTCTAGTTAAACTAGTTCCTTCTTTTTTAAGTCTTATTTTAACTTTCTGCTCTTTCGCGTTAAATTCTATTCCAATCGAATTGTCTAAAGTACTACGTTTTAAAATTTTATCCAGATCTTTTAAATTTATTTCTACTTTTGATTTTTTTGCGCCATTATATTCGATAAAACAATCCTTTTTAAGCAAAACGCGTAACATACAAATTCTCCCCGAATCCATCGCATTAATGACAAACTCCTTATCGTTTACGATAATCTGGGCTTCGTCGGCAATACTAACGAGAGTTTCAACAATTCCTTTTAAGATTTTACTATTATCCAATTTTAATGCAAACGACATTTATTGACACCAATTATAAATGGTTAAATTATTATTATTTTAGTAAAGACTATTTAAAGAAAAAAAATTCATTTGGAGGTCTAAAACAACGAAGTATAATTTTAGATTAACGGGCGTCCCGCCTGAACTAGCTGTTAAAGAAATCGAAGTGGATTCTAATCTTACAATTATGGAAGTAGAAAGAATCGTTCAAAAGGAATACAATCTAAATCCAGCGCTAACGCTTCGATTCGTTTTAAACGGAAAGCTTCTTTCTAACGATTACAAATTGTCTAGAGCCCAATTTCAAGTAAAGAAAAACTCAATTACCGTCATGGCACTGCAATCGGGAGGTCTAAATCGGTTAGAAATGGTCTTACACGAGATTAGCGAAAACGGGAAGCTTAAAGCGTCTCTTTTTTCTACTTTAGACGGATTAGTTCTGGCAAGTCAAAAAATAAACGGTATTGACGAGCGGGTTGTGGCAGCTATGAGTTCTATGGTAAGCGACGCTGCTTTTAAAGCTACCGAAGAAATGCACTTATCTGAAGCTAAAACAACGAAAATTTTTTGTAAAGACGACTACGTTGTGTGTAGAGTCATTTCCGTAAACAACGGAGCCACCAAATTTTTATTCGCAGTTCTTTTAGATATTCCTAAAGACGCAGAAGGAGAGAAGTACGTTGATAGCCTTCTTGATTGGGCCGATAAAAACGCTTACGACGACCTCGTAGAGCTGGCAAAACTTAAAATGTAATTGTCTCTGTTATTTCTTAAAAAACGGTTGGATTTTTATTGAGACTAAGTTCTACAAGTCAAAAGACGATACATGAATTATATAAAGAATAAAAAATAGATCAGTTTTTTATTAATGTTTTTACTTTATTATTGTATCTAATACCTTCCAAAAGAACAAAAGAGATAAAAATGTACTTTTCAGATCCTTCAAAAAAAAAATTAATCATGGATCTACGAGATTCAAGAGAAAAATGCGATGATTATAATAAAAACACATTAAATAATGCGTGTCGTGAATTATCAGGAAAGTTATATCAAGCTCGTTCTCATTTTTTTTATGAACTAGTGCAAAATGCCGAAGATAACGAATATATAATAAAAGTAGAACCCGAGATATCTTTCTTTATCGATAAAGAAAAGATTTTGGTTCAAAATAACGAAAAAGGATTTATAGAAAAGGATGTAAGATCGATTTGCGACATCGGAGAATCTAGCAAACAGAAATCCAATATCCGCCACGATATCGGAGAAAAAGGAATTGGCTTTAAATCGGTATTCGGAATTAGTGATACTCCGCGTATTTTTTCCAACGGATATTCATTTGGTTTTAATGCAAACGAACCACTGGGTTATATAAAACCTACTTGGATACCCCCTGAAAAATATCCTCGTTATATTGATAAAAAATTAACCAATATTTTATTACCGCTAACGGGAGATTTAAATAAAATTGCAGATTTAAGCCCTATCAATCCATTAGTGATACTTTTCTTAAAGAAAATCAAAAAAATTAGCTATTCTAACGATCTAAACAAAATAAAATTTCTTATAACAAAAAAAAATCTAAAAAATGATTGTATTAGTTTGGAAGAGAAAAATTTAGATGTTTCAAGTGAGAAAAGCGAAATATATCGATTTAAAATGGTTTATAACAAATATGAAATTCCACCAGAAATTAAAGAGCCGTTAAGAAAAAATAAACAAGATAGCGAAATGGAGCTTGCTTTTCCAATAACTAAAGAAACCAAACCCGATCCAGAAAAAGGAGGAATGGTATATTCTTTTTTACCTATAGATTCTTACCAAACAGGTTCCGAAATCCCATTTATTATCCAAGGAGATTTTATTTTAACTTCAAACCGTGGCTCGATTCTCAGCGATAATGAATGGAATAAATGGTTACGAGACTCTATATCAGACATTTTTCTTAAAGCGGTTGAGATTTTTAAAAGAGATACTAATTTAAGATATTCTTTTTATGAATATATTCCATTAAAGGATTCAATAAAAGATGCTTTTTTTAATCCTATTGGAACAAATATTTTACAAATTATCAAAGAAAACTTATGTATATTAGACGCAGAAAATGAATGGAAAAAGCCTATTGATGTTTTACGCACAACTGACTCTATTCGAGAACTTATTCCAAATGAAGTTTTAAAAAAGTATTATAATAAAAGTCTTATCTCCCCTAAAATTGAAAATTATCCAGTCTTGTCTCAGTTGGGAGTCCAAAAGTTTAATGTAAAAAACCTATGCAATTTATTAGGTAAATCAGAGTGGATAAAAAACCAATCTTTAGACTGGTTTATTAATTTATATCGATTATTAGGAAAAAATTTAACTAAACGAGAAATTTCATCGGAAGATATTCTTTATTCAGTAATATTAAAACTAGAAAGTGGGGAAATATGTACGCCCACAGTTGCAAGTCGAGTCTCTACTAAAATCTTTCTTCATACTGAAGATCCAAACGAGAGATATATTTCAAATAGAAATCGGTTTATATTACCTGAAATCTCAAAATTAATAGAATCCGATGAATTCATTCGTAAATTTTTTGAAGCGCTTAATATTACAGCCGTTTCAACAATTGATGTAATCAATGAAATTATTATCCCGATCTATGAGGGATATCAAGAAGGGAAAATAACTCGAGAATCTTTAGAGAAATCTATTGTATATTTAAAAACACATCAATCTGAATTAACTAAAGATATTATTGATCGATTGAAAAGAATTGTTGTGTTAAAGACAAAAAATCCAACAATACCTTTTCTAAAATCTTCTGAATTATATTTTTCCAAGAAATATCAAGAGGATCTAGATTTAGAAAGTCTTTTCAAATATTCTACTGATAAACCAAATTTTTTATCGGAAGATTATATCTCAAATTGTAATAATAAAGAAGAAATATCAGATTGGCAAAGTTTTTTTGAAAAGCTCGGAGTAGAAACGAGTTTCTTTCTCTTTCAAAGAGAATTTGACTCCGACGATCCAATTTTTCAAGAGTGTAAAAAAGAAAAATCAGGAAGAATAATAGGTTTTATCGATTTTTACTTTAATCCATCAATTGAAAATGAATTAAACCACCAAGATAAGAATCAATCGATAATTTGGATAAAATATCTTGATTCTCTATGGAATCAGTTTAAGAAACTCTCCCATATTATAATGAAAATAGATATATCTTGGAAATCAAAAGGGCATTATTATGAAGTGATTGATAAAGAGGAAACGCAAATTCCTGCGGAATGGATTAAGATTTTAAGAGAATTGTCTTGGTTACCCACGAAAAATAATCATTTTCTAAAACCTTCTGAGGTTTATTATTTAGATAAAGATATAATCGCCTATTCCAATATGACTAATAAATCTCTACCTTTTCTTCCAATTAAAGTCGATAACGTAAAATTACTCGAATGTTTAGGAGTAAATTGTAATGTAAATCCCTCTTTTCTTTTTGATGTTTTACGCTGTTTAAAAGAGAGGCAAGATTCTGATCTGCATAATTATTCAAAAATATACGATTATTTATGGGAAAACTTTACAAAAAATAAAGATCAAAGTTCAGAATCGATTTTAAACATTCAGAAGACTTTTTCAGAAGAAGCTTTAATATTTATTCCAAGCTCTAAGAATTGCTTCTATACTCAGCAAGATGTTGTGTGGAAAATTGAATCGAATAATAAGAGATTAAACTCGGTTTTTGGAATTGTTAGTCCGTTTTATCCGCATTTATACAATTTTTTTGTTAAAGGCCTTGAAATAATAGAAAACCTCTCAGCTAAGGATTTTCAAAGAAAAATAATTAATATTTTGGAAACTCAGAAAAGATTAAATCTTCCACCTAAAAGAATCCAGCAGCTCCTTATATTTTTATATTCAGAGCTAAATTCTTTAATTAATCAAGAATCTGACCTAAATTCACTCTCAGATGACGAAAACTGGAAACAATTTTTCCAAAATCCCTTATTTTATACAACACGAGATGAATTCGAAAAGAACGAAAATAATATTTTTTTAAACGACGACGATGATTTATTTAATCTTTTCAAAGATTCAAACGATATAAGATTTTGGAACATTCCAAAACCTAATATGTCTGAACTCCTTTCTTTTGCTAAATTGGCACAAATTCGCCTCATTTCCCAACATGTAGATATTAAAATCTATCCTGAAGTAATATGTGAAGAAAATATAGATCTTACATTTTATATACGGCAATTATTTCCATACATTTTTCGTTTTCTCTATCATAAAAATAGCTTATATTTTAGTAAATTGTCAAATAATGATTATCTCGATGCTCTCTCTAAGTTTAAAATTATAGAAACTGATTCTCCGAAATTTATTTTTATTTTAAAAAGTATCGGACATACTAATATTGAAATAATTCGAAGTGATACGAGAGATGTGCTCCTTTTCAATAATACATTGTATCATAAAAAGGGATCAGTAGATCTCGAATCAATAAGCATTCAATTGTCAAAATGGTTTGAAATGATCTTTAAGTTCTCTGAAAATGGAGGTTTAGATGATTTCATCTTGGCATTATTTAGTAAAGATAATGAGGAACAAAAAGAATTATATCTATTAAAGAAAAGGATCGAAAAATTACCTGCGTCTGAATTCTGTGTGTTTAAACTCATTCTTGACGAATCCTCTTTATTAGCGCTTTTTGATCCCAATTTAATCGTGGAGGATATTTACGAATCGCCGGATATGGACGAAATATTGAAGAAATTTACAAAATACGATTTAAAAGATAGCAGATTTAAAAATTACGAGTCGGGTGCTTTTATAGATGAGGAATCTTTTAATGTTAGGGACAAATCTTTGAGCCCTCACTTAAAACGAAACAAAAATGCAATTATTGATGGTTTAACTGATCAAACAACGATAGAATTAAATTATTCGCCCCATAATAAAAAAAGAAAACATTTTATATCAATTTCTGAAATTATAGCAAAATCTTCCCTAAAACAATTACCTATAATCGCCCCGAACGATCCTAAACTTAGTGTTTCGGTTATAAAATTCGATTTCCAAAAAACAAAGGGGAAATACGAAGATTTAAAATTTGTAGAACAAGAAAATCAACTAGTAGAGGAAAAAATTGAAAAATTAATGAATAAAAATTTTCCATCTGCAGAAAAAGCTAATGATGTGTTTAATAAAAGTAAGAATGAATTAGGAAATAAACTTCAAAGTCCGTTGAGTCAATCTCGAAGTATTTTCCAAGATAGTTTTGAAGACTTAGAAGGAAATTTAAATGAATCCTCAAATATGTATAGAAATCAAAATAAAACGCAAGAAATGCATATCCGACCTATTTCGAACGAAGTTCTTAAAAAAGAAATTGGTTTATGGGGTGAAGAATTCGTGTATTATTTTCTCATTGCTCAAAAAAAAGATATTTATCCTAATGGAAAAATAATTAAGGAAACACCTCTAATTTTTATTATGGAACTCCCTACAAGGGAGATTATAAAAATTTTACGCGATGATCCTGATTCTCCTGACTCACATTTGAGTTATGACATAGCAATAATTGAACCAGATGGGAGATTTTTCATTGAAGTGAAATCTACTCGTAATTCAGGTGAAAATGAATTCCTTATATCGCAAGCGGAATGGAATTTCGCTCAAAAGATGGGAGATTCGTATCAAATTTATCGCGTCGAAGGGGCCTTGACAATGGAACCATCCATTCTAATTATTACTAATCCATATCAAATGTGGATTGATGGAAAGCTTACTGCCTCCATTCTTAAAATTAAATATTAAATTTTGATAATATTAGAACCATGTAGAGGTTCCTCTAAATTAGTTAATGAATGAATGATAATAACTAAAATCTTGTGTTTGAAAATATATATGTTTGAAAAGATATCCTATTTTCAACATTGATTCGTTAAGTCGTCCCGCAAAAATTTCAGATAATATATTTTAGAGGTATTACTAGATTTTAAAATTTTTATTCTTCAAAGACTTTTTTATGACAAAAGAAAAAAGCAAAAGAGTCGATATACTCTAAGATTAACAAAATAAGACCTTCTGGCTTTTTAGGGATCTCTATCTCGAACGAGTTTAAGAGACTTTTATCGATTTTAAGTTTATCTGTAATTAAAGAAAAGATCAGATACATTAAACCGTATTTTTTATGAGTTAACGAATCAAAGATTATTTTGTAGTGTTTTTTCATTTTAATCGCTACTATCGATTGGATTGTGTCAATTTTATGTTCTGTCATTATTTCTTCGTTAAATATCATGTCTTTAACAACGTCTTCTAGAGAAAACAAAATATTACACGCCTTACACTTAAATTCTAATTTTTCAGGTAAGTCTTTTGTACATATATAATAACAAATATGGTCATTGGGACATTTAACTAAATATTCCTTATCGTGATACAACACCGAATCGTCGTAATGTTCTTTTTCTACACTCATGTTTTTTTTCACATAATCACTATTTTAATTTAAAACTAATAAAATAATTTATTCGTCTTTATTTTTATTTACATATTCTCACGATAAGATTTTTGTAAATTTAGACAATATAATATGTAACAATGGTTGACGAGATCAAATTAAGATTAGCTATTAGTGCAGATTTATGTTTTTTATATAACTTGAAAAAACAAACTCTAAGACAGCATATAGACAATTTATGGGGGTGGAACGAAGATTTTCAGCAGAAATATTTTTTAAATCGTTTAAAATCGAGAATTATTTCGGTCGTTTTATTAGGTACTAAAAAAATAGGGTGTTTTATATTACGAACTTTTAGAAATTGGATCGTTGTCGAACTAATTGTAATAGCTCCAGAGTTTCAGAGCAAAGGCGTAGGCACGTCTCTTATAAAAAGCGTTATTTCGCAATCGCAACGAGAAAACAAATCTCTTTGTTTGCACGTGTTAAAAACGAACGAACGAGCTAAAAAACTTTATTTAAGATTGGGATTCGTTCAAATTTCTGAATCTGTAACGGGTTTTAACATGCAATACATAAATTAACTCTTAAATTTGTTTTCCAATCGTTACAACATTCAAGTATCTTTTTCCGTCAAAAAAACTATCGATCCTTTTTCCTTCGATACGAAAATTTAATATGATATTGAATATGCATCATTAACACATGAAATAGACAATTTAAACATAATTTTTGAAATAGAGTGTATTACTAATATGACTGGAAATATAAAAAATATAATTTTAGAAGAGAAGTAAAAAAAAAGATTACTAATTTCTTAATATACAAAAGTTTCAATTGCCTTAAGAAGTAAGCCCTCCACAGAAAATTCATCGACCATCCACTTTGTGATTTTTCCATTTTTCATTAATCATTTTTATGACTATTTTATTATAAATTAAAATGAATACAATAAAAATTAATGTCTGACATTAAAAAAACAATATTTATAATTATTAATGATGATTGTTAGATTCTTTATTTAAAGAAGGAATAGACTATGAAAAATTAATAGTATGAATAATCCCCTTTTAATGTAATAACTAGTATAATTGATGTTTGTAATAGAAATTTTAAATTTTCCTAAGTTAAAGATAAATATTTGAAATCTCATACTTATTAAAAAGATAATTATCTAAAAAAATCAATAATGTAATTTTTCAAAATAATATTACTAATTTCTGTATGCAGGTTCAAAATTGGCAGGAGGGTTTTAACAAAATTGTCGATCACATCGTTCAATTATTAGATGATGGAGATACTTTATTAAAGAAGGGCTCATATGCTCACGCCTATTTTCTATATTTTACAACTTTGGAAGAAATTGCCACTGCTAACTATATAATGGCAAGAATAGAGAATCCAGATCCAAGCGGATTAAAAGAAATATTATTTTATCATTCTAAAAAAATTCCTTTAGCAGTTCGCGATTTATTTCCTCCTGAAATCGAAGATTTTCCTCATTTAACTAATATTTTAAAAGATTATGAAGATAAAGAAGAAATTCTAACAGGTTCTAAAGAAGATTTACGATCAAAGGATTTTAAATTGGCAAAAAGAATTGAAAAAAGGGAAGATCTGTGGTATTGGCGAAATAGAGTAATATACACGACTCTAAACGAAACTTGTACTGATTTTTATACCCCTTTCGATATTACTTTAGAAATAGTAAAAAAATTACGCGACAGAATTGACATTCGAATAGCAGAATTGAGAGCTTATAAAGATGTGTATTTTAATTTCAAGGATCAATTACCTATCGTTAAAAAGATAAAGAAAGATTTGAAAAATAAGAGTTTATTGGAAGAAAAAAAAATTATAAATCAGTCCATTAATTATAGCGAATTCTTCAATGTTGTACTAAAGGGATCGTTAGAAGAAATTACAAAATTCAAAAACATAAGTCCGGAAATAAAAGATTTATACACCTCTATACTAACCAATAAAGAACTTGACGAGTCTATTTTTGAGAAAGTTATTAACGAATTTCAAAAACTTTGGCAAAATATGGTTAAAATTGACGAGCCTAAGTCTGAAATTGAAAAAACTATTAGCAAATATTATAAAGAACGCCTTTTATATTACAAACCAGACTATTTTGAGAAAGAAAAAAGCGATATGCAAAAAGTAATGGAAGATGGAGCGAAAATATTTGCCGATAAATTGGTTGATAAGAGTATAATTAATATTTCGGAAAGAGAGGAGGTTATGGCAATGCTTCCTCAAATTTTACAAATCATTTTTGGTTTTACCGAAGAAAACAAAAAGTTAATTAATATTTATGAAGAGAAATTAAAAATAAATCCTAAAGACGCTGAATCATTGAAAAATTTAGCAGATTTACTTCTTAATTTAAACTTTTACGACGAAGCTTACAATTGTTATTTAAGTCTACATTATTTAGATAAGAAAAATATGGATGTATTATATGTTCTAGCTGAAATAGAGTATAAAATAAATCATAATTTCAAAAAAGCAACGAAAAATTATAAAAAAGTTTTAAAACAAAATGCAGATGTAAAAGAAATTCATTTCAATTTAGGAGATATTTACGAAACAATGGGAAAATACAAAAAAGCAATACAGTCTTACTCTAATGTTATTAGATTAGATTTTGATTCGGACGAAAGTTGGTTTAGATTAGGACGCATTAATTATAATCGTAAAAAGATTTACGACGCTTATTACTTTCTTAAAATATCGCTAAAGATTAATCCTTTACATGAAGAAGCAAATAATTTGTTAAAGAATTTGTTAAGTCAGTTTTAATTTTTTTTTTGATGAATAATTTAATGTAAAGTACAAATATTAATTTTTATGTTAAAACGATTTAATTTGCATTTTAAGGTGCGATAAAAACGGAAGAAGAGAACAAGAAGAAATTCGTACAATTTTCGTACACCGTAGATTTGGGAAACTATGTTGAAGATTTAATTTATAAAAGAGAGACCGATTTAGCTGTAATGTTTGGAAGAGAAATTTAACATTTTTCAAATATAACGAGCAGAGATATTTATCGTGGTGTTTGACTATTTATCTCATAATCTTTAAGAAAAAATGAAATAGTAATTACAATTAACGGCGAAAGTTTTCCAGATTCAGCCATTAAAATATTTGAAATTAGACATTTTAATTAAAAATAATTATAACAAGGTTTGAAAAATGAATTCAAATATTATTCAAAGATTTAATTATGACAAAATGTAAAAGATTTAAACACAAAACCAAATAAAAAAATTTTATTCGCTATTGTTGTTATTGTCCTTCTTTTTCAGTATCCAGGACTCGACTCGAAACAACTGAAGCTCTGGAGATACCGGATCGAATTCGGAATGTATTCTCGATTTTGGCAACCATTTTTCTTCGCCCGATTCAAGCCTAACTTGTATTGCCTTTTCCGTCGTCTTTTCCACAACTCCGGAGATTTCCGCTATTTCGGGTTCTTTAGCGGTGCTGGAAGTCTTTTTTGGAGGAAGACTTTTTTTAGGAGGAGGAGGCGGGCTTTTTTTAGGCGTAACGATTGGTTTTTTTGGTTCGCTAGGTTCCGCTTCGGTGACGTCAGACTCTTTACTTCCGTTAGGCGAACCGTTGTAAGATCCGTTTTGGCTCGATTTTGACT
>Ga0315284_10003226_pt1 | contig 23134 bp, 18 predicted proteins | sample YL17G09_16_MG_FD_203696 | JGI IMG/M metagenome (GOLD analysis project Ga0315284, IMG submission 203696) | Sediment microbial communities from Yellowstone Lake, YNP, Wyoming, USA - YL17G09_16 | ecosystem: Environmental > Aquatic > Freshwater > Lake > Sediment | place: USA: Wyoming | collected... | reverse complement strand
TTTTCAAATTCGCCGCGGGAATAGACAATCTCAGGATGGAAGAAGATGTCGTCAACCACGCGCACGGCGGCCGGCACCTCCAGCCCGGAAATCGATTCCATCCAGTCCTGCTCCAGCCCGCCGCGGATAAGTGAATCGAGGATGCCCAGGGTATTTTCCAGCCGGATATCCATGTAGCGCGTGCCTTCGCCGATGCCGCCAGTATTGAGCAGGTAGAATTTCATGTGCGGCAAACCCTTGAGGATATCGTAAAGGCGGTTGGCGTGTTCCGCCTTGCTACCCGCCATGAACGGATCGTAGAAAAATTCACTGCGGATTATCCCGGCGCGGGTGGGATCGCCGGCGGAAGATTCCATCGCCTGCCCGAGAATCATAAAAGCCGTCGCCTGCTCGCAGGTGAGACGGGCGATAGCGGGAATGATAGGCCCGCGGGTAATGAGAATCAGGTTATCGATGCTTTCCACGTCGATGTGCGTGCTGGCATGCATGAAGTCCTGCCTCTTGACCACGGCGCGCCCGTTGGCGGTCTCCTCCAGGTTGTAGAAATCGAAATCGCCGTCCTCGGTGACAAAGACGTTTTCCGCGAATGTGCCCGGTTTCAGCAGACCGTAGTAGATTTCGAGCTGGTCATGCGGGCTGACATTTTCAGTCTTGACGAAGATGCCGCCCTGTTCGAATCCGTGGTATGAGCCATCGGGCATGAGCGTGCCGCCGTCGTCCTGTACGAGCCACGACTTCTCCTTACCTTTGCGTGCCAGGACTTTGCTGGAAAGGGTGGTCTTGCCATTGGCGCTCAGGGCGGCGAGGAGTGTGCGCGTGGTCCGGTATTCGCCGTGAACGGACTGCAGGAAGTCCTCGCGGCAACCCGTATGCAGGAAAATGCCGCCACGGCGGGTTTTGGAAACCCAGTCTTCGGCGGCAAAAACGCCTTTCTTGTATTCGCCGATGTAATTGCCGTTGCGGACAATCTTAATAACCCGCCCGTCATCGAGCATCGCCAACCGGATGGTGATGTCTTTTTCGGGCAGGGGCTTGTTCTTATTAAGTTCGAAGCCATCGTCTTTGAAGAAAACGATTTCATAGTTGGGTTTTCTGACCTTACCTACCGGCTCGACAAAGAGGTTTTTGCCCCCGAAAGCGGTGTGCGCAAATTCCTCGGGCACCGTCAATCGGACGGTTACTTTGCTATCGTAATTGCCCACGACTCTATCTACGGAGATGAGTTTCTTCTGCCCGAGCACCGTTTCGCACTGCTCCAGAAAATCCTCCTCCACCTTCCCGAACGTGTTATCGATATTGTTCTTGGTGAACATGGCGGCGCGGGACGTGGGTTCACCATGAGCCACCAGGCTTCCGTACCGGGTGCGCTTTACCCCTTCTTCTTTTTCGGTAATCTTTCTAAGCACCGCGTCCGTGGGGTTCTGGAGCAAGCGACCCTCGGCGATTGCCTTTTCTCTGATATTTTCAACGGTCCGGGCGAAAAGATTGGCATCAAATCGTGGCATTACGTTTCCTCCTGAATGAAATTATTATAACATACGTCTTATGCGATGAATAAGTTGGGGGGTTGTCTTGTCTTTCAACGTTGCGTAATCCCCTCCCGTTGCGGGCATCAAGGGGCTCAGGGTAAAATACCGATACGGAGGTGCGGAATGAGCGGAAAAGTAATGGGAGGAAGCACCCGCGACAATGCCAGGTTTATCGAGGGCGAAATCAAGGATTTTGTGTGCGTCAGCCCGCTGAACCGCATGCCCGATGATGCAGGCCAGGCAATCTTCGATGTGCCACTGGTGCGGTTTGCCGCCGGCGATGATGTACTGTTTACCCAGTATAAGACCATCATCGGGCCGGTGCACCTCACGCCAAAGGAGGCGCTGGCTCTTGCCCTGGGCAGAAAGCCCGAAGAGCTCCCCGCCCTATATATCATTAGCTGGATTCTGCCGGTCGCTTTCGAGACTCGCAAATCGAACCGTGGCGAGAAAGCCCGCCCGAGCCGTCTGTGGGCATACACCCGCTGGTATGGCGAACAGTTCAATGAGGCATTGCGCGCGCATGTGGTGAAAGCGCTCACGGATAGAGGTTGCCTGGCGGCCGCGCCCGGAATTGGGCCCCATTTCAGGCAAGAGAGGAACGAGAAAGGTCCCTATTCCAACTGGTCGGAGAGGCATGTGGCATACGTGGCCGGGCATGGCACATTCAGCCTGTCGGATGGTTTTATCACGGAGAAGGGGATTGCGCACCGCTGCGGGAGCGTGGTAACCGACATGGCTTTACCGCCGAGTCTACGGACGGCGAGTACAGCGTTCTCCAATTGCACTTACTACGTGAATGGCGGTTGTAAGGTGTGCATTGCGCGGTGCCCGGCGGGCGCCATTACAGAGGCGGGCCACGACAAAATTAAGTGCTTTGAATATCAGCGCGCGGAATTTGCGCCGATGCGCGAGGAACTGCACGTAGGCAATACCGGCTGCGGCCTGTGCCAGACAAAAGTGCCCTGCGAGTTTAAGAACCCGGTGGGGAAGAAATAGACCTGTATTGGCGGTGTGAAGAACGCAGAGGACTACTGCCCTGGCGACGTTTGTTCTTGCCCCGTGACCCACACCCTGACCCTCGCCCTGCAGGGCGAGGGGAAAATAGAATAAGAGGGGTCTGCGCCCCTCTTAAACTCCCTTACTGAGCCTTGCGGTAATTTCTTGTCCCTTGGAGATTGCCGCGTCGTCCAAATATGCCGGAATTTTTCGCAACCCAGGAACAATTATCGTTCCTTCGTGAAATGAAGCCATGCTGCTGCGGGGCTTGAGTTAGAGGGGTCGCCAAGACCCCTCTAACTAGACCCATCCCTTCCCCGCGGGAAGGGACAAAGGGATGGGGCGTTGTGCGTGTAATTAGGCTGGATGGCATTCTTGTCCTTTGTGGTGTCACGACGCCATCGGAATGTCAAGGATTCCCGTAGGGAAATTTATGTGGATTCCGTATCAAGTACGGAATGACAGATTTGAAATAAGGGGGCTTCGCCCCCTAACACCTTTAATTTTTACGCATCGCAATATTCTCATTCCATTGCGACATGACCGTCATTCCGAACGAAGTGAGGAATCTATTTGTGGGAATGCTGTACCGGATTCCAGGGTCAAACCCGAGAATGAAATAATGTAGATGGTTATACGATGTCCCACCCCTCTGGCAAAGTGGGCACTTGCCATGATGGGTCGGGACGCCAGTTTCCCCAGCCGTTAAAGATGGACTCGCCGGATTGAAGCATCTTGACGGCTCTCTCGCCCTCGAGGCGCAAGAACGAAGCCCGGTCAGCGGGGATCAATCCCAGCTTCTGTGCAAGGTCAAAGTCATCCTCGTCCTTCCAGTGCCAATGCGCAAGATTAGCTTCCACAATGACGTCCAGAATCATGTCCAGATAGTCGAACCCGAAACGGGTGCGGTGAAGCGGGTCCTCCAAATTAACGTACCAGTATCGGAGTGAATCGTGACCATCATTCCAGAACGTGATTACGGAAAAGTGGGAACCTGGGACGGTAAGGCGCAGATTTCCTTCGCCGTGCCATACAGTATCCCGCAATTGCCAATTCCCGGCTTTGCGGTTACGGGCGGTCACTTCGTTGCCTTCAGGGGCGACAGGCTGCTTCCAGGGTGTGCCGGACGCCTTATACAGTACCAGAAGCTCGGCAGTGTCCTGCACGATAATTTCAGGCCTTGCTGACCAGACTTTGCCTTGCCAGATTTCTCTGACAAGAACCGGTTGACCGGGGTTAAATGGTTTGCGCTCTACACTCGTCATCATTATCTACGTCGAAACATAGCCAACCGTTAGTGTGCCCCTGTCCTGCAATAACCATGGGTCATTGAGAAATATCTTTTTTAGCCGACGCAAAATCCAGAATGTTTAGCCGTAGAGATGACCGCCCGCCCCACTGGTCAAGTTCTACCTGGAAGACTATATCCAGCGGCGGCTTCAACTCCGGCAGGTTTTCCCCGCACCCGAAGGCAACCGCATCCCAGGCTGAACCACCCTGCTCCAACCGCATCCTCAGATGGTCGCCGGCGGCGCCCATTGTCCGGCAGGTTAGAAGTCGCACGTTGCGGCTCACCAGCGTGGGCACCGGGTTCCCCCGTCCGAACGGCGCCAGTTTCTGCATCAGATTGAAAGCGTTGTTCAGGTCGCAGAGAGACGCCTGCGCATCGATGTCTATCCGGGGACGCAGGTCAACGCCTGTCAGCTCTTTTTCAGCGATTCTTATCAACTTTTCCCGCAGGTGAGCGAGATTATGGCTGAGCATCACGAACCCCGCCGCCCCGGCGTGTCCGCCAAACTCCAGGAAAAGCTCCCGGCATTGCCCCAGTGCCTCGATGATGTTAAACTCCGGGATACTGCGGCAACTGCCCGTGCAGATCCTCTTCCCTTCCCGTACCACCACCGTCGGCCGGTAAAACTCATCCGTAAGACGGCTGGCGATAAGGCCGGAGATACCCGCCGGGTAGTCAACATCCCCGACCATCAGAAGCGGGGTCAGCCCGGCGGCGATCGCCTGCTCGCGCGCCTTGCCGGCCGCCTGCACCGTCATCTGTTGCCGTTCGCCGTTTTTCTGTTCCAGCCATGCCGCCAGCTCCTGCGCCCGCTGTGGTGAATCCGTGGTCAGAAGCTCGTACGAGGGCAGGGCGTGGTCAAGCCGGCTGGCGGTATTGAGTCGCGGCGCGATTGTCCAGGTAATGTTTTCCGCGCCCAGTGCGCCCGGCTGTACGCCCGCGCGTATCAGCAGTTCTTTCAGACCGAGGCGGAGGGCCGTGTTCATGCGGTGAAGGCCTTCTCTCACCAGGTAGCGGTTCTCGCCCAGCAGGGGCGTGAGGTCAGCGACCGTCCCCAACGCCACCAGGTCAATGACTTCCTCAAGGGCGCTCTCCCTGCCGATGCCGCGGTACACAGCCTGGAGCAGTTTGTAAGCAACCCCGACTCCTGCCAGGTCTACAAACGGGTAGCACGAGCCGGCGAGCTTGGGGTTGACGACGGCCAGCGCGGGTGGGATTTCGGCGGAGGGGGTGTGGTGGTCTGTGATAATAACATCCATGCCCAGCCGCTTGGCTCTTTTTACCGGCACCGCGCCGGTGATGCCGCAATCAACCGAGATGACCAGGTTGACGCCTTCGCGTTTGAGGTTTTCCAGTGCGGCAATTTTCAGCCCATGCCCTTCGTTAAGCCGGTGCGGGATATAGGGCACAACATTCGGGGTCAGGGCGGAAAGCCCGTGCATAAGCAAAGCCGTGGCGGTAATACCATCGGCGTCAAAATCTCCGTAGATGGCAATCTTCTCCGCCCCAAGAACAGCACGGAAAATGCGCCCGACAGCCTGCTCCATGTCCGGCAGAAGGAACGGGTCCGGAGACAGCCGCCTGTCCGCCGCGAAAAACGGCTCGATGGCCGATAGGTCAGTGATGCCGCGGTTGTACAGCAGCTGGGCGATGAGCGGCGGCAACCCCGCGGACGTGAGCGCATGCCCCTGAGGCAGGGACGGCAAGAGGTTCCACCGCTTGTGAATCAAGGCTAAGCCTCGCTGAACTTCCGGACAACCAGCACCGAGTTGTGCCCGCCGAAGCCAAAGGAATTGGACAGAGTTGTCTTGATCTCTGCCCGCCGCGCTGTGTTCGGCACGCAATCGAGGTCGCATTCCGGGTCGGGATTGGCGTAGTTAATCGTTGGCGGGATAATACCGTTCTGAATTGCCATTATGCAGATGGCCGCCTCGATGGCGCCGGCCGCGCCTAACATATGCCCGGTCATGGATTTGGTACTGCTGATGGGTATCTTGCGGGCGTAATCGCCAAAGACTGCTTTTATTGCTTTCGTCTCGATCTTGTCGTTAAGCGGCGTCGATGTGCCGTGGGCGTTGATATAGTCAATGTCGGACGGTTGCAGACCCGCCTTGCGGAGCGCCATTTTCATAGCCCGCGTGGCGCCGTTACCATTCTCTTCCGGCGCCGTAATGTGGTAGGCGTCACTACTCGCCCCGTAGCCGATGATCTCGCCCAGCACCTTCGCCCCGCGCTGTCTGGCGAAGTCCAGGTCTTCGAGCACCAGGATGCAGGCGCCTTCCGCGAGCACAAAGCCGTCACGCTGGGCATCGAAGGGCCGAGAGGCTGTTTTGGGGCTGTCATTACGGGTAGATAACGCCCGTGCCGAATTAAAACCGGCGATGCCGACCGGTGTGATGACCGCTTCCGAACCGCCGGCGAACATCGCCACGCAATCGCCGCGCTTGATAGTCTCATAGGCGGCTCCGACGGCGTCCGAACCGCTGGAGCAGGCGGAAGTGGGGCAGAAATTCAGCCCGCGCACGCACAGGGTGATGGAAATCTGCGCCGCCGCCATGTCCGAAATCATCATTGGCACCATGAACGGGCTGACTCTATCCGGTCCTTTTTCCAGCAGTATGCGCATCTGCTCGGAGAGTGTAATCAGCCCGCCGATGCCACTGCCTACAATCACACCGATTTCATCACGGTTACTCTCGTCGATTTGCAGGCCCGAGTGCTTGTGCGCCTCCAGACCGGCGGCCACCGCAAACTGGGTGAAGCGGTCCATGCGGCGCACTTCCTTGCGGTTGATATAGTTGTTCGGGTCAAAACCCTTTACTTCGGCGGCGAATTTCGTCTCGTGATTGCTGGCGTCAAAGAGCGTGATTGAATCAGCGCCCGATTTCCCGGTGATGATGCCCTCCCAGGTGCTGGCCGTATCCAGACCCAGCGGACTGATCATACCCACGCCGGTGACAACAACCCTTCTCCCGTTGTGCGTGACCAAGGTGGACCACCTCCCAACTCAATAAGGCTGCAAAGTGCGGCCATTTGCCGTGTGCAACTAGCGTTAAGTATAATCAATGGGTGGGCTGTCAGTCAATTCTGGATGCGGCAAAACAGGCTCACAGAATTGCGCCCGTCACAGGTCCATTCACCGCATGAAAATATCCTTAGAAACCCTCGGCTGTAAACTCAACCAGGCGGAAACGGAAGTACTCGCGCGGCAATTTGTGGCGGCCGGGCACCAGCTTGCCGGGCGGGTGGAAGACGCCGATATATATATCCTCAATACCTGCACCGTGACCGGGACGGCTGACAGTAAGTCCCGCCAACTCCTCCGCAAGGCGCGGCGCCAGAATCCGCGGGCGCTCATTGTGGTGACCGGGTGCTATTCCGACCGTGCCCCGCTCGAACTGGCAAAGCTGGAGGAGGTTAATCTGGTCACGGGTAATGATGGCAAAGGGGCTCTGCTGGAACGGCTGGAAGAGGCCCACCTGGTGCGCCCGACGTCTCAGTCGGGCGCGGCCCTGCCGGACGATACGGTTGCCACGACTTCCCCGTCGGGTGGCGATAATGCTGCCTCGGTAGAGACGCCGAGGTCTACTCGAATATCAGGTGCGCCTACAGGTTTGCGGACGCGCGCTTCTATCAAAATCCAGGATGGGTGCCGCAATTTCTGCGCTTACTGCATTGTGCCGTACGTGCGTCGGGTGGAAAAAAGCGTGCCGCCGGATGAAGTGCTGGCCCAGGTCAAACAGAGGGTGGCTGAAGGTTATCAGGAAGTGGTGCTTACCGGGACCAGAATAGGGGCGTATGAATGCGGGGGCTTAACACTCAAGGACCTTGTTGGGCGTATTCTGGACGAAACGAAAATCGGCCGCGTCAGACTCTCTTCTATCCAGCCCCGGGAGCTTTCGCCTGGACTGCTGGCATTGTGGAAAGACAGGCGGCTTTGCCCGCATTTCCATCTTTCCCTTCAGAGTGGTAGTAACACTGTGTTGGCCCGCATGCGGCGGCGTTACACCACCACCGAATTCGAGCAGGCGGTGGGATGGATACGGGCGATGGCGCCCGGCGTGGCAATCACCACTGATGTCATTGTCGGCTTTCCGGGAGAGACGGACACTGAGTTTGCAGAGAGCCTGGAGTTCTGCCGCCGGATGGAGTTTGCGCGCATTCATGTTTTCCCGTTCTCGGCGCGCTCCGGCACCGAGGCGGCACAGATGGCGGCGCAGGTCCCCGCAAATATAAAGAAAGAACGCGCCCGGCAAATGCTGGCTCTCGCTGAAGAAAGCGCCTCGCGGTTCCGTGAGCAGTTCGCCGGCGCCGAAGTGGACGTGCTCTGGGAGAAACAGACCGGCCAGGGTGTTTGGTCAGGAGTCACAGGCAATTACTTGCGCGTCTTTAAAAAAGACAGGAAGAACCTGGGCAACACTGTATCGAAGGTCAAATTGGGTTAAGAGGAGTGCTTGAGCCAAAATGAGTAGTGAGACGCATTTTTTCGACCTTTTCTTCAATCCGAAAAGCGTGGCGGTGGTGGGAGCCAGCAGGAATAGCACGACTGCCAACTACTGGCTGACGGCGAACCTGGTCAACCTGAAATATCCCGGCAAGATATATCCGGTCAATCCCAACGCCACGGAAATCGTCGGGCTGAAATGCTACGCGAATGTGCGTGACATCCCCGGCGAGATTGACCTGGCGGCGATTTCCGTGCCCGCCATGGCCACCCCCGACGTGGTCAGGGACTGTATCGCAAAGGGTGTGAAAGGCCTCGTTATCATTGCCGGCGGCTTTTCGGAGACGGGAATAAACGGCCAGGGCTTGCAGGACGAGGTGCGCCGTCTGCTCAAGGAGAGTGGCATCCGCTGTATCGGACCGAATTCTCTCAGTCCCCTGAACGCCGTGCTCAACTTTATCATTGGCTTCGGGCCCGCGGAAAAACTGCCCCGGGGCAGGCTGTCTTTTGTCTTTCAATCGGGACTATATCAGCCGCGGCTGAACTACCTGCTCAATGAAATGCACATCAACATCAATAAACTGGTCGATCTGGGCAACAAAATGGACATCAACGAGGTGGATGCCCTGGAGTACCTCAAGGATGATGCCAGCACCGAAGTCATCGCTCTGCACATGGAGAGCATTGCCGGGGACGCGCGCCGGTTTTTCCGCCTCCTGAAAGAAATTACGCCGCACAAGCCGGTTATCGTGCTGAAATCAGGGCGAACGCCTTCGGGCGCGCGGGCGGCTTCTTCTCACACGGGCGCCATAATCAAAGCGAGCGACACCGTATTCGATACCGCTCTGCGGCAGGCGGGCGCCATCCGCGTGCAGGGACTGGATGAATTCTTTGATGTGGCAAAGATGTTCGAGTATTACCCGCCGCTTCGAGGTAACCGGATCGCCATCGCCACGTTTTCCGGCGGGGAAGGCGTCATCACCACGGACTTCTGCGAGTTGAACGGGCTTGTGCTTGCCAGCCCCACGGCGGCATCACGCCAGAAACTGAGCACCGTCTTCCCACCCTGGGAGATACCGGTCAACCCGTTTGATACCGGTGTGGCCAACCAGTTCAATACTGGTAAGGACGTGGTCTCGATATACATGGACACGCTCGCTGACGACCCCAATGTAGACTGCCTGGCGGTCCAGATGGGCGGGCCTCCACAACTGGCCGGGATGGCTCCTAAAGACCGGGTCGAGAAACTGGTTGAATTCTACGCTGACGTAGTAAGACGGGGCAAGCTGGTGGCGGTCTGGGTGATTGACCCGCGGAACGCCAAAGAGACAATGGATGCGCTTGAGGCGAGGAGGATTCCTGTATATCCTTCCGCGGAGAGAGCGGTGCGGGCATTCGGGGCGCTGTACCGGTACGGCAGAATCAGGGAGCGGGAATAACTTTACCCTTTGCCTATCCCCTCGGGTTCTTTGAAATGAAATGCAGAGTCTCCCCGCTCACATCCAGCATCGCCTCCATCAGCGCTTCGGACAGCGTGGGGTGAGCGTGAATGGTGCCGCCGATCACCTGCGGCGGTTCCTCAAGGCGCATCCCCAATACGGCTTCCGAAATCAGTTCCGTCGCGGATGGTCCCAGGATGTGAACGCCCAGTATCTGCCCGTACTTCGTTTCGGCGATGACTTTCACCAGGCCGTTCCGTTCCCCCAGCACCGTCGCCAGCCCGTTCGCCGAAAATGGAAACCGGCCAATTCTTACCTGGTGGCCCTGTGCCACGGCATCTTCTTCCGTCAGTCCCACGCAGGCGATTTCCGGGAAGGTGTAGACACAACGCGGCACAATGTTGAAGTCCATGGTTGAGGATTTGCCGAGGGCGTTTTCCGCGGCGATTCTGCCCCCTGTAAAAGCGGCGTGGGCAAGCATGGGTCCGCCGGCGACATCGCCCGCCGCATATATGCCCGGCACGGAGGTCTCCAGTTGGCTACTGACCTTAATATGACCATCGGCTACCGTTACACCCGCCAACTCCAGCCCCAATCCCTCCAGGTTAGCCGCCCGCGTGTCCGCCACGAGCACCCGCTGGGCAACGATGGTCTCGTCAGTGCCCTTAGTGGTAAGGACGGCTTTATTCCCGGATATTTCTTTCAGGCTGGTTCCGGTCAGAATCTTTACTTTTTCCCGGCGCAGTTCCCGCTCCAGCAACCCCACAATCTCGCGGTCGAAGCCGTGCAGGACATGCGCAGACTCTTCAGCCACGGTGACCGTTGAGCCGAGGCGCGCGAAAATGACCGCGAAGGTAACGCCAATGGGCCCGGCGCCCAGGATTAGCAGTGAGGGCGGGACTTCTTTCAGCGCCAGTGCTTCGGTTGAAGAAATTATGGCGTCCGCACCGGGTATGGACGGCTTTTTGTGGATGGCGCCGGTAGCGATGATGATGCGGCGCGCCGTCAGCCTCTGCTCTCCCGACTCACTGCTCACCTTGACTTCGGTCGGGGAGATGAATTTCGCTTCGCCCTTAATGACCTCCACGCCGTTTTCTTTCATCAGCAGTTGCACGCCGCCGCCAACGGTCTTGATGATGGTGTCCTTGCGGGCGATTATCTTCGCGAAGTCGATTTCAGGCGGCGGGTAGTTAATGCCGTATTCTCTGGCTTTTTTAGGGAGGTCGATAAGTTCCACCGCTCTGACCAGGGCGCGGGTGGGAATACAGCCGCGGTTCAAGCAGGTGCCGCCGAGGGCGTCCTTTTCGACGAGCGTCGCTTTTGCGCCGAGCTGGCGGGCGCGGATTGCCGCCACGTAGCCGGCCGGACCACCACCTATTATCAGAAGGTCGTTTTCAGCCATGGCGAATACCTCCCCCGGGGAAATTGCTGGTACCGTGTTTGTCACCAGGAAGCCCGATGTTCCTTGTTACCCTGGCGAAGGGTGTCCATGAGAAGACCCGCTGTGCGTTGCGTTCCTCCCCGAGATCCTTCTCTTCGCTCAGGATGACAATGGGATTAAAGCAACAGCATGGAAGGGTTTTCCAGCAACTGTGACAGGTACATGACAAACCGCGCCGCCGGAGCCCCATCGATAACGCGATGGTCGTAGGTGAAGCTATAGGTGAGAATCGGCCGGACTACGATTTGCCCGTTGCGCACGACCGCCCTGTCCGTAATTGCCCCCGAAGCGAGAATCGCCGACTGCGGCTGGTTGATAATCGGTGTACCGAACCCGTAGCCGCCTCCAACCGCCCCCAGGTTGGTGAGTGTGAAAGTGCCGCCACTGACATCATCGGGAAGAAGCTTGCCCGTCCGCGCTTTCTCCGTGAGTGTCTTGATTTCCTGGCTCAATTCTACCAGCGACTTCTTATCGGCGTTCTTTACCACGGGCACGATCAGACCGCTCTCGGCTCCCTCGCCCACCGCCACCGCCACGCCCATATTGATGTCCTGCCAGAGAATGACCTGGTTTTCAATAAGGCTGGAGTTAATGACCGGGTTGGTTTTCAGGGCTTTGCACAGCGCGTAGACGAGGATATCGGTATAGCTGATGCGTACACCGATGGTCTTTTCCTGTGACACAAAGCCTTCACGCATGCGCACGATTTCCGCCATATCGATTTCGCCCATATTGGTGAGCTGGGCGGCGATATTCAGACTGCGGTGCATGTGCTCGGCGATAGCGCGCCGTGTCCCTTTGAGCGGAATCGACTGCTTGACCCGCTTGAAATCGATTACCTGTCCCGCCGGAGCAGGCGCAGCCGCGGATGCCGCCGGTTTCGGAACCTCTTTCCTTGATGCTTTTTCGGCGATGGCGCGTTCGATGTCCTCACGGACGATTCTACCGTCCGGACCTGTGCCTTTGACCGTGGTCATGTCAATCATAGCTTCTTCCGCCATCTTGCGGGCGACGGGTGAAATCTTGACCCGTTCCGCGGATGCTGCCGGAGCGGCCGTCACCGGGGTGGTTGTCGCGGCCGCCTGCGGCGTCTCAGAGGGTGTTGGCGCTATGGTGTACATTTCTTTTGGCGGCTCTTTCTGGAGGGTAGAAAGCTCGTCCTTACTCCCCGCGATGAGGCCTACCACCCTGCCTACATTTGCCTTGGTATCTTCCGGCACGAGGATGTGGAGGAATCCCGGCGCGTTCGCCTCGACCTCCCACTTGGTTTTTTCCGTCTCTATGAGGAGTACGACCTCGCCCTTGTTCACCTGGGCGCCTTCTGCGGCGCGCCACTCGACCAGGGTTGCGTCCATCATTGCCATGCCGAGCTTGGGAATTGCTACATATTCAGCCATCTATAACCCCCTTACGTTTCACTCAACTTCCCCATCCCTGGAAATATCAACAATCAAGTATCAACTGACAAACAATATTAAAGCATTGAAGCCAAAATGTCATTCCGTGCCCCTCGCTATTTCCCGTCTCACGGTTTCACCGCCCGCGTAGCGATGCATTCCGCCATATAAGCCGCTGCCGGTTCATTCTTGCTCGCGGGCGGTCCGTCTTCGAAAAAGCCTGTCATGACAAACCCTGCTTCCAGTTGCCCGCCAATTTGCTCCTGCAGGGTGTGGCTGAACTCGAACGGCTGTCCCTCACCAATTCTCTTTTTCCTCTCGGCTTCGGGGAGGTCGTCGTCTGAATAGGGAAGGCGGTACTTGACCTGCAGAATGCCGGTGCTGTCCGCCAGCGCATAGTCGAACAGGTAAACGGCCGGATTCATTAAGCCCGCGAGCAGGATGCCGCTTTTGCAGAGCACACGAAAGCACTCCCGCCATACCGGCTGCACGTCCGGCACGAATGTATTGGAAACGGGATGGAAAATCAGGCCGAAGCTTCCGGCGGCAAATAGTGAGAGGTCACGCATGTCCCCTTCGACGGTACGGATAGTAAGCCCGTCCCGCTCCGCTACAAAGCGGTCCTGCTGTAGTTGGAGCGGTGAGTTATCGAGCACGACCACATTGGCGCCGGCCGCCGCTAACACCGGTCCCTGTTGACCGCCACCCGAAGCCAGGCACAGGACGTTCAATCCCTGCAATGGCGGGAACCAGTCAGCGGGCACGGGCTTTGTGGGCGTGAGGACAATTTGCCAGTCGCCACGCCGCGCGCGGGCGATAACGTCAGGGCTGACAGGGACTGTCCATTTGTTGCCCTTCTGCACTTCGCGGTCCCAGGCGGTTCTATTGTGTTCGCGGATGTTCATATCTGCCTGTTGGTGTAAACACCGAATTTGAGGTAGTGACGCAGAGTCCTGTTCATTTCTTCAGCCGCGCCGTATAAAGAACCCTTTTGCCGCGGCCCCACGCACTGCCTTTGTCACGTCTACCACCCGCGGGCCATCGCGTTCCACCCGCATCGTGAAATCGCCTTCGGCGGTAATCTTGAGCTCACGCTCCCCGTCCAGCGCCAGCAAGCATGGCTTCATCCTGATCGGTATTTCCTCCCCCAGAGCCACCTGGCGGTAATCAGCGATTCCGATTTCTTGGATGACGCCGGGCAGGACCGCCGCCTTCACCCTGAGTTTCTCTCCCCCCAGCTTCAGGTAGAGGCCGCAATCGTCCTCCGGCATGATGGTGAGGATACTGCCGCCGATGCTGGAAAGCCCGATGCTGTCTGCCTGCGCGCGGGTGCAGACCATCTCCTTTACCTCGGAAAGCGACCAAACGGCACGGGCGCCGATAAACGGCTGGTCGAGCACCACCGCATCCACCAGCGCCATGTCCCTCTCGTGGCCGTTTTCGCTGATGATTACCCGCTTGTGCGTGCTCACCACGTCTGCCGGATACACAATACCCCGGGCCACCAGCCCCGCGGCAATCCCTGCCACGGTCGCCTCCACCATCACGGGGAAAACATTGTTTGTGCCCGTAGAGACAGCCACCACCGGCACGGTGCGGTCGCCCTTTGCCACGGCGCGGCTGGTGCCATCGCCGCCGATGGTTACCACACATCCGGCGCCTTTTTCCGCCATGAGCGCCATTGCCTGTGTGGAGTCGGCCTGCGTGCCCGTCACTTTCATGTCAAGGAGCGCCGTGCACCCTGCCGCGACCTCATTACTCAGGCCCGAAAGCGCCTGCAAGCAAAGTCCCGAATAATCGGGTGCGAGCAGGATTTCATCGACTCCCGTGGACGCGATGCCTAGGATGATCCGGCGCACCAGGTCGATTTTCTCCCGGTTGCCGGTGAGGCTGGCATAGGCAACCAGCCGGCGGATATCCTTGCCCGCAGCGGGGTTGGCTATTATCCCGACTTTACTCATGAAAGCGAATGCCGTTTACACATGGCTGAAGACTGATAGCTCCTTACGCCCCCACCAGCGCCTGGTAGTCACTGGCGGATGTGAGTCTGTTCAATTCTAAAGGGTTACTCAGCCGCACGGTAATCATCCAGCCTTTGCCGTACGGGTCCCGGTTCACCAGTCCCGGCTCATCCTTCAGAGCGGTATTTACGTCAACCACGGTGCCGGTCACTGGGCTAAAAAGGTCGTTGGTTGCCTTCACGGATTCAATTGTCCCGAACGGCTCCATGTGCGTGACCGCCGTGCCGGGTTCGGGCAGGTCCACGAAGACAACCTCTTTCAGTTGCTCTTGGGCGAACCGGGTAATGCCCACGCGGCCCAGGTCTGCCCCCTCAATTTTCAGCCAGGTATGCTCCGGGTTGTATTTCAGGTCTTCTGGATACATGCACTCCCTTCGTGGTGTTTAATTTTAATATCGAATTTTACGAGAGTTTAGATTCTATTCGAGCTGGAGTTTGGGTAGAATCAGGGCGCGTGGAGCGTACGCCGCCTTTTCCTCCATTACTATCTGAGTTCCCTCTTTTTTCTTCAACCTGGGAGCTTTAGGTAATGTTACGTTGGTCTGACTCTGTGGCGGCATCTCCACGGTTTTACCCTGGAAGATTTCTTCAATCGTAATAATTTGAATTTTTGGGTATTCTTTCTTATACAATGAGGAGTAATAATATCCAGCATCAGCGGCTTCAATCTTCATAGGTTCCGTCGGTGCTTCAAGTGTAAGAAGAACACCCATAGCTTCTTTTTCTGCTACAGCTTTCAATTCCCTTATTACGTTCACACCCACATGGCCGCTTTTCACCTGAATCACTATGTACTTGGTATTCCCATCACCGTCATCCTTGAATCGTATAAATCCATCGATTCCCCTGTCCGCACCCTTCTTCTTCTCTCCAACCGTCCAGGCGCCAACCTTGTCTAATGCCCAGTATTGGAATTGGTATCTATCCTGCTTTGCGAGTGCTTTTGCTTCTGAAAGTACTGTGGGTTCGCCGATGACTCGTGGATTAATTCCATGACTGTCTCTCAGGCGATTTCGCATTAAATTTATGGCAAGATAAGTAATGTCAATTCCTATCCATTTCCGCTTTAGTTTTTCCGCTGCAACTACTGCTGTCCCGCATCCACAGAATGGGTCAAGAACTACATCCCCTTCGTTGCTGCTTGCCTGAATAATCCGTTCAAGGAGAGCCTCTGGTTTCTGTGTCTCATAACCGAGGCGCTCCTTTGCTTGAGAGTTGATGCCAGGAATATCAGCCCATAAATCGTGGATAGCCTGTCCAGGAAGTTCGTCCAAATATCGCCTAATTTGAGCGACTTTGCTTTCCGTGTATATTCTCCCTTGGGACTCCAATTCTAACATTTTGTCCTCAGTAAATCTCCATGGCTTAGTTACACCGTGGAATTCGTAAACCGGACCTCTGCCGCCGGGAGGATTGAGGTTGTCCAATCTATACTTCCTCCCGTCTGTGTCAGTGTGCGTGAACTTGCTCTCAATGTACTGGTCGGAAAATGGCGCTTTCAACCGGTTGAATACGTAGGAGTCGCTTTTACTGTAAAACAGCAATCTGTCTAAAACGCGGCCGAACCGCCGTGCATCAGCGTGGAAGTTGAATCTTTTCCATACGAGCTCATTTTGGAAGTTCTTAGGCCCGAAAATCTGGTCGAGTACTAACTTCAAATAGTGTGAGGCGGTGGGGTCACAATGCAGATAAAGTGAACCCGTTGGTTTCAGAACACGGTGCAATTCAATCAAGCGAATAGTCATCATTGCAAGGTATGCCATGACATCGTTGCCACCTGTGGCGTTGTAAAGGGACTCTAGCAATTGGCCTACTCTAGGTGGTCCTCTGATGACTACATCATGGTAAGCAGTCTGTGCAGATTTTGTCGACCAATGCCATGTATCTGAAAACGCCTTTATCTGGGCTTCAGATTCAACTCCGCCGTTCTCTTTGAACAGTATATTGTAATCTCGTCTGCTATTGAATGGTGGGTCTAAATATACGAGGTCAATTGACTCAGATTGGATATGCTTGCGCAAAATCTCCAGATTATCGCCGAAATAGAGGACATTAGTCTGAAGTTCGCTCACTTGATACCGCTCCTTTTCGCGGAATCCCCTATTTCTTTGCCACCGCTTCAATTGCCGCCTGGATATCTTTCGGACTGGGCAGGACGTACTGCTCCATGTAAGCGCCGGCGATGGGGTAATTGGCGGCGGCCACCCGCTGAATGGGCGCGTCCAGGGCATCGAAGGCTTTTTCCATGATCTGCATGGCGATTTCGGCGGTCACACCGCAGCGCATCGTGTCTTCATCAACGATTACGACCCGGCCCGTCTTTTTTACGGATTTTATGATGGTGTCAATGTCGAACGGCTCCAGGGTGCGTGGGTCAACCACTTCGACGCTGATTTTGCCCTCGAGTTCTTTCGCGACGGTCAGCGCGTGCTGGACCATGTAAGAAGTGGCGACGACGGTGACGTCCTTGCCCTCTTTCTTGACATCGGCCACACCGAACGGAATGGTGTACTCGCCGTCAGGCACATCGCCCATCAGTCCGAGCAGGCGCTTGTGATAGAAATAGACCACGGGATTCGGGTCCCTGAGGGCTGTTTTCAGCAGGCCTTTGGCATCAGCGGCGCAGGACGGCACGGCCAGTTTAAGTCCGGGTGTGTGCATTACCACGGATTCCGGGCACTGGGAGTGCTCGGGGCCAACGCGCGCGCCCCCGCCCATGTTGGCAAAGAGCACCACCGGCAAGGAGACCTTGCCGCCGTGAATAAAGTGCCACTTGGCCGCCTTCAGAAAGACTTCGTCGGCGGCGCACCACATGAAGTCGGCAAACATGAAGTCAGCCACGGGATGGTAGCCCGCCATAGCCGCGCCGATAGCCGCGCCCGCCACCACCGTCTCACTCAACGGCGTGTCCATAACACGGTCCTTGCCGAACCTCTGCACGAGTCCGGAGCTCGCCCGGAAGACGCCTGCCTGCACGTCCTCCCCGATGATGAATATCTTATCGTTGCGCGCCATTTCTTCGGCGAGCGCTTCATTGATGGCCATGATATACGGTAGTTGTCTCATCTTTTTCTCCTTTACACCCTGTAGAGAATCTTGGCGAAGATTGACGGGTCAGGGAGCGGGCTTTCCAGCGCGAACTTCTCGGCTTCATCGACCTCAGCCATCACTGCTTTTTCAATGCGGTCAACGTCTGTATGGGTAATAATTCCCTCGGATAGCAGACGCTCCTGGAACAGTTTGATGGGGTCGCGCTTTTTCCATGCCTCGATTTCTTCCGGGGGACGCGGGTCAGTGTGTGCAATATCCGCCGAGCCTTCCGAATGTGCCCTGTAGCGGTAGGTCTTGCATTCGACGAGTGAGGGTCCTTCGCCCTTCCGCGCCCGTTCCACGGCGGCGCTGACCGTCTCGTGCACGGCAATGACGTCCTGCCCGTCAACGACCACGCCCGGCATGTTGTAACCGTGCGCCAGGTCGGCGATATCTTCCTGGGGGTAGGCGTCCTTGATTGGCATCCACTGGGCGTAGAGGTTATTCTCACAGAGCCAGACAATGGGGAGTTTCCAGACGGCGGCGAGGTTCATAGCTTCGTGCAGTGTGCCGCGGTTGGAACTGCCGTCCCCGAAACAGCAGAGGACGACCTGTGCCCGACCGTTCTTTTTGGCGGCCAGACCCCAGCCGGCGGAGACGGGGAACTGGGAGCCGATGGTGCCGCCGCCCCCGAAGATGCCGTGCTCCGGGTCGACGCCATGGAAGCCAGACACGCCGCCCGCCATGCCGGTAGCCCGCCCGAAGTGCTCCGCCATGTGGGCTTTCATCGATGCGCCCTTAGAGAGTATGTAGGCGAGTCCATGACCGCGGTGGTGCGGGTAGATGTAATCGTCGTTTCTCAGGAAACTGCACGCACCCACTCCCACCGCCTCCGATCCCTGCCCGCTATGATAGAAGGACGCCACTTTGCCTTCCTGCAGGGCTTTGACGATGCGCTCGTCCGCCCTGCGGGCACGGAGCATGTTGGTGTAGAGGACCAGTAATTCTTTTTTGCCGAGTTTCATGATTTCCCTCCTTCAACGTTAACTGCCAAGTTTCAAGTGCCGGCTATCAAGGAATAGCTAATATCGAATATTCAATAGACAAGCCCCCACCCATCCAATGTCATTCTGAGCAAAAGCGAAGAATCCAGTATTTCCCTCCAGTCACTTCATTTACAGCTAGATTCTTCAGTCGCCGTGCTCCTTCAGAATGACACTTTCAGGCAAGCGGCGTCGGTCCCTCCACGCTGATAGCTTCTCCCGTGATGCGTATCGATTCGTCAGAGGCGAGGAACACTGCCAGCATGCCGATGTCCTCCGGTCGTTGAATGCGCTGGACGTTGCCCATTGGCGCCGTGGTGATAGCCTTGAACGCGGTCGCCGGGGCCTGCCCTTTCATGCCGGGAATGCGTTCGGAGAGCTTGCCGGCGAATGCCTCCCACATCGGTGTCCAGATAATGCCGGGGCAGATGGCGTTGACCTGGATGTCATACGGCGCCAGTTCTTCGGACAGTGCCTGCGTGAAGTTGATGACCGCGGCTTTGCTGGCGGAATAGGCCGGGATGGTGGTGGACGGTTTCTTGCCCGCCACTGAAGAGATATTGATAATCTTTCCTTTTTTGCGCTCTTTCATGTGGGGCATGACCGCTTTGCACACGATGAAAATGCCCTTGCAGTTGACATCGAATATCTTTTCCCAATCTTCGTCGGGGATGTTGGTAAGCGGCGGCCCGATGTGCTCACCGCCGGTGCCGGCGTCATTCACCACGATGTCAATTTTTCCGAACCGTTTCAGGGTGCGCTGGACTGCTTTGTCGACCTGTGCGCTTTTAGTCACATCCACCTTGACGGCGAGCGCTTTGCTTTTTAGAGTCCTGATTTCCTTCGCCACACTGCGCGCATTAGCAAGGTTGATGTCAGCGATGACTATGGTAGCGCCTTCCCGCGCCATGCATATCGCCATGCCTTTGCCGATGCCGCTCCCCGCCCCGGTGATGAAGGCTACTTTGCCCGCCAGCCTGTTACCCACAGATTCCTCCTTCCGCAATTTCAAATTCCCGGGTTATTGGCTTTCTTACGGTGATGTTACGGGCGTGGGACCTTCCACGCTGATGGCTTCTCCTGTAATTCTGGCTGATTCGTCCGAGGCGAGAAAGACTGCCAGCATGCCGATGTCTTCCGGTTTTTGCTCTCGTTTGGTATTCACGGCGTTCTGCGTGACAACCGCGCTGAAGGCCTGTGCCGCGGTTTGCCCCTTCATGCGTGGGTACTGTTCCGTCATCCGGGTCGCCAGTGCATTCCACAACGGCGTCCAGATGATGCCGGGGCAGATTGCGTTGACCTGGATGTCATAGGGCGCCAGTTCCTCGGACAGCGACTGGGTGAAATTGATGACGGCCGCCTTGCTCGAAGAATAAACGGGGATTAAGACGGAGGGCTTTTTGCCCGCCACCGAGGCGATGTTGATAATTTTCCCCTTCTTGCGCTCTTTCATGTGGGGCATGACCGCCTTGCACATGATGAAAATACCCTTCACATTGACGTCAAAGGTCTGGTCCCAGTCCTCGTCGGTGATATTCGTGAGCGGTGGTCCCACATGCTTGCCGAAGACGCCGGCATTATTGATGATGATGTCAATCTTGCCGAAATGTTTGAGGACCCGCTGAATCATGCGTTGCACCTGGGCAGGTCTCGTGACATCCGCCTTGATGGCGATAGCTTTGCCTTTTCCCGCCCTGATTTCTTTGACCACGTCGCGGGCGTTAGCGAGGTTGATGTCATTAACGACGACGAGGGCGCCTTCTGCGGCAAGGCACTTAGCCGTGCCCCGCCCGATGCCGCCCCCCGAGCCCGTGACGATGGCTACCTTACCTTGAAGACGGTTGCCCACTTATCGCTCCCTTCAGTAGTTAGCGTGTCCATTTTAGCACTATTAACGCCCGCAAGCCAAACTAACACGAGGATTGGGGATGACCCCTGAAAGATGCAGCACTGCTGACGAGCTTCTTCCTGCATCATGACGGTCCTGGGATTCGGCATGTGCCAGCATATTTACCTGTGAGGTCGGCGGATGCCAGGAGTAAGCGGGATGCCGGAACAGGCGCATTTTCCGCAGGCGGAATCGGGCAACGTAAGCCCGGGCTCTTTGCTTCTTCTGTCTCGGTTACCCGTCTTATTCCTGCCGTCCTTCGGTCAGCAGCCTTTCGATGCTGTCATCGTTACCAGCCAGGATGAGAACGTCTCCCGCCCTGATCTCTTCCTCAGGGCCGGGACTGACAATCACTTCTTTCTTGCGCTGGATGAGTAGCACCCCCACCTCCACCTTGCCGCCCGGCCCAAAGCCGACCTCGGACAACCTCTTATCAACAAAGCGGCCCGGCGCGGCCAGCTTAACGATGCCATAACGGTCGATGACGGACATGTAGTCGGAGACCTCCCTCAGCATCATGCGGTGCGCCGTCCTGACCCCCATTTCGCGCTCCGGGTAAACCACGCTGTCCGCTCCTATTCTCTCCAGGATGCTCCCGTGCAACGCGTCGTTTGCCCTGGCAATAACGTGTTTAACGCCGAGAGACTTCACCAGGATGGTGGCCAGCACGCTACTTTCAACGTCAGAGCCCATTGCCACGATCGCTACATCGAAGTTCTTGATCTCCAGCTCCTTGAGGACAGCTTCATTGGTGGCGTCGGCCTGTACGGCGTGCGGCAACTGCGCGGCAATGTTCTGCACGCTCTTTTCATCGGAGTCAATGGCCAGCACTTCGTGTCCCAGGCGTTGCAGCGTGGTGGCGACGCTTACCCCGAAACGGCCCAGCCCGATGACCGCGACCAGTTTTTTCATTTTCCCTCCTATCCAATCCTCACTGTCTCCTTAGGGTATCGGAATCCGGTTACTTTCTGGCGTTGCACCAGAGCCAGGGTCACTGTGAGCGGCCCCAATCTCCCGAAGAACATGACAACGATAATGATCAGGCGTCCGACCGTGGAAAGCGCCGGAGTCAGTCCGTTTGACAGACCTACCGTGCCGAAAGCAGATACCGATTCGAAAAGCAGATCGATAAATCTGAAATCATCAGTCAGCGTGAGAAAAAAGACTGCGGTTGAGACCAGGCCGAGAGAAAGGACCGCCACGGCCAGCGCCCGGTGTATTTGCTGCACATTGAACTCGCGGCCGAACGCCAATGGATGCTCCCTACCTCGTAAAGAGCTCCAGACCGTGGAGAGCAGTACGCTGAAGTTGTTGACCTTAATGCCCCCCGCCGTAGAACCTGAAGCTCCACCGACAAACATGAGAAGCATGGTAAAAAAAAGGGCATAATCGCCTATAGCCGCCATGTTTATTGTGTTGAAACCGGCTGTCCTTGCCGTCACCGATTGGAAAAAGGCGTTCAGCACTCGCTCTGCGGGAGAAAGCGGTCCCATGGCGTCCGGATTGGAGTATTCGGTCAGCAGAAACACCACCGTGCCCAAGGCTAGCAGCAGGCCAGTCGAGGATAGGACCAGCTTGCTATCCAGTGACAAATGCGACCAGTTGCGTGTTCTCAGAAGGTCAATCACGACCAGAAAGCTGATGCCACCGAGGAAAATAAGCGCTGACGTGAGCAGCAACACGGGCGGGTCTTTCTGGAAGCCGGATAAGCTGGAAAAGCTGCCAAACAGGTCAAAACCAGCGTTGTTGAACGCAGAGATGGTGTGAAAGATAGACTTCCAAGCTGGCATTTCAAGAGTGCCGATTGATGTGCAGAAATAGAATATAGCGGCGCCTGCAACTTCCGCAATGAGGGTGAATATTGCCATCTGCCACACGATTCTCACGAGCCCGCCGAACCGCTCCATTCCCAGCGATTCTCCGACCATCAGTCTCTCTCGAAGACCGATTCTGCGCCCGAACATTAGAAGGAACATGGTGGCCGTGGTCATGAAACCAAAACCACCCAATTGGATCAGGGCAAGAATAACCGCCTGGCCAAACAGGCTCCAGTGGCCGGCGGTATCAACCACTACCAGTCCGGTTACGCAGACCGCGGAGGTTGCGGTAAAGAAGGCATCTATGAAGCGGGTTGATTCGCCCGTTCGGGTGGCCACAGGCAACAGCAGCAAGGCAGTCCCGATGGCGATCAATGCGGCAAAGCCGTATAGGAGAACCAGTGACGAAGAAGTGGCATTCTTGAACCTTGGTACGCTAGGCAATGGAATCCGCCATGGTCTGCTGCGGATTATGCCGAAGGCAGCGCCACGCCGCTGCCTGACAGGTATGTTTTCCATCTTTTTGAACTTGTGAGCCGGAGGTGATTCAAAAGCGATACTCAGGTCGGGTCAATCCGCTAGGATATCGTCCGTCTCACCAGCCTCTTTCTTGACCTTTTCTTTGGTGACCAGCACTTCTTCAATCTTGCGACCGGTCATCCTGGTTATGACCATCTTCAGGCCTTTGTACTTAAGCTGCTCCCCCTGTTTCGGAATTCTGCCCAGAAGGTAGAGGATGAGGCCGGCTATCGTCTCATAGTCGCCCTCCGGCAATTGAAGGCCCATCTCCGCGTTT
>Ga0315284_10003225_pt1 | contig 23135 bp, 25 predicted proteins | sample YL17G09_16_MG_FD_203696 | JGI IMG/M metagenome (GOLD analysis project Ga0315284, IMG submission 203696) | Sediment microbial communities from Yellowstone Lake, YNP, Wyoming, USA - YL17G09_16 | ecosystem: Environmental > Aquatic > Freshwater > Lake > Sediment | place: USA: Wyoming | collected... | reverse complement strand
CGACCCACAAGACCTTGCGCGGACCGCGCGCCGGCATGGTGCTCTCCAATGACGAAGAGATCGGCAAGAAGATCAACTCGGCGGTCTTCCCGGGCCTTCAGGGCGGCCCCTTGATGCACATCATCGCCGCGAAGGCGGTGGCCTTCAAGGAGGCGCTGTCGCCGGCGTTCAGGCTCTACGCCCAATCCGTGATCGACAATGCCAAGGCCTTGGGCGAAACCCTGGTCAAGGGCGGCGTGTCGCTCGTCTCTGGCGGCACCGACACACATCTGATGCTCGTCGATCTCCGTCCCAAGAAGCTCACTGGCAAAGCCGCCGAAATTGCTCTTGGGCGCGCCAACATCACCTGCAACAAGAACGGTGTGCCCCTCGATCCGGAGAAGCCCATGATCACCTCGGGCATCCGCTTGGGCTCGCCGGCCGGAACCACGCGCGGCTTCGGCATCGCCGAGTTCCAGTCCGTCGGCAACATGATCATCGAGGTTCTCGACGGGCTTGCCGCCAATGGCGACGAAGGCAACGGCGCCGTCGAGGCGAGCGTGAAGCAGCGCGCCAAGGAGCTGTGCGGGCGCTATCCCATTTATCGGTGATCGGTCGGCGTGACTGTGGAACAGGGAAGGGCGGTCGCCCATGCGGTGCCCCTATTGCGGCAGCACCAACACGCAGGTGAAGGACTCGCGGCCTAGCGAGGATCACACCACGATACGGCGGCGCCGCATCTGCGCCGATTGCGGCGGACGTTTCACCACCTTCGAGCGCGTGCAGCTGCGCGAGCTCACCGTGGTCAAGCGCAACGGCCGCAGGATGCCCTTCGACCGCGACAAGCTGATGCGCTCGGTGCAGATCGCGCTCCGCAAACGCCCGGTCGATCCAGAGCGCGTCGAGCGCATGGTCAGCGGCATTGTCCGCCGGCTCGAGAATATGGGCGAGAACGACATCAAGTCGGAGACCATCGGCAGGCTGGTGATGGAAGCGCTGAAGGCGCTCGACGATGTGGCCTATGTGCGCTTTGCGTCCGTGTACAAGAATTTCCGCGAGGCCAAGGATTTCGAGGCATTGCTCGGCGAGCTTTCCGGCGGTGACACCACCGATGAGGAAACGGCTTCGGCAGACGATTAGCGTCAAAACCCTTGTTGGCACATGAGCGCGAGCGACGAAGACCACATGGTGCAAGCGCTCGCGCTCGCCAGGCGCGGGCTGGGGACCACTTGGCCTAGCCCCTCCGTCGGCTGTGTCGTGGTGAGCCCATCCGGCGAGATCGTTGGGCGCGGCTCCACTGCGCCTGGCGGGCGCCCCCATGCCGAAGCCGTAGCGCTGGAGCGAGCCGGGAACCGCGCTGCCGGCGTGACGCTTTACGTGACGCTGGAGCCTTGCGCCCATGAGGGGCGCGGAGCGGCTTGCGCCGATGTCATCGCCGCCGCCCGGCCGGCACGCGCGGTTATCGCCATGGCCGATCCGGATCCCCGCACCGCGGGCCACGGTCTACAGCGCCTGCGAGACGCCGGCATCGAGGTGACCGAAGGGGTGCTCCAAGCGAAGGCACTCGCCATCACCCTCGGCCATGTGCTTCGCGTCACGCAAGGACGGCCTGCGGTCACGTTGAAACTCGCTATCGGCAGCGACGGTCTCGTGCCAAGAGGCCAACACGGCGCCCCGACCTGGGTCACCGGCGAATTAGCGCGCGCCCACGCCCATCTCCTGCGCGCCCGCGCCGACGCCATTCTGGTCGGCCGCGGCACCATCATGGCCGACAATCCAAGCCTCACCTGCCGGCTTCCAGGCATGGACTGCCGCTCGCCGGTGCGCGTGATCCTCGACTGGCGCTTGCGGACGCCGCCCGATGCGCGACTGTTCGAGGACGAGATGGTGCCGGTCTGGTTCGTCTCAGCCGCCGACGCGACGGAGCCGAACGCTTTGGCGTTACAGGAGCGTGGCGCCGAGATCATTTCCGTCGGCGTCGACGCCGATGGCCACCCCGCGATCGACGAGACGCTGGCCGCGCTCGCCGGACGCGGCATCACGCGCCTGCTGGTCGAGGGCGGCCCTTCGGTGGCGCGCGTCCTGCTCGACGCCGATCTCATCGACGAGGCGGTGTTTTACCAAGGCGCGACCCCCGCCGGCAGCGATGGGCTGCTCCCCTTCGTCAGCGAAGGTCTTGATCGACTGACCGAATGCGGCCATTTCACTCAAATCCAGGCGCGGGACTTTGGGCCCGACCGGCTGACCTGGTGGCAGAGAAAGCGCAAATGTTTACCGGCATTGTCAGCGACATAGGCACACTTGCCGCCTGCGATGGCTCAAGGCTGCGCATCGCAAGCAGCTACGCGCCCGCAAGCTTGGCGCTCGGCGCCTCCGTCGCCTGCGATGGCTGCTGCCTCACGGTGGCTCGCCTTTGCGCAAACGTCGGCGCGCACGCCGTCTTCGAGGTGGACGTGTCCAATGAGACCTTTGCGCACACCACCCTCGGCGCCTGGAGGGAAGGCACCCGCATCAATCTGGAGCGCCCCTTGTCGCTTGGCTCCGAGCTTGGCGGCCATCTGGTGACGGGTCACATCGACGGGCTGGCTCGCATCAGGGAACGGACGCCCGATGGCGAAAGCGTCAGATTCCTCCTAGAGGCACCGGCGGACCTCGCCAATTTCATCGCAGGCAAGGGCTCGATCGCCCTTAACGGCGTTTCACTCACTGTCAACGAGGTCGATTATAGGAGTTGCGACGTGACCGTGTTCGGTGTGAACGTCATCCCCCACACCTTGGTCCACACCACTTGGGGAGACCGGACGCCTGGCGATCTGGTAAACCTTGAGGTCGATCTCTTGGCGCGCTACGTCGAGCGCATCGCGACGGGACGCATTGCGTCGAGACAGGACCATTAAACGTGAACGTTGTCAGCCACACCCGTTATCACCCGGCGCTCTCCCCCATCGAAGAGGTGATCGAGGACGCCCGCAACGGGCGCATGTTCATCCTCGTCGACGCCGAGGAACGCGAGAACGAAGGCGACCTCGTCATCCCGGCGCAGATGGCGACTCCAGACGCCATCAACTTCATGGCCAAGCATGGCCGCGGCCTCGTCTGCCTCACGCTCACGCCGGAGCGCGCCAAGCAACTCCATCTTGAGCTGATGTCGAGCTCCCACCGCTCGCGCCACTCGACGGCCTTCACGGTGTCGATCGAGGCGCGCGAAGGCGTGAGCACCGGCATCTCGGCCCACGACCGCGCCCACACCATCTCCGTCGCCATCGATCCCACCAAGGATTACCAGGACATCATGACCCCGGGGCACGTCTTCCCGCTCGTGGCCAAGGAGGGCGGCGTGCTCGTTCGCGCCGGCCATACCGAGGCAGCGGTCGATATCGCGCGGCTTGCTGGCCTCTATCCGGCGGGCGTGATCTGCGAGATCATGAACGATGACGGCACCATGGCGCGGCTGCCCGACCTCATCGCGTTTGCGCAAGCTCATGCGATCAAGATCGCCACCATCGCCGATTTGATCGCCTACCGGCTTCGCTACGATCATCTCGTTAGGGTGGTCGCCGAGACGACGATCGAAAGCGCCCATGGCGGCGCTTTTGCCCTCAAGGTCTATGCGACGACGGTCGATCCTGCCGAGCACGTGGCGTTAGTCAAGGGCGACGTGGCGACGGGCAGTCCAGTGCTCGTGCGCGTACATGCATCGAACACCCTCGACGACGTGCTGGCTGCCGGCGGCCACCGGGAGACCTTGGTGCACAAGGCCATGGACATCTTGGGGCGCGAGGGCCGGGGCGTAATAGTGCTGATCCGCGAGAGCCGGCCTGACGCCCTTTCGTCCCGTCTGAAACAGGGTGAAGGCGCGGACCGGGCGGGTCAGCAACGGCTGATCGAATATGGCATCGGCGCCCAGATACTCCTCGACCTTGGCGTCCACGAGATGGTTTTGATGAGCAATTCTCCGGCCCGCAAGATCGTGGGGCTGGAAGGCTACGGCCTCAGGGTTGTTGGCCATCACAGCCTCAATCCCAAGGACGCGGGGACGCGAGAGCCATGAGCCTCAAACCCCCACGCTCGGTGCTCATCATCGAGGCCCGCTTCTACGAGGACATCGCCGACGAGCTCGCACGCGGCGCGGTCGAGGAGCTCGAAAGCCGGCGCATGGAATATGAGCGGCTTGCCGTGCCGGGCGCGCTCGAGATCCCCTTGGCCCTCAGTCTCGCGCTGGCCAACGGCTTCGTGGGACGAGCGGGACGGCATCGCGGTTGCGTGGCGCTTGGCTGCGTCATCCGCGGCGAGACTACCCATTACGAGATCGTGGCACGGGAATCCGCGGCGGGCCTCCATGCGCTCGCCGTCCAGCATGCCGTGCCGCTCGGCAACGGCATTCTCACCTGCGACAGCCGCGAGCAGGCTTGGGCGCGAGCAAGCGTGGAGGGACGCAACAAGGGCTGCGACGCCGCGCACGCCTGCTTGGATCTGATGCAGCTCGAGCAGCACTTTTCCTCGGCGAGCCGGCGCTGATCCGATGACCGGCCAAGACAAAAAGGGTGGCCCTGCATCGTCACGCGGCGCCTCTAAACGAAATCCCTCACCACGAAGTGGCGCCGCGCGGAGCGCCGCGCGCCTTGCGGCCGTGCAGGCCCTCTACCAGATGGACATGACCGCGATCGACCTCAACCGCGTCATTGTCGAGTTCGAGATCCATCGTCTCGGTCAGGAAGTGGAGGGCACCCAATATTGTGACGCCGAGCTTCAGTTCTTCCGGGACATCGTTGAAGGCGTGGTGCGGGAGCAACTCCGCATCGATCCTCTCATTGATCGCCATTTGGCCGAAGGCTGGCGGCTGAACCGCGTCGACTCGATCCTGCGCGCCATCCTACGCGCCGGCACCTTTGAGATGCTGATGCGAAGCGACGTGCCCGCCCGCGTGGTGATCAGTGAATATGTTGACCTCGCCCACGCCTTCTTCGAGGGCGAGGAGCCCAAGGTGGTGAACGGGATCCTCGACAAGCTAGGCCATGAGGTTCGCCCGCAGGACTTCGCGCGCCAAAGCTCGAACGATGGCTAATGGCGTCCCGCGCGTCTGCAGCGGGCCGCTCGGCGAGTTCGAGATCATCGCCCGCTATTTTGCGCCACTCGCAACCAACCCCGCGGCGCTCGCGCTCCTGGATGACGCAGCGGTCTTAGCCGTCCCCGAGGGGCAGGAGCTCGTGCTTACCTGCGACACCATTATCGAAGGGATCCATTTCCTCTCTGCGGACCCCCCCGATTCGATCGGGCACAAGGCTCTCGCCGTCAATCTCTCCGATCTCGCGGCAAAGGGCGCAAGGCCCCATGCCTATCTGTTGAGCCTCGCGCTGCCGGAGCTGCCTGGCGCGGCGTGGCTCGAAGGCTTCACCGAAGGCCTCCAGAGACTGCAGGAGCAATCGGGCATTGATCTGATCGGGGGGGACACCTCCGCCATCCCTGGTCCTTTGACCATCTCCATCACCGCGCTTGGTCTCGTACCGCAGGGGGAGGCGGTGCTGCGCCGAGGAGCCCTGGCCGGCGACCGGCTCTATGCGAGCGGAAGCATCGGCGACGCCGCCCTAGGACTGAAGCTCTTGAGAGAGCCCCGGCTCGCGGCGGATTGGGGCTTGTCCGGGGAGGAGGGCGATTTTCTGGTTGAGCGCTACCGTCGCCCATCGGCCCGAGTGGCACTTGCATTACCGCTTCGCCAATATGCTCACGCGGCCATCGACGTCTCCGATGGCCTCGCCGGCGATGCGGCGAAGCTCTGCAAGGCCTCAGGCGTCGGCGCCGCAATCGAGGTCGCCCGCGTGCCGCTCTCCTCCGCCGCTGCCAAGGCGGTCGCATGCGCCCCGGCGCTGTTGGCCAAGCTGCTATCGGCCGGCGATGACTATGAGATCCTCGCCGCCATCGGGGCCGCGCATGCGCAGGCCTTTGCCGCCGCGGCTCAAAGGCACGAACAGCGCGTTACCGCGATTGGTTCGATCGTTCCGGGCGATGGCCAGGTCGCCCTGATCGATGAGGGGGGCCGGGCGCTTGAGCTTGGCCGTAAAGGCTTTGCCCATTTCTAGACGAGACAAGCGCCTATTGGCGTGCCAAAGACTTAGGCAGTCTGTTGCGTAGTCGCTCCAACTTTGGCATTTTCCGGCCCGAGTTCATGCTGGGGACGAAAGGATGCGACACCTAAGCCAGTGCCGCGCCTCGGCCTCATCTCCTGCCAATTTAACCGAACGAACGGGGACAGTTCCGTCATGACCACAGCTCTCTACCTTATCATCGCTTGCGGGGCGCTCTCGATCGTCTACGGGCTGTTCACCACCAAGTCCGTGCTCGCGGCAGATGCGGGCACACCGCGCATGCAGGAGATCGCGGCGGCCATCCAGGAAGGCGCGCAAGCCTATCTTGCCCGCCAATACACCACGATCGCCGTGGTCGGCGTCGTCATCTTCGTGATCCTCGCCTTCCTGCTTGGCATACCGGAGGCGATCGGCTTCGCCGTCGGCGCGATGCTTTCGGGCGCCGCCGGCTATATCGGCATGAACGTGTCGGTACGCGCCAATGTGCGGACCGCGCAGGCCGCGACCAAAAGCCTGGCCGACGGCTTGAGCATTGCTTTTCGCGCTGGCGCCATCACCGGCCTCCTCGTCGCGGGCCTCGCGCTGCTCGGCGTCTCGGTCTATTTTCTCATCCTCACCCACTTCATGGGACTGGACCCAGCCTCGCGTGAGGTGGTTGACGCTCTCGTCTCGCTCGGATTCGGCGCCTCGCTGATCTCGATTTTTGCCCGTCTTGGCGGCGGCATCTTCACCAAGGGCGCCGATGTCGGCGGCGACCTCGTGGGCAAGGTCGAGGCCGGTATCCCCGAGGACGATCCGCGCAACCCGGCGACCATCGCCGACAACGTTGGTGACAATGTCGGCGACTGCGCCGGCATGGCCGCCGATTTGTTCGAGACTTATGTGGTGACGGTCGTCGCCACCATGGTTCTGTCCGCAATCTTCTTCGTCGGCCAGCCCGTGCTCGAGAGCATGATGATATATCCGCTTGCCATCGGCGGAGCCTGTATCCTGACGTCGATTGCGGGCACCTTCTTCGTCAAGCTCGGCGCCAACCAGTCGATCATGGGCGCGCTCTACAGGGGCCTGATCGCCACCGGCGTCCTGTCGCTGGTCGCCATCGCCATCGTCACGCTGGCCCTGATCGGATTTGGCACTCCGCTGAAGACGACCGGAGGCGTCACGTTCACCGGCTTGTCGCTGTTCATGTGTGGCATCGTCGGACTCGTGGTGACGGGCCTCATTATCTGGATCACCGAGTACTATACCGGCACCAGCTACCGCCCGGTGCAGTCGATCGCGAAAGCGTCCGTCACCGGCCATGGCACCAATGTTATCCAGGGTCTTGCCATATCGATGGAGGCGACCGCGCTGCCGGCGCTCGTGATCATGGCCGGCATCATCGTCACCTACAGCCTTGCGGGCTTGTTCGGCATCGCCGTCGCGGTCACCACCATGCTTGCGCTGGCCGGCATGATCGTGGCGCTGGATGCCTTCGGACCCGTCACCGACAATGCCGGCGGCATCGCAGAGATGTCGGGTATGCCAGCATCGATCCGCAAGACCACCGATGCACTCGATGCGGTCGGCAACACCACCAAGGCGGTGACCAAGGGCTACGCCATCGGCTCGGCGGGCTTGGGGGCGCTCGTGCTGTTTGCGGCCTATACCGAGGATCTCAAATATTTCGCCGCAAATTCCGACAAGTTTCCCTATTTCCAGGGCGTGGATCCCACTTTTACGCTGTCCAACCCCTATGTCGTCGTCGGCCTCTTCCTGGGTGGACTGCTGCCCTATCTGTTCGGCGGCATTGCCATGACGGCCGTCGGCCGCGCGGCTTCCGCTATCGTCGAAGAGGTGCGCCGGCAATTTAAGGAGAACCCCGGCATCATGCAGGGCACCTCGCGGCCGGACTATAAGCGCGCCGTCGACCTGCTCACCCGCGCGGCAATCAGGGAGATGATCGTGCCGTCACTCCTTCCGGTGCTGACGCCCATCGTGTGCTATTTCGTGGTGTACGCGATCGCGGGCAAGAGCGCGGCGTTCTCGGCACTCGGTGCCATGCTGGTCGGCGTTATCGTCACGGGCCTGTTCGTCGCCATCTCCATGACGGCTGGCGGGGGCGCCTGGGACAACGCCAAGAAATACATCGAGGACGGCAATTACGGCGGCAAGGGTTCGGAGGCCCACAAGGCTGCGGTGACCGGCGATACGGTCGGAGATCCTTACAAGGACACCGCCGGTCCCGCCGTGAACCCGATGATCAAGATCACCAATATCGTGGCGCTCTTGCTGCTCGCCGTGCTCGCCCATTAGGCTTGACAGGCATCCCTGGACTCAGGGAGTTCCAGGGATGCCGCTGCCGGCACCCGGCTTTTGGCCCTTGAACATGCTGCGTTGAGAGATGTTGCCGAAAATCTGATCCAGCACGCCGAGGTCCGTGCCGTGCGCTGGCGTCTCGTCCTTCGAGTATCGGATGACGACACCGTCCTTCAAGCCATATTGCTCGACCTGCTGAACGAAGCCCCTATGGTCGAAATAGACGGCCACCACCTTGCGGTCGATCTCCCAGGGCTTGAAGAACGCATAGGATTTCTGCGTGGTCGAGATATAGTAAAAGGAACCGCCGCCGACCGTGCTCGTGGTGTCGGGCGACCCGAAGGCGAGCGTCACTTGGTCCTTCGTCATGCCGGGTTGAATCTGGGCGAGATCAACGTCGATGAAGACATGGCCATGGCGATCGATCTGGGCGCCGCAGCCAGCAAGCGGCGAGGCCAATAGCGCTACCGTCAGGCAGGCGACGCTCGATAGTGTCGATCGAATGACCGGCTTGTCCCTACTCACCGCAAACTCGCCCCTCGATAACCCCGTGCAAACCTAACCTGACAGATGCTGCCAACCCAAGCTGACCCATTGAACGCCGTCCGAGTGCCCTCCCAAGGACCGCTCGCGGACGTCAAGGCCGCTGAGGTTAAGGGATGCTCCCTCCTTTGAATCCTCTCAGCCGCCTGATGCGATGGCGCTCGGGGAGGAGCAGCAGCGATAAACTCTATGGCGCGATTGTGGCGCAGACACGGCTCCCAGTTTTCTACCAGAGTCTAAGCATTCCCGACAGTTTGCAGGGCCGCTTCGCGCTGCTGTCGCTGCACCTCTTCGCCGTTCTGCACCGCCTGAAAGGCGACGGCGCCGAGGCTCTTGCTCTGGCTCAAAAGCTCATGGACCGGTTCAGCAAGGACATGGAAGCGGTCTTAAGGGAGATCGGGGTGAGCGACCTTCGCATCCCAAAATGGATGAGAGGTCTTGCCGCCTCGAGCCATGCCATGCTCGAGAGCTATGAGACTTCTTACGCGGGGGACGATGCAGCCTTCGCCGCGGCGATCGCCGGAAGCCTGCCGCTCGACCCCGAAAGCGCCGGTCTTAGCAGCGAGCTTCTGGCTTCCTATTTAAGGGCGAGTATAGAGCGGCTCGAGCGGCAGCCCCTTGCCTCCCTCCAGGCCGGGACGCTCGATTTTCCGGAGGTTACGAAAGAACGATGAACAGAGCGCGGGAGACAAACGCATTGAGTGGAGGAACAGACCGGCCGCAGCTCTCAAGATCTGTCCGTATCGATGACGTCAAGGACGGCGAGGAGCGCTTGATCGAGGTCACTCCGGCCGAGCGAGCGGCCATCGCCGCGCTGCTCGATGTCGCGGCTCTCGACCAGCTTAGCTTCGCCTGCCGGTTCCACCGGCGGGGGGAGGGGCGTCATTTTTTGCAGGGCACGCTCGCAGCCTCCGTGACGCAGACCTGCGTCGTTTCGCTCGAGCCGGTGGCGAGCATGCTTCAGATTGCCGTTGAGATTGAGTTTTGGCCAGCTCCGCTCGTGGAGCAGTTCACCGCGAGCTCCGACGAGGCGGTGAGCCATGGGATGGCTGACTGGCCGGAGCCGATCGTCGAGGGGAAGATCGACCTCGGGCCGGTCATTTACGAGACTCTGGCAACCGCGCTCGATCCTTATCCCAGACGCGAAGGCGCAAGCTTTGAGTGGTCGAACGCGGGCGAAGCCCCCGGCGCGGAGCAGGCCGTCAACCCCTTTGCCGCCCTGGCGCAGCTGAAACAGCGGTAATTGGCCGAATTACGGCTCGCCAAAATCAGGTTGTCACTCGGTCTTAATTAGGTATGTTCGGGTCCGCTCCTGGGGGTTCTCCCGGCCATCCGGCCGAGACCTACAACGTTTCTCCTATCGGCACATAAATGGCTGCGACAGTCACCATAGCGCTCGACGCCATGGGCGGGGACCACGGACCGAGCGTGATCGTTGCCGGGGCCGCGATTGCGTTGGTCCGCCACCCGGATATGCGATTTCTGCTGGTCGGCGATACGGCCCGCATCCAGGCGGAACTGAAGAACCATCCAGCTCTCGCCGCCAAGGCCGAAATTATCCACAGCGACGTGGCCGTCGCCATGGACGCAAAGCCGAGCCAAGCGCTGCGCAAGGGGCGCCGGCATTCCAGCATGTGGCTCAGCATCGAAGCGGTGAGAGACGGGCGTGCGGATGCCGCCGTGTCCGCCGGCAACACCGGGGCGCTGATGGCCATGGCCAAGTTCTGCCTGAAGACGATTCCTGGCATCGACCGGCCGGCCATTGCCGCCATCTGGCCCACCGTCGACGCTGAATGCATCGTGCTCGACGTCGGCGCCAATGTCGGCGCGGATGCCCGCCAGCTCGTCGAATTCGCGCTGATGGGCGCGGCCATGGCCCGGGCCCTGTTTGGGATGGGCCGGCCCTCGGTCGGGCTCCTCAATATCGGGGTTGAGGAGGTCAAGGGCCTCGACGAGATCCGGGCAGCCGCGGCCGTTCTCAAAGCGGCGCCGCTGCCCATTGAATACCGCGGTTTTGTTGAAGGCGACGATGTCGGCCACGGGGCCGCCGACGTTGTGGTCACCGACGGTTTTACGGGCAACATCGCCTTGAAGACCGCCGAAGGAACAGCTAAGCAGATCGGTGAGTATTTGCTTGCCGCCATGGGGCGGTCGCTACTCGCTCGCATCGGTGCCGTCCTGGCGCAGGGCGCTTTTCGCGCCCTCAAGGAGAAGATGGATCCGCGCCAGCTGAACGGCGGCATTTTCCTTGGGCTTAATGGCATTGTGGTCAAGAGCCACGGTGGAACCGACGCCACTGGTTTCGCCTGCGCGGTCGACCTTGCTTACGACATGGCGTCGAGCGGCGTGGTGAAACGGCTTGCGGAGGACGTTGCCCGCTTCCATGCAGAGCTTGAGCTTGACGGTGCGGCGTAGGCTTGGGAATGGGTAGCTTGTTGAGGACCGTCGTCAAGGGTTGCGGTGGCTACCTGCCTGAGCGGGTGTTGACCAATGCCGACCTCGCCAAACTGGTCGACACCAGTGACGAGTGGATCACCGCGCGGACGGGCATCAAGGAACGGCGCATCGCGGCCAAGGGCGAGCTCACCTCAGCTATGGGGTTAGCCGCGGCACGAGCCGCCCTTGCTGACGCCGGAATGGAGCCCGAGGACATCGATCTTATCATCCTCGCCACATCGACCCCGGACCAGACCTTTCCCGCGACCGCGGTCACCATTCAGGCCGAGCTCGGCATGACCCAAGGGGCCGCTTTCGACGTGCAAGCCGTCTGTTCCGGCTTCGTTTTCGCCATGACGACCGCCGACAACTACCTGAAGAGCGGCGAATTCCGCCGCGCCCTGGTGATCGGCGCCGAAGCCTTCTCCCGCATCCTCGATTGGAACGATCGCTCGACCTGCGTGCTGTTCGGAGATGGCGCAGGGGCGCTGGTGGTGGAGGCCGAGATGCAGAATGGCGCCGCGACCGACCGGGGCATCTTGGCGTCCTCTTTGCGCTCCGACGGCCGCTACCGCGACAAGCTCTATGTCGATGGCGGTCCATCTTCGACCGGCACCGTAGGCCAGGTCCGGATGGACGGCGCCGAGGTCTTCCGCCACGCGGTCATCAACATTAGCAATGTGGTCAACGCCACCCTGGCCAAGGCCGGCTACCAGGCCTCGGACGTCGACTGGTTCGTGCCCCACCAAGCGAACAAGCGCATCCTCGATGGCGCGGCACGGAAGCTTGGGCTCGACCCCGAGCGGATTATCATCACCGTAGACAAGCACGCCAATACGAGCGCCGCCTCGATTCCCTTGGCGCTCAGCACGGCTTGTGAGGATGGCCGTATCAAAAAGGGCGATCTCGTGCTGCTGGAGGCCATGGGCGGCGGTTTCACCTGGGGAGCCGTGCTTCTCCGCTGGTGAATTTGAGCGAAAACTGCCACGCTAAAGTCACACCTTCGTCGAAAATGACGCAATATCAGGAATTTGCTCGCGGCAGCGATTGACCGAGTTGCACCTGCTCGATTAGCATCTTGGATTATCCCGCGACCAGGGGAGCAGTCGTACGATGGGCGGGAAGACACTGACGCGCGCCGACCTCGCGGAGGCGGTGTTTCATAAGGTAGGCCTACCGCGGAACGAGTCCGCCGAGATCGTGGAGCTTGTGCTCCATGAGATTGTGGCAAGTCTTGAGTGCGGGAAGACGGTCAAGCTCTCCTCATTCGGCTCTTTCGGCATCCGCGATAAGGGTCAGCGCGTTGGACGCAACCCCAAGACGGGCCAGGAAGTTCCCATCACGCCGCGGCGTGTCCTGGTGTTCCGAGCGAGCAACATTATGAAGCAGCGTATCAACGAGGCGCTGTCTCGGAGAAAGGCAGCCGAATAGGCGCGGCCCGAGTTACGACGCTGCAGAACATCAAAGGCGGGGAGTTTGGAGCGGTGGACAAAGCGCCCGAGGCCTTTCGTACGATTAGTGAAGTAGCCGACGAGCTCAATGTGCCTAAGCACGTGTTGCGTTTTTGGGAGGCCAAATTCGCCCAGCTTAAGCCGATGAAGCGGGGCGGCGGCCGACGCTATTACCGGCATGAGGACGTTGCCTTGTTGCGTGGCATTCGCTTCTTCCTCTACGACGACGGCTACACCATCAGAGGCGTGCAGAAGATCCTGCGGGAGCAGGGGCCCCGCTTCGTCATGGAGCAGCGGCCCCACACCGTGGCGGGCGAGGAGGCGGGAGTTCCGCGTGATCGCGAGCTTCCTGACGTGGCCGCCGAGGCGGCACAGAGCCGCAGCCTGAACTCCACGCGAGGCCTGGAGGAGAGGGCGACTCTGCTGGACGCCGAGGGCCTCCGCGCGGTTCTCAAGGAGATCGAGGCCTGTCAGCAAATCCTGGCCGCGTCCAAGACCTAGAGTCTGATCCCGAAAAGTTGCAGACTTTTCGGATAAGATCATGCGTCAAGAAAAAGCCAGCGACGTAACGCTTGTTTCAGGGCCTTGAGGTGTATATCCAAGCCCATTCGCACCACGGCTTCGGAGCGTAGCGCAGCTCGGTTAGCGCACCGGTCTGGGGGACCGGGGGTCGGGAGTTCAAATCTCCCCGCTCCGACCACTTTCTCCCTTGATAATCAACAGTTAGCTGAGGGTGTGGAAGTTCGCTCAGGGCGAGGGGCCTTCTCCCAGGACCGAGAGATAGAACTCGACCACCTCGTTGGTCATATGCTCCACGGTGAGGCGCTTCGCAACTTGCGCCTGCAGCCGAACCGCCCGATCGAGAAATGGCTTCGGGCTTCCCAGAAAGGCCCGCATTTGGCCTGCGAGCGCGGCAATGTCTCCAGGCCGGATGAGGGGCGTATCGGTGCCCGCCACGATCTCCGGGATCCCCCCGACATCCGTGGCGATCAACGGCATCTGAGCGGCGGCGGCCTCGAGCACCACATAGGGGAACGACTCTGCCCGCGACGGGACCACGACGCAGCGGCCCCGGGCAAACGCGGTCCTTGCCGGCAACGGCCCGGCAAAGGTGACTTTGCCGTCAAGACCAAGTTTCTGCGCCAGCCGTTTGAAGTCTTTTTCGTCGGGACCGGCGCCGACGATGACCGCCGTCGCGGGATAGACGGTTCGCTGCGCGGCGAGCGCGGCGAGGAGGATATCGATGCCTTTCAATTGCCTAAGCTCACCCACGAAGACAAAGTCGGCGGCATCGTCGGCGAGCCTCGCCTCGTAGAACTCGTGGCGGTAGAGCCCGTTCGGCACGATGCACACAGGGCAGGGCGGTTGGCCGATCATCTCGTCATAGCGGCGCGCCGCGAAGAGGCTTTCGAAGATGAGGCCGTCGGTCAAGGGAGCAAGCCTGCGCTCCGCTTCCATATAGAGACGACCGGCAAGCGTTGCGGGGGCATAGTGCAGGCTGCCGCCATGAGGCGTGTAGAACGCCACCACCCTCTTGCCTTTACGCTTCAGCCCCCGAGCAGCAAGCCGGGCATAGGCGCCGCCTTTGGCTCCGTGGCCGTGCAAGACATCGACGGCGAGACGTGACGCAAGCAGCTTGACCTTGCGGTAGTTCCACCAGTCGCCGAGTCCAACCTGACGGGGCATGGGATAGCGCGTGACGCCAAGCGCACAGAAATCCGCCAAGCTACCAAGGGCGCGCGCAGCCTCGCGCCCGCCGGTCTCCGAATCGCAGATGATGCCAACTTGGAGCCCAAGCGCGGCTTGGCCCTTGGCCAAATCGTGGACGTGTCGGAACAAATCTCCGATCGGCGCTCTCAGGCAATGGAGAATGCGAAGCGAGGAGCTCACGATGACGGAAAACGGGGGTCCAGGGTGGCGGTTCCCTGCTCTTTAGAAGAACCGTTCGAACACGTAAATAGTATTGCCCGGATGCACTGGATAATCGGGTGGCACCATCACCGTGCTCATCATCCCTCCAAATCTGCGCGTGAGCCGCACTTTGCGCTGACTGGCCCGCTCGGTGTTAGCCTTCGGCCTTCGCCACCGCCATTTGCACCGTGATGCACTCAGTTCGCATGCTCCGATTTAGAGCCTTTATGGTTAAGGAATACTGACTGCCCGTGCCGAAGCGAGCCGGACCTTAAGGACTTAGTTACGAGGAGGCGCTTTAATGCCGCTTCCAGGTCACGGAGTCCGGTGGTTCTATGCAGTCGCAACACGCTCTGCCCCTTGCTGAGGACGTCGATCTCGGCATGCTTGGGCGCGCTCTCTGGCGTGCCAAGGCCTGGATCGTTGGCTTAGCCGCCGGCGCCGAGATCGTGACCTTTGTCGGCCTGCCCGTGGTCAGGCCGCTGTACACGTCCGAATCTCGAATCCTCATCGAGAACGATGTATCGCCCTTCACCCGCGCCGCCAGGGATCCCGGCCGCGATCAAAAGCAGGCCCTGGACGAGCAGGCGGTGCAGAGCCAGGCGCAGGTCCTGACCTCGCGCGACTTGGCGCTCGACGTCGCCAAATCGTTTGACCTTTCCAACAATCCGGAATTTACCAAGGACGCGGGCACCAGCCTGTTCTCACGTTTACTGCATTGGCTTGGCCTCGGGCGAGGATCGGATAAGTCAGAGCAGGCATCTGGTTCAACGCGCAGATCGAGGAGCTGCGCAAGAAGGTCTCCGAATCGGAGGTTGCCGTGGAGCAGTTCCGCTCGAGCAACGGCCTGTATGCGGGCTCCAACAACGTGACCCTCGGCGCCCAGCAACTTTCCGAGCTGAACAGCCAGCTCATCCTCGCCAAGGCTCAACGATCCGAGACCGAGGCCCGAGCGCGGCTGATCAAAAAGATGCTCGACGAGAAGAGCGACATCGACGCGACGCCGGAAGTGCTCAAGTCCGAGCTGATCGGGCGGCTCATCGAGCAGCGCGCTCAGGTGCAGCGCCAGCTGGCGGAGCTATCGGCAACGCCGTTGCCCTCGCATCCACGCCTCAAACAACTCAATTCGGAACTTACCGACGTGCGCAGCCAAATCCGCCAAGAGGCGACCAAGATCGTACGCGGGCTGGAGAACGAAGCAGAGGTCGCCAGTGCACGCGAGACCTCGCTCCGAAGCAGCCTCAACGAGGTGCAGTCGCAAGCCTCGGGACAAAGCGACGCGGGGATCAAGTTGCGAGCTCTCGAGCGCGAGGCCAAGGCCAACCGTGATTTGCTCGAATCCTATTTGGCGCGTTTCCGTGACGCGAGCGCCCGGCACGACATGGCGGCCGTCCCGGCCAGTGCCACTATCGTCTCGCGCGCTCCTGTTTCCTCAAAACCGTCCTTCCCGAAGTGCGGTCCGATCTCGGCGCTCGCCACCTCGGCGACGGCCCTTCTCGCGCTGGCCTTCGTTCTGTCCCGGGAGCTGATCGGGGGCACCGCGGCAACGGGCGCCGCATCGGCTCCCGTCACGAGGGGCCGATTTGAAAGAGTGCTGGGGGCGGTTGCCGCCGATCCGAGTCGGGAGCAGACGAGCAAGCCTGTGGTGCAGCGGGCGCGTTCGGAGGCTGAGGCCGGGGCGCCTAACGATCTTCGGAGCTATTTGCAGAGAAGGGCCGCCTTGCAGACACGGGATCAGGCCAAGGACGTGCGGCGCAGGGATGCAACCGCATCAAGCGTCAAGGGCCGGGCTCGGCCGGTGTTGAAGTCGCTCGATGTCGTGCTTAACCATGTCCGCGCCCGCTCGGCGGGGAATACGCCACGCGAGGTTCTGGTTGTCCCGGTTTCGACCGATGTCGACGCGACCAACGAAGCCATCCGGATCGCGCGAGCGCTTCTCGCGGGCAAGCAGCGCGTGGTCCTCGTCGACCTGACGCGTGGCGCCGCGGCCGTATCGGGACGGCTCGGGCTGCCCCGCGCGCCAGGCTTCGCCGATCTCGTCGCTGGCCGCGCGGACTTCGAGCACGTGGTTCATGTCGATGAGGAGACGCCGCTACAGGTCATCCCAGCGGGGAACCCGACGGTCAAAACCGATGGCGACGACACCGAACGCACGACCCACATCTTCGAAGCGCTGGCCCAAGCCTATGACTGCATCGTGCTGCACGCCGACCGCGAGACGGCCAGGAAGCTTGAGCCAGTGCTCGATGGACGCCTCCAGGCGGTGGTTGCCGTTCTCGCGCCCGGCGAAAGCGCCAAGGGTGGCGAAGAGGCCTTCGCCAAGCTCACCATGTTCGGTTGCTCCGTAGTGCCCTACGAGCAGACAGACGGGGAGCGCCGGTCAGGCCGGTCGGGACTGTTCGACCGCGCCGCAGCGGTCTGAGGCCAAAGGAGGACCCGCTCGTGACCGGTGTGAAGACTGCAATGATGAAGGCAACCATGTCGGGACTTTATCATACCGGCGCCCATCGCCTCCTCGCGCCCTACACTCAAGGCTCTGGTGTGATTTTCACCCTGCACCATATCCGGCCCCCGCGAGCAAAGGCCTTTGCGCCGAACCGTATCCTTGAGGCAGCGCCCGAATTTCTCGATGCCGTGCTCGATCAGGTCGAGGAGGCCGGACTGGACGTCGTCTCCCTCGCCGAGGCCGCGCGGCGTCTCAAGGAAGGCGAGGGAAGGCGCTTCGTCTGTTTCACCTTCGACGACGGCTACCGGGACAATCTCGCTTACGCTTATCCACTGTTCAAACGCCGGTCCTTGCCGCTCACTATCTACGTGCCGACCGACTACCCCTCAGGACGGGGCGAGCTGTGGTGGCTTGCACTGGAGGAGGTCGTCGCCAGAGCGGATGAGATCGAGCTTTGCCGCAATGGCGAGCTCTGGCGCCTGCCGACCGCAACGGTGCAGGATAAGGAACGAAGCCACGATCAGATTTATTGGTGGCTCCGCTCGATTGATGAGCCCACGCAGCGGCGGGTCGTGCGCTCCCTGGCCGACCGTTATGAGATCGACACGGCCGCGCTTTGCCGCGACCTGGTGATGAATTGGGATGAGATCCGCGGGCTTGCCACCGATCCGCTGGTTACCATCGGCGCCCACACCAAGGGCCATTACGCCATCGCCAAGCTGTGCGCCGAGAAGGCCGTCGACGAAATGAAGGGAAGCGCCGATGTGCTTGAGCGGCAGCTCGGCGCGAGGCCCGCTCATTTCGCCTTCCCCTATGGCGATGAATCGAGCGCGCGGGCGCGCGACTTCGCGCTCGCCCGAGAGCTCGGCTTCGAGACCGCGGTGACGACGCGAAAAGGAGTGCTGTTCCCGGCGCATAAGCGCTATCTCACCGCGCTGCCCCGGGTCTCGCTCAACGGCGACTATCAATCCTTGGCCTACACGACGCTCTATCTGTCCGGCGCACCGTTCGCCTTGTGGAATCGCTTCCAGCAGGTCAGCGCCGCTTAAGCGCATTTTAAGCGTCGGGCCGCTGCATCCAGCGGATCAACAGTCCCGCCGGCAACACCCAGGCGAGACCGGCCGCGAGCGCGTAGCCAAGCGTCGCCAGCGGACCTAGTGAAGCAATGCGACCGAGCCCGACCGCCACGACCAGCGCCACATAGGCGGCGAGGAAGGCGAGCAGCAACACCGTGCCGACAAGTTTGCGGGTCCTGACTCGCATTCGACGACCATAGTCATCCGCACTCATCCTGCAAGACCGGACCATCGCGATGGGTGTGGAGGCTTTCAATTGAAGTGGTAAGTTACGCGCGGCCCGAGGGCCGTGGACATTCCGATGCGAAAGGACGCCATGCTGCTCGGCTCCGAACGACTTATCGCCTCTTCCCGTCTTAACGGGCTACGTGTGGGCGTGCTCGCCAATCCAGCCTCGATTGACCACAGCTTTACGCATGTGGTCGACCGGCTCAGCCAATCGACCGACTACACGCTCGCCGCCATTTTCGGGCCACAGCATGGCTACCAGTCGGACCTGCAAGACAACATGATCGAGACTCCCCACACCAAGGATCGGCGCCGCAGCGTGCCGATCTTCTCGCTTTACAGCGAGACGCGGGAGCCGACCCGGGACATGCTGGACCTCATCGACGTCCTGGTCATCGATCTGCAGGATGTCGGGTCGCGCATCTATACCTTCATCTACACCATGGCCAATTGCTTGCGTGCCGCGGCGCGAACTGGGCTGCCCGTCATCGTCTGCGACCGTCCAAATCCGATTGGCGGGGCGCGGGTGGCAGGACCGACGCTCGAGGCCGGATACGAATCGTTCGTGGGTCAGTTCCGCATGCCCATGCGGCATGCCATGACCGTCGCCGAGCTCGCGCGTCTATTCAACGAGCATCACGGCATCGGCGCCAATCTCGAGATCATTCTCATGGAAGGTTGGTCGCGCGAGATGTATTGGGACGCGACCGACATCCCCTGGGTGATGCCGTCGCCGAACATGCCCACGCTCGACACGGCCATCGTCTATCCCGGCACCGTGCTGTTCGAAGGCACGAAACTGTCGGAAGGGCGCGGCACGACGCGGCCCTTCGAGCTCATCGGGGCGCCCTGGCTCGACGGCGAGCAGCTGGCAGCCCACATGAACCGCGTGGGGCTAGAGGGCGTCCATTTCCGCCCCGTGGGCTTCGAGCCCACCTTTCAGAAGCACGCGCGGGTTGCTTGCGGCGGGTGCCAGATCCACGTGACGGCTCGCGCGGACTTCGAGCCGGTGAAAGTCGGCGTGTCGCTGCTCCGCGAATGCTTCGGCTCAGCACCAGACCGCTTCGAATGGCGCGACCCGCCTTACGAATATGAGCACGACAAGATGCCGATCGATATCCTGGCGGGCTCGCCCGAATTGCGTGACCAGATCGAGCAACAGGTGCCGCTCGATGACATCGAGGCGAGCTGGCAGCCGGGGGTGGGGGAGTTCGAGGAGGTGAGGCAGCCATATCTGCTCTATTGAGCGCCGCGTCTCGCGGAAATCCCTATTCGAAGACGATCTCCCCAAAGCGGTCGGGTTGATGGAAGTCGAGGCGGTCGCCGATGTCGGCCCAATAGCCCCAATGCGGGTGTGAGGACTCGTCCGCGCATTTGTAGAAATTCGCCCGCCATGTCTGGCCGCTCGGCTCCCCAAGGGGACCGGTGAAGGTTTCGAACAGCGCCAATGGGACAAGGGCGGAGACTATCCAGACCAATGGGCCGGAAACTTCATCGCAGATCGGTTGCGTTAGCGACGTGCGCACCTCGATGGTAGAAGCGATGCCTTCTGGAACCTCAATGTATTTCTCGAAAGTGCCGTCCGGCCTACGGGGCTTCTCGATGTACCACAACAGCAATGTGCCGATTGCGTTGAACTCGAAATTGAAATAGCCGCGGTCGGGCAGGGGGCGCACGAAAAACTCGACGCAGGACTCCTTATGCGTCGGCGACTGGTACGCCGTGCTGCGCGCAAGCACGTAACGGTCTTCAACGCGAAACATGACAGCAAGCGCATGGCCGTCGTACAAAACGCGGGCCTGCGTGAGCGGAGTGTGACTGCTACCGCGCGAGCGTGTGCCGCGCGGATGAAAGCGTGAGATCGTGAGTATTTCGGCGCGGGACCAAGCGGGGTCGTCGAAAGCCGCGGACGCTTTCGGCAGTTTGTCCGCGCGGCGGACGATGTAACGCGGCAGATCGGCCAGGGGCGACGGTCGCGGACGGCCAGGGCTTGACGCAGCCGCTTCGTTCGACGGCATTGCTTCCGGCTTCGAGTTTGCCAAGACTGCCGCCTTATTTGCTACAACACTTGGGCTTTAACCCAAGTGTGGCACGCCTCCGCGTGGGACGCCACGCTGACATTCCGCCTCGGGATTTCGACCAACCATGATCGACTCGAAAATGCTGCTGTGGATTACGCTCGTATGGGCCGTGGCGGCCTATTTGATCGTGCCAAAGTTGTGGGCGCTTTACTTCCGTCGTCACCCTATGCTCGCCGCACCGACCCGCGTCACGCAGACCTCGGACGGCCACCCCGGCGATCCGATCAACATCGCCCTCATTGGGAGCGATGCCGAGATCGTGCGGGGGATGACGGCGGCCGGCTGGTTCCCCGCCGACCCAATCACCTTGGCGAGCAGCGTGCGCATCGCCGCGGACACCGTGCTACACCGGTCCGACGACGATGCGCCGGTGAGCAATTTGTTTCTGTTCGGCCGCAAACAGGATCTCGCCTTCGAGCAGCCCATCGGAGGCGGTCCGCGCCAGCGGCACCATGTGCGCTTCTGGCGTTGGGACGAGCTGTATGAGGGCCGGCCCGCTTGGTTCGGCGCCGCGACATTCGACGACGCTGTGGGCCTCAGCCACACAACCGGTCAGGTCACGCATCATATCGGTCCCGATGTGGATGCCGAGCGCGACCGCCTCGCCAACGAGCTGCAGGAGGCGGGGCTGGTGCAGTCGATTGAATGGAACGACGGCTTCCACGCCACGCTTGAAGGGTGGAACGGCGGCGGCGATGCCTGGCACACTGATGGTCGGTTAGCGATCGTGGTGTTGCGCCGTTCGGCCGCCACGGGCTGATCAACTGCCTTTTTGGCTCGATCCGGCTGCGGCCCCCGATGGCGAGGATCGGAAGCTCTCCCAGTCCTGCTCGGTTGCCTTTGTCATGGCCTCAGCCGCGCTGACGAGCCAGTCTGTTGGCCGCCCGGTCAGGTCGCGCAATACCTCAGTCCGTTGATCGAGCGTCGCCAGATGCAAATTGGCTGTCTCGCGCCCCATGTCCCTCAGGAGGAGCCGCTCGTCCCGCTGCTTCGGACACTGCGCCAATTCGATTCGTCCACAGTGCGGGCCTAATCGGCGAACAACCCACCCGTCATCGATGGCATAATACGGGTCTGCTTGCCTAACCGAGTGCTTAAGGAGCCGGATGGAGTTGGCACGCTCCTTCGGCCGTCCCGTAGCCCAGCCCTAAGCCGACGGCAACCACGCCTTCGCTTCGCGCGCGGCCAAGCCGCCATTGCAGTTGGCCGCCGCTACGTATCGTGGGAGTTCCTGTTCAACGACATCGAGGCGCTTATGGAGCCAACGCTCATAATCGTTGGTAGCCGTGATAATCGGTGGCGTGTCGGTTGTGGCCACCGGTCGAGGAGCTTTGCCGGAAGCGCGGGCCTTCTTTGCTTTTGACCGGACCATGCGTAATTGCTCCGCGAGCGGCCCGCCACCGAGCCTGGCCAAAGCCTGCAAAAGTCGAAGGCAAGCCCGCTTGCGTCCTTGCATGTGTATATCACCGGAAGATGACAGTTATCGTGCAGGACGTGCTGCCGCCTGGCGGAGGCTGTCAGGCCAGAAGGCAGGACCCCTCCGCTGACTCGCTGAAGCCGATCATGATCACCTATTCTCGCCAAACGCACCTAACCGACGGAGTAGAGCACGTGGCTAAAACGAAAACAAACTCACCCCATACGCGCCGGCCGGACACCCGGGATCAGATCGCTGTTGGCAGCGGCAGTGCTGATCCTTGGAGCCTCAGGCGTTGCGAGGGCCGATGACCTCGATTGCGTCAGTACGACATTCAATTTGCTTTCGCCGACCGACAAGGTCTGCGTCAGCGACTTCGATGACCCCAAGGTGCCTGGCGTCACGTGTTTTATTTCACAAGCGAGAAAAGGCGGATGGGGCCAGCCATTCGGTCTCAACGAAGACCCGTCGAATTTCTCGGTCGCCTGCCGACAAATGGGACCGATCACCGTCGACATCTCGCAGCTGCCCAATAACGAGGAAGCCTTTAGCGAGAAAACGAGCATCTTCTTCAAAGCCACGCGCATCTATCGGCTGCCGGACGTGGCGCGCAATACGCTGGTCTATCTCGCCGTCAGTTCCAAGATCGTGAATGGTTCGCGTGCCAATGCGATCAGTGTCGTGCCGATCCAGCCTTGGACGCCAAAATGATGATGGTCGAGAAGCACGTCCGGTCACTCAATGATCGATCGGGACGTATTTTGTTCTCCGAACAAAAAGGAGACGATAAAGTTCATGCTCTCCGAGGTCTCGGCCAATTTCGCTGAATGCAAAGAATGGCATCAGTACAACAAACATAAACATAATGAGCCCGATAATAAAAATCTTGATTGCCGTTTCGCCTGCGAGATGGGACACGCTGCTCGCGAAACCGCCACCGTGCCAAAAGCCAACGGCGATTTCCTCTAGAGTGTGATTCATCTGGGGTGAATCGATTGGGGATTCCCGAATCGGTAGGGTTCTGATTCAAGATGCTGGCTGGACAGGAGGCCAGCATCGATGGCCCGAGCCTATTCCCTTGATCTACGCGAGCGTGTTGTTGCGGCGGTTGTCGCTGGCCGAAGTTGCCGGATGGTGGCGTCGACCTTTGGGGTCAGCGTTGCCAGCGTGGTGAAGTGGTCGCAGC
>Ga0315284_10003223_pt1 | contig 23139 bp, 26 predicted proteins | sample YL17G09_16_MG_FD_203696 | JGI IMG/M metagenome (GOLD analysis project Ga0315284, IMG submission 203696) | Sediment microbial communities from Yellowstone Lake, YNP, Wyoming, USA - YL17G09_16 | ecosystem: Environmental > Aquatic > Freshwater > Lake > Sediment | place: USA: Wyoming | collected... | reverse complement strand
GCTGCCCGATGACCTGAAAGTAGGCGGGAATCTGGACCTCAGCGGCACGCAAATCACCAAGCTGCCCAATGGCATGAAAGTCGGCTGGAGCCTGGACCTCAGCGGCACGCAAATCACCAAGCTGCCCGATGACCTGAAAGTAGGCGGGAATCTGGACCTCAGCGGCACGCAAATCACCAAGCTGCCCAATGGCATGAAAGTCGGCTGGAGCCTGGACCTCAGCGGCACGCAAATCACCAAGCTGCCCGATGACCTGAAAGTAGGCGGGAATCTGGACCTCAGCGGCACGCAAATCACCAAGCTGCCCAATGGCATGAAAGTCGGCTGGAGCCTGGACCTCAGCGGCACGCAAATCACCAAGCTGCCCAATGGCATGAAAGTAGGCGGGAGCCTGGACCTCCGCGGCACGCAAATCACCAACATCCCAAAGTTACTGCAAGGAAAAATTATCAGGTAGGTGAACACATGACCATACGCGAACTACTCACAGAAGCACTTAAGGCAAACGACTTCGATGGACTTTATCATTCAGAAATAGAGTGTGGATGCGTAATCGAAGATTTATTCCCCTGCGAGAATCCAGATTGGGAAGAGTGCAGGGGCGGCTACAAACAACTGCGCGATGATGGAGATTGGATCGTCGGGCCGAAGAAGGAGGACGAACTTGAACCCTGAACACGAACCGATTGTTGAGGGGTGTGGGGGATGTAAACACGTGGTCAGTAATTTTTTATTCATCTCGGCAATTGAATGCGAAGAGATAAAAAATCTTATTTGCGATGCATACTTGTGTCCAGAGGCCAAGTGGTTCAACGGAAAAAAATGTCCTCTATGTTCTACTGTGAAACAGGAGATAAAACCTATTCAAAAAGCCCTGGATCCTATCAAGGCCAGTAAAAGAAAGATGAAGGGAAAATGATTTTTAATAGGAACAATCCAATAGATAATCTAATAACCCTATGCCCAAGTTGTCACACGAAATTACATTGGCAATGAAAAAAGGGGGGGTGATGCCCATTGCATGAGCAAAAAAATTGGGAAGGTTGCTATAAAAAAACCTGGTCAGGATTCGTCGTACCCGAGTCTTTTGCCCATCCTTAGCTTGCTAAATTTTCTCATGCTTTAATTGGAAGAATTTACGCTCACGCTTTGGAAGAAAAGTGGATTGAAGAAGGCTCAGTAGTAATCGACCCATTTGGAGGAGTTTGTCTTGGTGGACTTTATGCCATGATAAACGGAATGACATGGATCGGAATCGAATTGGAAGAAAAATTCTGCAAACTCGGCCAGAAGAACATTGACCTCTGGCTGAGGAAGTTTCGGGGATGGCCGCACATGGGAACGGCGCGAATCATCCAAGGAGATTCCCGGCGTATTAGGGAAGTGGTGAAGGAAGCTGGGGTGATTGTATCGAGTCCGCCGTATTCATCTGAAAATATAGCAGACGCCAGACATTTACATTTTGATGATAGGAGGCGGGTCCGTTGCATTGCAGAAAAGCAAAAGAATGGAGTTCCCGAAGGATACGGCCATACCCCCGGCAACCTAGCGAATTTAAAAGAAGGGAAGTTCGAGGCGGTGATTGCGAGTCCTCCATATGAGAGGAGCCTTGATAATATTCTTCCCAGGGATAAAGATAAAAAAGATAGCGGAGCTGTTGCCGTATTTAAAAGAACCGGAAGGTGGCCAGAACGAAGACCACTTGGAATGGATTATGGGAAAAACAAAGAAAACCTCGGCAACTCCTCCGGCGACACCTTCTGGGAAGCAAGTCTCGATATTTTGAAAGGCTGCTATGACCTCCTGAAGCCCGGTGGCGAACCAGTACCCGATGGGGAAGGAATAGATTTTTGTGAGGGACATCATGGGTAAAATTACTTGGGAATATTTGGCTGGATTTACGGACGGAGAAGGAAGCCTCGGGGTTGTTGGCAAGGGGACGAGAATCACATGGGGAAATACTGACAAGGCTGTGATGGATGCTATTGTTGAATTTTTAAGAGGCCATGGATTCCCTGTTAATTATTATTCCGTAGAAAAGAAGGCCCCGTGGAAAAGAATCTACATGGCAAACATAACCCAGAAAAAAGAAATGCTGAGAATAATTAACCTCCTTCAACCATTGGTAATAACGAAGGTGTTCCAATGTGAAAATGTAAGGCAATGGATACTTGCAAAAGATAAAAAAAGTTCGGTCGATTTTGATACCGTGATGAATTTTAGGAAGGACGGATTTTCTTGGGCTGATATTGCAAAAACAATGCACATCAAATATTTAAAACTTAGAAATTTGCTCATAGATCGTGGCGTGCTTCCGAATATGGAATACAGCAAAAAGCAACTTACATACAGGGCAAGGGATGATGCACAAAAATCTGGAAAGTGCATAAACTGCTTCCAACCTCGGGGAGACAATGGGACTCAATTACATTGTAGACCGTGCGCTGATAGGAGAAACGATTGGAAAAGAAATCGACTCAGGAGGAAACGATGTGCGATGGCAAGTCAAACGGCGTGAAAAGAATCGGGAGCGTTGTCTATGATGTCTGTGAAAAGTGCGGCAAACCGATTCGGGGAACGGGAAAGACTGCTGGAGGTGTAGCAATTTTTGTGACCAAGGACTACGTGAAGAAGGGCCAGCGGGTGCCTTTCTCCGACCGCTGGCTTGCCCTGTGCGAGAGCGTTGGCTTCATTCTCGTATGCCGACACCAGGCCATGTTGGTTGAGCATCATGGTTGGCAGATGACCACGGGCGGGGGGATAGAGGAAATAAACACGGAACGGAAGTCATTTTTCCGCAGGTTAGCCGAAAAGAAGGGTAGCCCTCGGATTGACCATGAGGACGTTTTGTGTTTTGTAAAATAATCCTAATAAAAGACTGGAAGGCCGCAGTAAGAACCTGGAAAACAAAGGAGGGTAAAATAATATGAAGATCATCGAAGGAATCGCCAACGTCTATAAGGAAGATGGCAGCAAGCATCCGTTCGATTACTCCATCTTCGTCTATCCAAATTCGATGGTAGCAAAGGCCCAGATTGAAAAACAGAGTTTAAGGGAAAAAATGATGCAGGTTGGTGGGCACCCCGTGAAAGTGCGTATCGAGATCCCAGAACTGGAAGGGGAGGTAAAAGATCATGCAGATATATTTGGCATCTCTGAAGAAGAAGGCTGAAATCAAAATCGTTTTTCAGGGAAACTTCTTTACGGTGGCCACGGCTACGCTGGACATAGGGAATACGATTTTCTACGCCGAAGGCATGGCCAGGAAATCACATCTCGACGAATACAGCGCGGTAGGATGCCAAGTGGCTATTGGTAGAGCCATTAAGGCATTGGCAACCAAGGTAACGAGACAAGATCGTTTATACCAGCCCAGGCATAGGTTCATGGCATAGGAAATTCAATAATGGACAAAGAAGAAATTATTCGATCTTTAAAAGAAATGCGTGAGGTTTGCGCGGTTTGCTTCCGGATAATTGGACAGACCGATAAAGAAGTGGACTTATTGGAGGATGAGCTTAACAGGATTGGCATTAAGCACGGTTTTGGTCTCCGATGCCAAGAATTAATAAAAAAATTGAGTGCTTAGATGGGAGTAAATTCATGTCAGAAATACTCGATACACTAAAGAAGAAATTCGGGATTAAACCAATCATCAATCCCAAGCCGGAGGGTCTTCCTCCGGTCGGTGCGGTGTTATGGATCAAAAACGATCGAAAGTTAATCGTCAAGGGCCATTTGAGACGCAATCGGCTGATCATTCAGAAAGTACGTGAGCCGGATAGGGGAATATGAATCAGAAAACATTAGTAGAAGCAATTATGGAAGCAGATCGTTTTATGGAGAAGGCCAAGAAGGCTCTGTGGGAACTTCAAAAGATGAAGCATGTCCATATCTGCGGAACGAAGAAAAGCGCGGCCGCTCGCCGGGCAAGCATGGACTTAACGAGAGCTTTAGCTGAACTACGGAAACCATAAAGGAGGAAATGGATGGTCAACAAGATAATTTTAGTAGGCCGGGTTGGAAAAGATGTTGCTATGCGATATACCCCAAGCGGAGTCATGCAAGCAAGTTTTTCCATGGCCACAACTGAAACATGGAAAGACAAAGCCGGAACCAAACAGGAAAAGACAGAATGGCATAACATTGTCGCCTGGCAAAAGCTGGCCGAAATCTGCGGGGAGTATGTCACCAAGGGAATGCTGCTTTACATCGAAGGGAAAGTTACCTACCGTCAATGGGACGGTAAAGACGGCGCCAAGCATTACATTACCGAGATCGTCGCAGGCATGATGAAGATGCTGGGCGGCGGACAGAAAAAAGAAGAGAAGCCACAGGAGAGTCAGCAAGCTGGGCAGCCGGCAGCGGGACAAGACGACGATCAAATCCCATTTTAGGATAACAGATCACTATGAAAAATAAAAAATGTGTACATTGTGATATAACAAAACCAGTTTCCGAATTCTATAAAACGCTGTATGAGATTGATGGGTATTCTTTGCATTGTCGAGAATGTTTTGTAGACATAGAGACAAAAATCTGCAAGAAATGCGGAAAGGAAAAACCACTTTCTCAATTCTATATCCACACGGCCATGGAAGATGGGCATCTAAATTTTTGTAATGATTGCGTTAAACAAAGAGTAAGTAAGAGATGGTATGACAATGCTGAAACCCTTAGACAATCAGAGCGTAATCGATACCACAGAAGAAAACTAATGGAACCCGGTTTTAATTCCAAAAGGATAGATTATCAAAGAGGGCATCGAACTCCAGAACAAAATCGAGCCCACAATATGGTTGAAAGAAATTTGATTCCATTTTCCATCTGCCAAATCTGTTTTGTTCCATGCAAGCCACATGGGCACCACGAAGATTACAGTAAGCCGCTTGAGGTTCTTTGGTGCTGTATCCATCACCATGCACAAATACGTCTTGGCAAAATCAAAGTTACTTTTCTTGAAGGAGCAACAGCATGAGCAAATATTTCATGGGAGTTGATCCGGGAATGACCGGGGCTGCAGCCTTTGTCGATGAAGAAGGGGCATATCTGTGTTACCTTGACTACCCGGGAAGCGCTTCAGCCTTGTTTCGTGAGCTAAACGAAATGATTTTAGAAAGTATCGTTGGGCTGTGCGTTATCGAGCAGGTCCACACCTTTCCTGGTCAGGGCATTTCGTCCACCGGTAAGTTCATGCGAAACTTTGGCATCTGGGAGGGTGTGATTGCTTCACTTGAGCTTCCCTATGAGCTAATAACTCCCCAAAGATGGCGTAAAATTTTAGATTCAAGCGTACCTCAGAAGCCAACCAAGGAAGACCTACGACAATATGCCATTCATCGATGGCCGGCTGCGGCGAATGATCTTAAGCGAGTCAAAGATCACAACCGGTCTGAAGCTATTCTGATAGCCGAGTACGCCAGGATGAAGGTTTTGGGGAGAGCGAAATAATTAGCCCAGACGTTCACCACACCATGGCCAGGATCGTCTTCAGATAACTGGCTTCCCAACGGTCCCATGTCATTGAAACGGGCCAAGGCATTATTGGATTGGAAGGATAAGAAACCAATGACAGCATGGTCATCAGCCGGCTATCAGCCGAAGAACACGATCAAGATGCAACTCACCGAAGAGGAAGTGGATTTCCTGACCAAGAAGCTCTTCACGCAACTTAAGGCCGTAGTACGCGAGACCGGGGAAGATCTAATCAAACAGAGTATCATCAACGATTATCATTTCAAAAAGGACAATGAAACTTTAATTTGGCAAACGGAAATCGATGCCGATGAGAAGTTTAAAATCAAGTTTGAATTGGTCTGTCAGGTTGGAGACATCATCAAGACGGTTTCGGTGAAGAAGAAAAAGGTTGCCGAGAGAAAGAGATTTTTGTTTCAGTAGAAAGGGGAAGCTATGATTAAAAAAACGAAGAGAGCTAAAGTAGAAAAAGACAGAGTATTCAAGGTTCTTTCAAGTATTTTTCCGGCAATAGATTTACTGAAAGAAATCCATGAATATCAGAAAGAATTAGATCAGGAGAAGGAAACTTATAAGGACGAAATCTTATGTTTGATTAAACAATGCGATACCCGCGTTCAATTCATCGAACGATTAGTCGAAGATATGCAATGTTTAAAATCAAAAATTGAGATTAGCATGATACCAAAAAAGTCATTTTGGAAAATATGGAAATGAGCCTCTTACGAAAGTTCAAATCACTTCCACAATGTGGACATAAGCCCCCGGCATCACAGGTAGAACTGATGCGTAACATCGGCGTGAATGGTCACAAGAAGTACGTGTATGCGGTGCGGCCATATCAAAAAGTCGAGCAAGGGCCACACATTAGCCGAGAAGGCTATTTATATTGGGCGATGGCGAGGGCGTGCGATAGGGTGATTGCAAAGATCCGGGCCAATCCTCCCGGGCTCAAAGGATGGCTGAATGGGGGGATAGATCGGGAGAGGATGTTGAAACTAAAAACAGAAATCGAAGGAGGAAAGTGAAGATGTCATTCCTCAAAACGTCAACCGGGCCTTTTTTATTGCGGTTGCTGTGCGCCCCAAATCTGATAATGCTTTTCTGGTTTTGATATTACCGAACGTCTTAGGGATTCAGCATTTATGAGAGGTACAGCCCCACGATATTTTGATGCGTCCAAATTATATTTTTGAATTTCAATTAAAACTTTTTGTCTATCTTCTTGGGTCTGTGCCAGCCGAAAACGTTCTAAAAGATTTTGATGTTCATCGGAAAAATGCTTTTCCACATTCTGATAGGTTCTGTGAGCGGCCGATTCCTCACCAATTCTTTCTGGTTTAAACCCCAATCCTTGAACGATACCCTCACCAGTTGTTTCTTGTATCTTTTTACCAGTATGAAGACCAACAATGGGCTTGCCGGCCGGAGTGGTTGCGCCCATGGTGGTCATGCGAAGAGCTTTGAGGATATTTTCTATGAATATAGGTGATGCAAACTCGGCCGCCCGGAGATAATCTTCACGGCTTACGGCCTTCGCTGTTTGCTGTCCTTTATGTAATATCCCGCCCCATACCCCCAGAGCGGTTTCCTGGGCGGCCTTCCCGGGCTCACCAAGAGATGGCAGACCGAGCTTAAGAGATCCAGATATATCTGCCCCTACCATACCAGGTATTTGACCTAGCATGGCGGGCAAACCTGCAACTCCCATTTTTTCTAATGGGGTACCTCCTACTTCCTTCATCCAGTTTTTGACATCCTGCCGATACGGTTTGCCGAATAGCTTCTCGGCTTCATCCATGAGATCGTCCAGGAATGGCGCCGCAGTCATCCCTCCGAATACCGTCAGCCATGCCAGGGACCGCATAAAAACACCGACGTTGGCCATATGATAGCGGCCATCCGGTCCCTTCATGGAATCCAGCATAGCAAGGATGTAATTCTGATTGAATCGGCGGAAAGTATATGCCACATTTGCAATTTTGGAAGCTAAACCTCCACCCATGGCCCACAATGGAAGATTTGCCCGGGTCATTTCATAGTGGGTATTGTTTATATAATTATCGATCTTATTTATGGAATCTTCAAAATTTACACCCTTCTCACGCAGAAGGCGTCCCATAGCCAGAGCTGCAGATCTGCGATTGAATATTTCCATTTGAGTTCCAGGATAGGCAAGAATTTCAGCGACTTTTCCAGCGGCCCGGTTGGATGATCCTTCTATTTGTCCAGTGATGTAATTCATCATCTGAGCATTGGAAATGCCGCGGGAGAATACTTCATGATCCATGAACTTTTCTTCTTCAGTAAGATTGCCCCTGGCTATATCTTTCATGGCTTTTATATAGACACGTTCGGCCCCGAATATCCCCTTTTTAATCCCCATCTTTTTCATTTCCCCGGCCAAAACAGGCATTCCAGTGACAAAATTCTGAGTAGCTTGAAGAACTCCGAATCTCAGAGATCCGCCAAGATAATACAGATAAGCCATACCTTTTAAACTTTTGAATTTTTCGTCCAATCGATCATAATTCCTAAGCATTCCATTTACATAATCTGAAGCACCTTGGAATAATTTTGGTTGATTTTTGGGAATATCTTTCATGGCCTGCATGAAATCATAGCTGGCATTGGCTTTGGTTTCCATGCCTGCATATCCCATGATATAATCATTCAAGACTTTCTGCATTCCGGTTTCTTTATACCCGGTAATATCATGTCCGGCCCGCTTGATCATTCGTTCGGACATTCCCCTGGACATATATTGTTGGGCTAAAGAAGTAGCCAGGGTATTTCTGAATTGATCGGCTTGCTGTTCGGATATTTGACCTTGGGCCTTAATGGTGGCCAGGGAATTATCGATCAGTCTTTGAAGATTCTGGGCTGAAGCATGGAAAAATGTCGATTCCGGCTCTTCGGTATGGCGCCCGTAAACTACCGACTCACCTTCGCCTTTTCCGGCTTCCATGGCTTTAACTAATTTTGTGAGTTGAATTGAATTATTCGCATACTCAGAATGGATGGTTGTGAATATCGGCTTTTCGTTTTGATCCATTACCTGCTTTCCGGTTTCATCCAGAAGCGGTTTTTGAATGGTAGCATAATATTTCCCAGGCTCCCTTACTTGCGGAACATATCCGACCATCTCCGCAACACGGGCTCGGATGTCATTGATAATATTCCGTCCAGGCTCGATTTTTTGATATGCCTTGGCCAACTCTGGATCCAAAAGAGAAATGGCTTCTGGACTCAATTTCTCCTTGAAGATTTGCTTCAGGTGGTTGAATGATTCCTCGCTGAGAGTTCCAACAAATGGCCTGAGAATAGAATTCTCCGCGTGATCCATCCACCGATCCATGATGGCATCGTAGGTAGTTCTGGTGGCCATATAAGCTTCGATTCCGGCATCAGACAAACCGAATCTTTTTGGATCGCGCAGTTCATCCGGTTCGTAGACTACCTTATTTCGATTCCCCTCGATTAGTGCCTTATCTACCTTGGGAACTTCCGGACCTTTCATCAAAAGAAACGGACTGGCCGCCTGCTGTAATTCTGTGATCAGTTGACTTCTCGGGTGTTCCCGTCCTTTGGTCTGAATATCCATCAAAGTTCCAAAGATGGGATATCGCTTTTTAAGATATTGAGGCAAGGAAAGCATTCGCTCAGCCCAAGTCAGATCTTTATTGGGTACGCTTAAGATCCCCAATGTCTGTTTGGCCCATTTCACGAAACGCGGCTCCCCGGATGCCTCGTAAGCCACAGTGGGAGATGCAGCCTTCTTGGCCTGATCATAGGCTTCGTGTGAGACTGGGATTTCGGGCATTGTCGCAAGTTTTGTCGCAAGCCCGGGGCCCTCGCCTACTCTTCCAGGTTCTTTTGCGACTTCTTCCCGGGTCATAACATCGGAGAACTTTTCCAAGACTTGCCGAAGAAGATTACGTTGATGCTCATCTCCGCCTTGCTTACCCCACACTACCCGGTTCATCCAGGTAGTAAAACGATCCCATAGACTTTTACCTCCAGTCTTTATTCCGGGAATGTCAGGAATATTTCTCGACCAATCTTGGACTCTTTTATTTTTCAACATCCCCCCTATAAATTCAGGAACATTTTGGCTAGCATAGTAAAGATCTCGATGTAGCGACAAACCCATAGCATTAAGTGTATCTTGGTGGGCGTTTGGTTGGTAGATAGTTTTGAGGATGTCGCGTTCTCCCACCGGAAAAGAATCTCGATATCGATCCAGCATGGCCTGAAATTCTGCCTTATCCTGTTTGCTCATATTCTCAGTAAGGCCGTGAATAACTTCTTCCATGTATGCCCGGGCTGCCTGTTCTGGATTTCTCTTAGCAAAATCTGGAGAAAGAATTGCTATGTGGCCCCGCGTTTTATCCGTACCATATAGATAATAAGCATCGGATTTTCCCTGCCAAGTAGACCTATCCTCTTCTCCAACTTGCATTGTACGGATATTTTTTATTCTTGCGGCAACTTGAGGATGGGCCAATAAGGCACCAGCTAAATCATGGATATCTTCTGGAACTTTTGTCTGATCTGTCTCCTTGGCCATCCATTCAATAGGCTCATTCGCCTGATAACTGCGTCCATCGGAAGGGATATATTTCTCTTTTGTATCACCCGCAATAGCAACTTTAGACGGTTCAATGGGTTGCGTGGAAATAATTTGAAGATTTTTTACTGGAACATCTTCGCTGGATCTATCTGGATTTTGTATTTTTGCCCTATCAGTAAAAACGTCTGCCACTGAACCTCCATCACGATCATCTCTTATTTTTCCGGTGATGGGTTGCTTATTTTCATCAAGGATAGGTTTCCCATTATCGTCAAGAAGGGTAACAAAATCTCCGGTCTTGGGAGCGGGCTTGGGTTCCCCCTCTTCTTTCATTGCTTCAAGTCTACCCTGGATCTCGTCTCCGAACATATCAAGTTGTTTTCCTTGATATTTTTTACCAGTCCTTTCCGCTTCGTGTGCCCTTTCGGTTTCTTCTGCAAAACTTCGGAGAATTTTTTCGTACATCTCTGGACTATCAAAACGCAATCTATCCAAATCACGGACATTCTCTTCGGTAAGTCTCAGAGATTTAATTTCTCTCGCATTCAGGGCAGGGGGCACTCCGGCTTTCTCTTCAAAATATTTTTCAAGTTTTGAGATGTGTTCTTCAGGATAGGCTTCGGTAGTTTTGCGCATCCGCGGTGTTTTGTTTTCCTGAGCGGATATATCTCTTTTGAGCAATTCCATTAAATCATTGCCGGTAGAATCTTTATCCAACCATCCTTCGTCGATCGCCTGCTTGGCGAGTTCATCAAAAGTTCTGCCCTTCTCTTTGGAAAGTAGCCCGGGCAACCCGCTTTCTTTTTGCTTAAAAGATTCCATTCCGGTGGATTCGTCCCAGATACCACCTTTTGATCTTATCCATCCGATAAGGGTATTCGGTTCGGTAGGTTCCGCAATGGGAGCCTTGGGGGCCAACTCTTTCTCCAATTCTTTAGCCAACTTAATTGATTTATTAGCAACATAAGTCATTTGTGGGAAAGGGGTTCTTTTACCAAATGATTCAACCTCCCGTTCATTTATATTGAGGCTCTTCATCAAATCTTCATATGTCTTTGCTTTGGGATCAGAGAGAACTCCACCACCTTTCGTCTCTATTGCAAGTCTTTCGGTTGGCTCTAGTTTGGGAACGGCAATGGGAGCCTTGGGGGCCAGATCGGGGTAGTCCGTAAGGACTTCTGTAGGAATGGGTTTTCCTTCAGCCATCGCCTTCCTTACGGATTCTTCATGTCTGCCCTTTTCGTTTCTGATTGCCGCATTTAGGGCAGTCGTAGCGAATCTTTTATCTTTGGGTGTAGAAAGGGAAAGACCCTCTTCCTCTTGCCTTAGTTTTCTCATTTGAGAAATATCTTCTGATTGAGCAAGATATTCTTCTCTGGTCATTTCCCACGGTTCTTTGGCGGAAGGCTTCGGGGCTTCAGGTGCAGCCGCCGGGGCGGCAGGTTTCTCCGCTACCGGTCCCCGAGCGATCTCTTCCTTTGGAGGAACCGCGATAGTTGCTTTCTCTGGGGCCGGAGCGGCAGGAATTGGCGCAAGGGCAGGTTTGGCCTCTGGAGTAGGTATAGAAGAAGGGGGCTGTGCTTTAGGCACTTCCTGGGGCACTACAGGCGGTTTAGCAACTTCCGGTGTAACCGGAGGAATGGCCGGGCCCGGAGCGAGAGGGATAGCCGCAGACGTAGCGGGAGGGGCCGGAGGGGGGATCTCCGGAGGGGGCGCTACGCCTGGGGCAGCTTGCCCGGCGCCCGGCACGGAAGCTAGTGTCTCTTCTCTTTTTGGGGTAGGTCTTTTCTCAAAGGCACCGCCGAGGCCACCAAACAGGGCACCTCCGGCACCGCCGATCAAAAACGAATCGATGTAGTCATCTATGGATTCCGGCGCGGTCAAATCTTTGCGTTCAGCCCACCTCTCCAGGACTGACTGCATGGCTTCGGTCGGAGCTTCCATCAAGAACTGCTTGCCGGCTTCTTTCCCTATCCTTCCCAGGAAAGAATGGGGGACTTTTTTTACTGCTTCTTCGGTCAGTTCAATTTCAAGTTTCGACAAACCCAATCGCTGTAACAATCCCGTCCTCTTGATCAAAGAGAATTCGGGTAACACATCCAAGGCTGCAGCGGGAAGGGCGCCGGCCATTATCCGACCGGGTTCAATCTCTTGTTTTTCTCGCACTACGTCCGCGGTGATTGAACCGGCCTCCATCGCCAGAGAGGAAGCGTAACCACCAAGGAGGGCCCCACGCTCCAGACCGCGCAGCAGACCTTTTTTCACCGCTTCGTTGATGGTCTCTTTAGCTACTCCCCGGGAAGCTAACTGAGTGGCCAGGGTGGTAACATAATTTTTGGCAATCGCTTTTCCAGCGGCCGCACCGATACCGCCGGAGACCATGCTCATTCCTACCATCGGAAGGAACGTTCCGACTCCATGGGAAAGATAGTATAGGGCATCCTGAACGCCGCCGATATTTTTATAGGACGGGACAGCCCCCTCGTATGGCTTCATATCCTTTTGGGCACCGGTCATAACGTCGATGCCATACCCCTTGATCGGTTCGGCGATTGGCTCCATGACCGACGATACCGACTTCAAGGCCTCGCCAGTCAGAGCCAGGAGTCCTCCGCCCATTTCCTTCATCTGGTAAAGGCCCTGCATGATTCCCTTACTAAACTCTCCGGCCATGGTGGGACTTTTTACGGTTGGGGGAGCCTCTTGTGGTGTAAACAATGACTCCAAGCTATTTTTTCTTCCACTCCACGGATCATCGACCGAGGCCATATCCGGCTTGGGCACAGAACCAGATATAAAATTCTGTCCCTTAAACGGATCGTCAATACCTGTATTTTTATTTCCCCAAGGATCATCAATGAGCATTATTTTCCCCCGTAAATTTTATCATAATAGGCAAGAAGCGTGGCATCATCTAAACCCTTATTCCCTGGCCTGGCTTTGGCTTCTTCTAACCACCGAGAACGTTTATTGGCAGACGATCTTTCATTTCTTCTTTGGTTAATGGCGTCTACGGCTTTCCCCGATGCAGTCAATTTCTCCGTCCAGTATTTTATACCCTCTTTGTCTCCCATCCTTTGGGCTTCCCCTAATTCCTTCATACCAGTTGTTATAACGTGGCCATGAAGCTGTATCATCGCATTATCCTGGCCATGCTCGGGAGGATTAAGTAATGCCTGAGCATGGGCCTCTCTTTCGGCTATTTTAGATGGAGTTTCGGCTATCGTAGCACCAGAAACACCGGTTCGTCCTTGTATTTCAGCAATTTCATACGGTGTCTTTGTTGCGGTTTGTGCAGTTCCCATAAGCGTTGCAAGGATAGGACCAATATCATGGATGGCCCCGGTAGGATCTGGGCCAGTTAGACTCTTCCTTAATTGATTGCCAACTTGCTGTATGACACCCAACATGGTTTGTTCAACATTCGTTTTTCGTTCTGGTTCGATCCAGGCCCACATTTTACCGCGCATTTTATCCGCGTGGGCCGCTATCTCCGCATCAGAAAATCCCCGCGAGCGCATTTCCTCAACGGCAGCCTTATCCATCTCCCCAGTAACCGCACCAACACCACCCCCTCTTTCCGCTATGTCGGGATGAAGCCGAAAAAAATCCGCAGGCAGCAAACCCAACTTGCGAGCTTTTTTCATAATCTCCAGGTTTTCCTGATCAGGACTAGGCTTCGTAGCCGGAGGAAGCAGGGCGGCCCGGGATGGACCCGATGGGATTGTACCGACCACAGGTGGAGCGGTTGGCGTATTGGTGAGACCAGCCAGTACATCTCCCGTCGGAACATTTCTCGGATTAATCGATCCCCGAGCCTGAGCACCCATTGGAGATTCGACAAATCTTGTCACCGCCTCATTGGGAATGTTATATGGGGTTGTACCGGAAATATCTTTCGGCAAACTAGGGTAAAATGTTTCACCTGCACTTATTTCGCTAGTAGGTTCGTATGGAGAACCCTGGGGCGTACCAAAAAGATGTTGTAAATATTCTACGGGCGTTCTTTGTCCTGGTTCATCAGCCATCGTATTTCTCCTTGCTTAACTCAATGGTAAGGCCTTGTGCGGATAGATTTCCTGAACAGACTCCGAACCTGTGTAAGTCTTGGTGGCCTGACCGGTAGCACTGATGTGAGCCTGTACGGATACCCCGGCCATGGCTCCGGCGGCAAGCTGTGCAGCAATCTTTCCCCCGGCTTCGGCGGCGGCTGCTCTCAGTTGGGCAATCGCCCGGGATCTCTCGATCAGGATTTCAGCCTGCTTCAAGAAAAGCTGCATTTGGGAAATGGTCGCGGTGATGCTCACCTCGGCGGCCTTGACATCCACATTGGCAATCGACGCCTGGGCCTCAGCCTTGGACCGGTAAACCACACCGGATGCCTCATAGGCTTTCACCGCCTCAGCAACCGTGGAAATCGCAGCCCCCACCTGGGTTTTGTACGCTTCCAGGTCGGCTCCATATTTGGAAATGGTTACTTTATTCCCTTCCGTTACGGCCATGATCAAAAGTTGATTCATCTCCAAGACTGACTTGATGATAAACTGCGTATTCTGAAAAGCAAGCTCCGCCTGTTTGACGGCAATTTCCCTTGACCGATCCAGAAACTTATTCCGGTAGTCGATCTCGGCCTGGGTAAGTTGCGCAACCAGAACACCATCCGGGAGGTCAAAGCATCTCTTGGACCATTCAGCGGCGATCTTCTCTTTGGCCGCATCGACCATGATCCGCTCGCGTTCTTGATCCCTCATCCATATATCGTTTTCCTTGGCCGGATCGATACCGGTAACGCCTGCGGCCAGGTCGGATTGAAGTCTGGATTGGATGCCGGCTACCAAAGCAATAGTTTGAAGAATGGGCCCCTCTGGAAAGTCGGGAAGGTAGATTTCCGTGGGCGGAGCGATAGGGGCATCTCCAGGGTTGAACTCATAGGCCAGGACCGGTATAGTATGTGGGGCCAAAAAGGGCATAGGAAAACCTGATATATCGGCAGCATTCAGCAGACTATCCAGAAATCCCTCTGCGGTATCGACAAATCCGCCGGCCATTTCTTCGGCCTTCTGAAATCTTTCGACAACTGTACTTTCAGTAATGCTGACAATATCGGTAATTTCCGCGGTATTTTGTTGGGGTTGAACAACTTCACCCATGTTATGTTTCCTCCTGTTCAGTCTGCTCTTTATCTTTCCGATGCAGACCAACGGAATAGATTAATTCAGTACTGGCTGGGTCAAACTCAAATTCTTTTCTATATCCCGGGGTACTCTCCATGGTGTCTTTGACGGCAATACATCCCACCACAATCTTTGATGGCATCCATAACTTCTTGTTTTCTTGGTAACTGATGTCTTCCCAATTCATCGGGGAATCATAGGCTGAGGCCGATCCTGTGTTCTCGTAAGTATCTTTCTGATAATGATAAACGATTACGTCTTTATTGAGTTGACAGGACACGCCCCAAAGTCTTTCACCCGATCCACTATGAACCAAAATCCCAGATGGCAATGGCTTTGTTTTGTAGACAGAAGAAACAAACTCGGTCAATTTAACTTTGGTCAGGGCTTTATTCCCAATTTTATAAGCCAACCAATATTCTACTTTTCTGGTTCCTGAAACGGTAAAGGTTTCGATCTCGTTATCATAAGAATACCAAGGAAATAGTCGTGTTTCTCTTGACGGACCGGCTATAGGACCGGAAAAAGATTTATCAGAAATATTTGTCTGGGAATGACTTATGATTATTTTTTTGTAAAAAACAATGAAAATGTCTCCCGTATCTTGATCGCTACGGGAATCAAAATCTAAAACTTCTACACATTGAATATCCCTTGTGGAAGTTGCCGACACTCTAAGTAATCCACTCTCTGATCCGGGAGGGGTGACAAAATAAGAATTCCATATCGGCAAGGGCAAATCCGAATCCTGATGCCACGTCCAAGTGAATGCTCCGGATCTTATATCCTGAGAATTAAAGGAATAGTCCAGTGTGTTCGCAAGACTTTCAATAACCTGCGATCCGAAAATCATTCGCTGGGTTAGATGTAGCGTTCTATATTCGTAGATGGTGTCATTGTGAGTCCCACTGGTTTGGTCCGTATAATCCCCATCGGACATCCAAAGTTCTTCACTCCCACCCCACCACAAATAATACTGCCATGGCATACTGGTGGTTTTGATAAATGAACTGCTTAAATTTCTGGACCAACTCTGGGATAGCGTGAAAGTATTCAAAAGACTAATTACGCCAAGTTTACCAGTTGCTCCAATGATATTATAAACCGTTCCACTGACCGATCCTTGGTTTGCCTGACTTCCGCTGGTATTAATCTCATAAGAAAATGAACTTTGACCAGCCCAAGATCCAACCGGCACCGGGTTTCCAAATGGTCCAGTATACTCTATGTGTAAAATCGGATAAAAATCTGTGGTGGTCTGCGCGTATGTTCCCTTACTATACTCATAGTCCAGAACATCACTCAAGAGAGCGTTAGTATGTATTCCGTTTGCGTCCAGATATTGCAACTTGAAAATTCTCGGATTGACCGGGGTGGACGATACTGTATAAGGCGGGAATGATCCTCCACGTGGTAAAATTGGGAATCCCGAAATCTCATGTAGGTAAGGAATCCAAGGAAAGTAAAACCATCCGAGCCATGGGTCAGCAACATTACACGTTATTTCAGGAGATCCATATCCGGAAACATACGGCTTTTCTTTCCACGATGTCGCATATCCCTGGGAAGCACTTAACGTCATCCCTCTCTTGCCGTATTCTCCCGTTGGCCCATTGTTGAGAATTTCCGCTTCCAGAATTGTATCGTCCGTCTGCAAGATTGGAACCAAAGACTTTTCGGGAGAATATTGCCGGAATAGCTGATTAACACCTCCCATTCTGAAATAGAACTCATTGTAGGCCGTGTAGGGAGAAATACTTACATGAATTCTACCTAGGGGATCGTTGATCGATGGTGCCTCTCGGTACAAACCATCCGAAAAACCACCGGGACTAAATTGAAGATTGTGGTAGTGCCAATCATCAAAGGCGTTCTTAGAATCAAAAATCGTGGGGTCCAGGGCCGTGTTGATGTAGTGCTTTTGATTCGCCTGATTCGACGATACCCATGAAGCTACGTTGCGCTCAATCTCTGAAGTGTCCGAGTACCAGACGTGATCAAAAGGAAATTTGGTGGTGTCCGGATGGGGTTCTTCTTCCAAGCGATAATTATTGGTCTCAACCGCAAGTTTATAAACCTTATATTTGCTTTCCGTGAAGAACAGAAAGACAAACATATCAAGTTTTTCCTCTATCCGCTTTCCACCGCGGAATGGCGAAGAGATCAGAACTATTTCGTTGTCAAAGAACTTGCGGATGTAAATTATTGTACCGTCTGGGTACGTTCTATTTAACCCGCCGGATGGGGTGTCCTGCAGGACCGCCTTCAGATGAAATAAAAGCCGGTTGGCTTCTCCCCGGTAGTGCGCGGCCAGATCCCGGTTTCCAATGAGCCTCCAGGAGATTGGCATTATTGCACACCGATAAGCCCCAACGAGAGCATTTCTTCGGTATTAAAAATATGATCACAAACCGGGCAACGGTATTGGATCAAATACCTTTCCTCATCTTTGAAGTTTGTACCCCTAGAAGATGATCCATATTCGTGTGAAGTCCAGTTTCGAATTATATCGGCACCCTTCGGCCAGGCCCCACCTTCATGAAGAGACATGGTTATCTTTTTAAGTTCGGTAACATCCAATCGCACGCAACAAGGATTAAGCATTAATGTTTCTTTCTGCGCACCGGATCCCCAAATACTTCAAAATAATCCAGGTCCAGATCTTCGCCATTCTCGTTCTGAATCGTGAAATCAACATATCCAGAATGGAGTCCCCGGGCAATCTTGCTACGTTTTTGCCCGCCAGTAAGACCATAAGAGAACAGATCCCTTAATCGATAGTGCTCAATAAAAGCCTTGCCGGTCGTAAGAGACACATCAATGTCCGTGTTCTGATCCTTCGAGCCAGACAGCGGATAAATCCCGTCTTCCTTCGCCCCCAGATAAAGCCCGTTAAACTCGGCGAATGAATTAAAATCGAAGTTGTCATATTGCGTTATTGCGAAATTTTTGAGATTCATAGCCAGAACTTTAAAGACGACCTGAGCCGCCTTGGTTTCCCCGTGGGCGTTGATATAGAAGAACGGGAGGGTAAGATTCGCCACCGCAGAGGGGGCCAGGCCACCGGAAGAAGTGATCGTCAAAAATGGTAGTGGAAGGGCAAGACCACCAATTCCCCCGGTTAATCCCGTCGCTGCAAGTCTCAACCCGGGAAGATAGGCGCTAACCCGTCCTATCTCTCCGATCTGCCCAGTGGCAAGAATCGTAAAGACGGGAAGATTCTGGATAACGATTCCACTTCGTACTGCCAGGGTGCCCGATCCCGTCATGGCCGGAAGGGTAGCAATCATAATGGCATCAACATGAAGATCTGCCAGCATGGAGGTCGTGGCGTCCATGGGGTAATTGGCAAAATCAAATGGCGCCATGATCCCTTGGTTGGCCAAGAATGCAGCCGTGGCTTCAAATTGCGCCACTTCATAGTCCAGGTCGAAAAACGGGCCTATGTATTTATCGAAAGCATAAAGGGATGCTACGCCTTCCATCGCGGGAGGCCACCCTTGCTGGATAAACTGCGATCCTGTAGAGGTGAAGATCGCCCCGTCAATTAAGACAGGAATGCCACCAGTGTAAATCTGCATTCCGGCGTATGTGGTTGAACCGGGTTGGTTTCCACCAGCAACGATGAAATTATTCGCGGTACCCATGTTTCCATTGTTGGCAAACATGGAAGCGTAATTCATGCTAAGATCGATAGTCCAGGTAGCCCCCGTCCACCGCTCTGTGGTGCTTAAAGGACCACCTGCATCGACACCCCCAGCAATCTTCGCATCACTGGCAACTCCGGCGATGGTTGGGTGTTGCCGTACAGTGTTTAGAGTACCAGAATTGGACCAAGTAGAACCGTTGAATTTTTCGGTTATATTAGATATTGCCGAAGTCTTGTATCCTCCGGAACACATGGCGTCCGTTTGGACTCCGCATCCTGCCAGATTCTTTCTGGGAGTATTTAAAGTACCAACGGAAGACCAAGTTGTACCATCGTATAATTCGCTATCGGTGCATATATCGGGAGATGAACCTCTTCCACCGGCAACCAGTCCCGAAGACGAATTGCCGGCCGCAGCAGCATAATCACGGGCGGTATTCAATTCTCCACCAGCAGTCCAGACAGTACCATTGTAAGTATCCAGATCGGTTAAATAAGATCCGTTACTACCTCCTACACAAATCGCAGTTGTCTTCGATCCAGAACCGGTAACGTGTCCCTTGGCTCTGCTTAACCCACCACCAGTCCCCCAGACAGTTCCATTAAATGATTCGGTCGTCTGATAATAGACATTGTCCAGATAATTCGTTCCACCGAAAAGTATTGCTTCAGAAATGGATTCTCCAGCTCCACCGGAATAGTATCTACCGGTAGTCAAGCATGGTCCGGTCGCCCACGAATACGACGTTAAGGGCTCGTTGTATACTTCGACGTAGGCCCGGGTTATAGCATCATCCCCACCGATTCTTATAGCAGAGGTTACGGTTCCTGCCTGTCCAGAGCGGTAGACGGAATGAGTGCAGTACGCAATCGCTGACCACGCACTCCCGTTATATTTTTCGCAATTTGTACAACAGATTGACGATGCGTTACTTCCACCCGCAGAAATGGAATTGGTGGTTGTGCCCCATAAGTTAGCCGATTGCCGAGCGGTTACTAAATTTCCACCATAAGACCAGGTAGAGCCGTTAAAAACTTCGGTTATATTGCTTACAGCCGCTACGTACCCTCCAGCAACCAAGCCGGCCGTTGTGGTGCCGCATCCTTTAACGTAAGATCGGGATACGATCAGATTTCCACTGGCTGTCCAGGCCGTTCCGTTAAAAAGATCCGTATTCCCAAGGACACCCCCGTTATATCCACCCGCAGCCACCGCGGCCGTTGCCGTTCCAAATCCGGCAAACCGGGATCTCTGCGCCAGCATGGTTACGCCCATAGACCATACGGTGCCGTTGTAGGTTTCCGCACTACCGGTATAGCTTCCAATATGTCCGCCAAAGGCCAGGGCGGCATTATAGGCGCCGCATCCCCCGTGATCCATACGGGCCACATTTACATTCCCACCATAGGACCATGTAGCCCCATTAAATAATTCCGTCTGATTGAGATAGGCGGGTGCTGTGGTGGCGCCGGATATGGCCAGGGCTGCCGTCTGTACTCCCGCCGCCGCGCATCCCGTCCGGGCGACACTCAGGGCTGTAGTATTTGACCATCCACCCATCTATTTATCCTTTTAAAAGATCGGACATGTTCAAACCAAACTGCTTAGCGAAGTGGGACCGAACGGTGGGGGTTAATTCCGACATAATCTTTTCCAGAAGACCCTTGGAAGAACACGCCCTCAGCCCCATTTCTAACTGACTCATCAAGTTCTGGCGCTCGCCCGGGGAGCCGCCATTTCCCATATTCAGGTATTGCATGATCCATCTTCGGGTATATGAAATCAACTGGTGCTCACCGCAGTCTACCATTCCGTGTTCCAGATTCGGGATAAGTCCCTCTTTGATCTCATGCCATTCTTTGATTTCTCGGATTCTGTCCACAGCAAATCGTTCATGGGTTCGGGAGATGAACTTTTTCCGTTCGATGTCGATTATCAGAAGTTCTTTATCGTCGGGATCGGTCTCGACGGCCATCTGTTTTTCCAGCTTGCGAATTTCGACAAGGTTTTTCCGGTACTCATAGGAAAGCATGACAAGCTCATGGAAGTGAACATTTTGTTCCCTCTGGCATTGCCAATACTTGGAGTCCGGGGTAGGAAAATTCATGTCATTGAGAACAGAGACTTCCATCTCCGTTCTCGTTCGCCAGATCTGAGAACGCAAAAAGTTTTCAGCCAGTTCTTCCTTGAGATCGAAAATTACATCCAAGTCTTTCTTGGTAAGGATAGAAGACTGGTTGATGATGTCTAGGGCCGACTCGGCATACCTCTCCCCGGGTGCCACAAGAGCTTGCGACATAATTCCCCCCTTTTAGGCAATGCGGATTTTTTCATTGGATATGGTAAACTGCGCTCCGTTGGGCGCGGTCTGCGCCTCCCCGAAATCGATATACCCGATAATCGTGTCGTCTGCGCTGGTCTCGCTGTATAGAATCGCCCCCGGGGTTGGTCCGATGGATCCGCCGGTGGCCGTCCAGATCACGTTGGCAGCAGTCAACTCGGCCCAGTTAAAGGAATCGCTTTCCTCCAACGCCTGCCCGGTTAAATCTTGGTGAGCGTAGCCGTATCCATCAGCAAGTTCGTCCGCCCCGACAATGGTGATGGATTGGCCGGCATTCTCGGTAGTTGGGGCTTCATCTATGGTCATCTGGGTTTCGGAATCCACGCTAACAATGGTAAATGTGGTATTGTTGCTTGTAGATCCAGACACCGTAATCTTACCCCCAGCCACAAATCCGTAGGTTTCAAAGGTGCCAGCCACCGTATGGATATGTTTGGTTGAATCCTCAAAAGAAATATCCGTTCTGGCAGAAGTGGTTCCTTTGATGTTGATCAGTTTTGCATGAATGTCCTTATCGAACACAAAACCCGATCTCATAAGTAAGACCCTGATCGTGTTGGTCAAGAGATTCAAGGCCGCCACGCCCAACTGATATTTGTAGTGATTGGAATGGGTACAGGTGAGTGCCATTTTTATTCCTCCTTCTTATTCTTATTATCACTTTTGAGTGATAGTATTATCACTAATTTGTGTAAACTTTATACCGCGTTCGCAGGTTCGGTCAAAGCAAAGACATCGATTGTCTGCGTTGCCCCAGACACGAAATTGATATTCGATAGGTTCAACTCCGCGCCACTGGTGGAAACATTCCCCTGTAGGCGAATAACCGTTGCGCTATTATCGACATCGTGATCGGATGTCAGAACCAACCGGAAATATCCAGCCGTTCCCGTAGCAACCGCGGGTTTGGACCAAACACCTGATTCTTTGGAAATCGCGCCGTCTACTGGAGCAGCCAGGTGTAGGGCATCATTCCTGGTGTTGGGTATTGTATGAATTGGAGTAGGAGTGATATACCCGGTGCCAACTACAGTAATCGTTTCTCCCGGGAACTTGGACATGATATTAACATAATGCACGCCGGGAACGGCCACAGCCGGGATTGTAATGCTGGCATTAATCAATGTAGCTAAAGCCACCGCAATTTCATCTTCGGAGTCTGCCGCTCCATTATTACGAGTAAAGGCAACTCCATCGATTGTGCATCCATTGGCGTGTCCAGATGTCACGTCTGTGATCTGAAGCGATTCGACCATGGCCACGCCAACTTCATCATGGCTTACAGTTCCGCTTGCCAGGGTGATTTCGGCCAGCGGTGTTCCGGTCGCTGGAAGATCCGCCGTGACCGGCGCAGTTCCAGAATAGATTTTTAGGATCGCGTCACTGAATGCCTTCCGCAAACAGCCTCCGCCAAGTAAATACTGTCTTAATCCAGTGCTTAATTTGAGCGCCATAACTGCTTCCTCCTTTGATAAAATAAAAAGGGCAAGACGGGTTCCTGTTGAGGCAACCCACCTTGCCCTTTTGTTTTTGTGAATTTAATCCCAGAAAACGTCTGGCCAGGACATCTCCCGGGGACGATTTAGCCTTTTTTTAATTCTTCGTAAATCATGTGTCCGGCCTTCATCAGATAGTCGGCAACTTCCGAGGCCGTAGCGTGCAACCCAATCTTCAGCGTGATCATTTTGCCCTTACTGTCAAATAAGGAAATGTTGGGTTCAAAAGCAAAATTGATCATATGTAAATTACTTGCCTTGTCCGTCAAGGCGTGGCATCCCATCAATGGAAGGTCTTTCATTAATCCCCCTATTAAATTTCTTTTTCCACCTGCAGCAACTTTGGAGGTGGGGTCTTGAACTTACCTTTGCTGTCCCTAGCTTTCTGTTTCGGAAGTTTCTCTTCAAGCCACATGGCCAACCATGTACC